>ENA-OQHD01000738-OQHD01000738.1-human-gut-metagenome-genome-assembly--contig:-NODE-738-length-10983-cov-2.960298_pt1 | contig 10983 bp, 8 predicted proteins | sample MGYA00242560_ERZ504711 | MGnify/ENA primary metagenome ERZ504711 (study PRJEB26092, sample SAMD00036198) | human gut metagenome | host: Homo sapiens | study: EMG produced TPA metagenomics assembly of... | reverse complement strand
CTCCCTGCGGCTGAACCGTGAGTTGCAGAGAGCCGTCAGTCTTTATCTTCTGCAGCTTTAATTGAGGCTGCATCTTCTTGTCATCACTATACAGAGACACCTCTTGTCCTGCCAGCATAGGAAGGTCAAGTTTCAGTTTCAACGGTTCCACCGTTGCATTGGCAGCGGCTATGTACCACGTGTTTCCATGACGACGGGCAAGAACAATATATCTCCCCGGATAGCCGTCAATGAAACGGGTCTCGTCCCAAGTAGTGGGCACTTGTTTCATAAAGTCGAGGCAGATTTGCGGAGCATCCGTCAAGTTATTAGGTGCCAAGGCGAAGTTCTGGATAGGATTTTGGAACAGCACTGCCGTTGCCAGCTGAAAGATGTCCGTGGTGCGGCGAATAGTTCCGCCATCGTTGCTGCGGTTCAAACGCTTGTTCAGGAACACACCGCCAAACTCCATGCATCCCACAGCATTGCGGATGAAAGGGTGCAGCGTGGCATTGAACGCCTCGTTATCACAGAAATGCTGGCTAAATACCAGATTCTCGGAAGCCAGCACCGCCTCGCTGCCTACGTAATTGGGATACATCCGTTCCCAGCCGCGAGGCAAGGTACAGCCGTGGAAGATAACCATCAGACCGTGGTCGTCGGCATCGCTCAGAATCTCCTCGTACAAACGCAGGGTCTCTTGCTTGTCACCGCCGAAGAAGTCTACTTTGATACCCTTCACACCCTGGCTTTGCAACCAGCGCATCTCTTGCTTGCGGGCAATGGAGTTATCCATCCGGTTGACGGGACTCTGCTCTATATCGTTCCAGTAACCACTGGAGCTATACCACAAGAATACCTCCACACCCTTGCTACGGGCATACTTGATAAACTGTTCCATGCGGTCGCGACCGATGTTGTTGTCCCACCAGTTGTCAATCAATACATATTCGTATCCCATGGCGGCTGCCAAGTCAACATAGCGCACCTGGTCGTCGTAGTTGATGCTGCCGTCCTGCCAGAGAATCCAGCTCCATGTGCCACGGCCCGGCTTGTAATCATGGGTGGTGGTATAGCGTGGTTCCACTACATCCCAGGGGACGGTGGTTTCCACAATCGGCTTCAAGGTTTCCCCCACCGTCACAGTACGCCACGGCGTGGAGCCCGGCAGGGAAAAGGCAGGTGCCACCGTTCCATTGCCGTTGTTCTCTTCCGGCATGGGGAAAGCAATGCGATACACGCCGTTATCCCAATCACTCAAACGCGAGCCACAATAACGGCTGTCCACTCCGGTTTCACTGAGCAGTACCCAGCCGTCATCCCCCACCTTGAACAAGCAGGGAAATGTATATCCATGTCCATAACCCGAACGTTCGTTCATCGGGGCATCTGCCTTATATTCTTCTTCGTAACTGGGTTTGGTACGCTTCCACCCTATCATGGCGTCGCTCTGCGGACAAAGGAAAGTGGTGGTCTGCGACGGGAAGCGGAAGCCGGTCCGTTCGCTGTTCACCGTGACGCTTCCTTTTCCCTGCTCCCTCGGCAGGGTGTAACGGAAAGCCACGTCATTGTTGCTGACGCGGAAAGTTATCTGCACATTCTTCCCCTCACCGTTGACGAATGAACAAAGCAATTCGTTTGCCCGGTAATGGATGTGCGAAGCTTTGATTCGGGATTGTTCATAAACCGTATCGAAAGCTGTGACTTTATGTTCCTTCAACTGCAATCCTCTATAGAAATCACCCACATTTGTCTCCATCCCCAAGGGAGAAGATTCCAGCATTTGCTTTCCATTGTAGGTGACGGCGTAAGACACTTCGCCGTTGGCTGACGGGCAGGATACCGTAAGCTGCAATTTTCCATCCGGACCATTGACAGATACACTCTGTGCTGCCAGCGGACCTGAGAGGGCAAACAACCAAACCAGTAATTTCAATCTATTCTTCATGGTATTAAATTATTATGTTATATCATTAAATTAAAAGGTAGGCACCACCGGCCTGATGGTTCCGTCTTCATTGAACTCCATCCGGTCTATGCAGACTTCACGATGAACGCCGGGGCCATCTTTCAAGTACCATTTATTAATACGGTGGTAAACGATTCTCCACTCATCTGTACCGGGAATCTGCAATACAGCGTTGTGTGCCGGACCGTAAATTTCCTTTTCCGGATTCTGAATCAGCACAACGGGTTGCTTGGCAACTTCGATAGGACCGAGCGGCGACTTGGATGTACCGTATGCCACATGGTAATTGGGCGAACCGGTATCGTCTACCGACCACATGAAATAGTAGAGCCCGTTGCGATAAAAAGACATAGGCTGCTTCGCGGAAAGCATAGTCCTGCAAGGTGCCTCCCGCCGGTGTCATCACCGTAACGGTATTTTCCTTGATGGACACCATATCGTCGTTCAGCTCGGCACCTGCCATGTAGCCGTTGCCCCAGTAAAGATAGGATTTGCCCGAAACAGGGATCTGTAAACACATCCACATCAATCTGTTGCCCGCCACCGACGGGTGAAGCAGTAACGACAGGGCGTCCCAAATCGGTGAAAGGGCCGGCAGGAGAATCGCTCGTAGCCACTCCAATCTGCTTGCCGCCGCCATTCTTGGGGTTTCCACTGTAATAGAAGAAGTATTTATACTTACCGTCCACATTTTTTCTCTTCAATGCAAGGCGCCCAAGCATTGCCATCTGCCCAGGGCACTTGCTCCGACTGCAAGTCCAGCATGACGCCTTCATCCTGCCAGGTCTTCAAATCCGTGGAGGAGAATACGGTGAAATACCAGCCTCCCCAACCCGGCTGTCCGTCCGTAGTAGAATAGATGTAATACTTTTGAGTCTGATGGGAATAAAGGATTTCCGGGTCGGCATGGAAACCCGGCAATACGGGATTGTTGGGCAATGCGCCCAGTTCTGTCGGCTTGCCCCATTCACGGTAATGCGCAACAGCTCATGGCGGGTAATGGGGATAATGGTCCCATGACGGGGATGGAAGTTCATCTTCACCTCGCTGTCTATCACCTTAAAATTCTTCAAGTCAGTGGTTTCCGTAAACTGATAGCTTCCTTTCATATAGATGTCGTACATCAGGATATACTTATCCTGCCCTATCAGTTTGAAAGTGCCCGCACCCTCTACGGCTTCCTTAGTCTGTTGCTTGTAATCGGGTTCTTCCGTCCATGCCCCGGAGGTCAGGGAACGGGTGGTGGCCACCTTTATGCCGTTTCCATGCCCTTCCGTCTTATAGAAAAGGTGGAAAACACCATCCTTATAGACAATGTCTCCATCGATGCACGATTTCCCGTTCTCCGGCAGAAACAATGGCTTGGGCTCTCCTTCCAAATCCGTAAACTCCGCATTGGCATAAGCATAATATATGACATCGGCTCCATCGCCATGCAGCATGGACCAATACACCATGTACTTTCCCGCCTCCGGGTCGTAGATAGTCTGCGGAGCCCATACACGCTTCAAATCCTCCTGACCTGAATAACGTTTCTGTATATTGATAACGGAGTGGGACCAGTTGACCAAGTCGGTAGATTTCAGCAAAACCATGGCACGGTTGGAACTCCATCCATTGGCTGAAACCATATCTGTCACTACCATATAGAAAGTCTTGCCATCCTCGCAACGAAGGATATGCGGGTCGCGGACTCCCCCCGGTGGAGCTGATGACTTTCGAGTCGATTACCGGTTCATTATCATTCAATGCCCAGTAGGTATAACCGTCCATGCTTACAGCATAGCGCACAGCCTCTTCATCGCCACTATTCCCAGTGAAATAAGTGAACAAATAAGCTACATAATCTTTTTCGGGAAAGGATTTTTGCCAGGAATATCCCGGAAGTGCAAACAACGACAATAACATTGCCGCCAAAAGCATCCGGAAAGTGTTTTTCATCCGTACAATCATAATCTTTTATATTAAACCTTTTAACGGGTGTAAAATTAACACTATATACATTATAATACAAAGAAAGTGTATATGTTGTGTAACATATACACTTATTTAATCTCTCCAATCAGTCGGCATTCAAAAAATCGCACCATCTCACAAGCTGCCAGCAGAAATGCCCTACCCCAAAGTTAGCAGTAGAGTTGGCATCAACCACCTGTCCGGGAATGGCTTTCTCGCCAATCGACTGTACATACCCTATGCGGCCATCGGGCTGCAAGGCTACAGTAGTCAGATAATTCCACGCCTTCATCACTACGGGTTGATAAGCAGCCTTGTCCAGCAAGCCGTTGTTCATCCCCCATAACAGACCATAGGTAAAGAAAGCCGTACCGCTGGTTTCAGGACCGGGAGCATGCTCAGGGTCGAGCATACTGCGTGTCCAGTAGCCTTCCGGCTGCTGGCAGGCAGCCACGGATTTGGCCATCGTCTGGAAGCGGTCTATGTACTCCTGGCGGTATTGGTCTGTTTCGGGCAGGTCTTTCAGTACCTTTGCCAAAGCAGCCAGCACCCAACCGTCGCCACGTGCCCAGAAGTCTTTCTTACCATTCACACTTTTGTGTTTTGGATAAATATATTTGCCGTCGCGATAGTATAGGCCTTCCTCCGAATCGTACATGATACTGTTGGCATAGGTCCAGTATTCATGCAGTTTCTCCAGATATAACGGATTGCCGGTCAGCTTGTACATCTTTGTCATAACGGGCATTACCATGTAAAGTCCGTCCGCCCACCACCAATAATCGTTCTTGTCCGTACTCATCTGGTATTCCATCACTTCGCGCGCACGGGCTATCTTCCCGGAATCCGGCTTCACGGTATACAAATCCGCATAAGTCTGGAAACAAATCTGATAATCACCGAAAAGCACATAATCATCACTCTCCCCATAGCTGTACTTCCACTCTTCCTTGTTGTCACTCTTCGCGCCTTTCCATTCATTATGTTCTGCCCACGCCTCGGAATAGGCATAGCATTCCGGATTACCGGTCAGGAAGAACACCTCCATGTTTCCCGTATGATAGGCGGCATTGTCCCAGAAAGAGCGCCCATGTTGCGGATGGGTCTCCTGCCAATAGTTGTTCACCCGATTGATAATCTCAATCACTTCTTCCGGTTTCGGCTGCTGAGCGGTGCATGAGAACAGTCCCCAGCAAAAAGCCAAACCCAATAAAAATAAGCATGTCGTTTTCATATACTAATACTGTTCTTTTATCTTATTACTTCCAATACATATACCGATTGCGGTGCAAACTCCACAACCCGCTCTCCGTCTCCTTGCTTGGCATGCTGCACAAATAGATGCAGCCGCTTCCTGCTCTTCCACAATTCCGTGTCATGAGACGGTTCCCAGGCACCGACAGTGAAGTCGGTCAAATCGCTGATGCTCCACTTACTGTTTGCCACATCCGTAGCGTGCGCCAAAGAGACTTTGCTCCCCCGTTCTTCATCCCTGAATACATAAAATATCTCCCCGCCATCTACTACGATGCGCGGACGGGCCATCGGAATCATCTTCGTGCCTCCACCTTTCAGGGAAAACGGAGTGGTACGCCCGGAGACCTGGCGGCTGTGCCACATCTGCCCGTCATGCCAGACAATCCGGTATTGCGGGACGTCGCTGTCCGGGTCGCGCCAATAGGAAGCAATGTACGGATTGCCGCCTGCATCGGCACTCATGCTGGTCTGGTTTATCAGTTCGGCATTCTGAGGAATGCGGCAGGCATACTCTGCATTACCCAGACGGATGGGCAAATCATATTTCTTGCCATTTGCCTTATACCATGTTACGCCATTGTCAAAGGAACGGGCGTAGCATAGGTCATGGTTGGTTTCCACATGCCAAGTCTCGCGCCAGACCCACGACAGATGGATGGTTCCAAGCTCATCTACATATAGCTGCCAGTAAGCATTGCGCTTGTTCTCGCCATCAATCAGTACATCCTGCACACGGCTCCATTTCTTCTCCTTCAAGGAATAGCGGTTCATCACCAGGTTGCCCCGGCCGGAAGAACCGGAACGGTATGCAAACAGCAGGTCGCCTCCGGACAGCAGATAAAACTCCGGATAGGTTACATTGCCTTCATCCACGCCCGTCATGGGCTCCTTCTCACCCAATTCCAGTGAATGGGGTGCAATGCTGCGACAGTAGTTCAAGGGCTGTCCGTGATGGTCGAAGGCTACATGAATATACCCGTCACCATCCAGCATCATGCTGATGACGTTATGGGCATCCTTCACATTCCCTTTATACTGTGTGCGGTGCAGTGTCCACTGTCCGGCATGGAGGTTCCGTTTTCCAAGAGTCAGGAACCCTTCCGCATCATAGTAACTGATGTATTGCTCGTCACCTTGCGTCACCAGCGAATTATTACGGAATACGGCAGTGTTGACGGAAGTCTGGCTGTATCCTTTCCCCACTTCCACCAGATGCGTTTCGGGAAGGACACCGGCAGCACCCTGTGCACAGAGTGCCACCGGAAATCCACCAATCCCCCAAAGCAATTAATATAAATACTATAAAAAATTGAATCAGTCTTACTCATAATAGGCATGGTCTTTGGGGAATTCTTCACCACCCCACGCCTTTTTCGAGGTCCATGCCTGCGGAGCATCTGTCCAGAACGGATGGTCGGCGGGCAAGCCCAGGGGCAAGAATGCCAGGGAAGCCATGTAAAGGCTGCCGTTGTTAGTATACCAGTCGGAGATATGAGGCTGGGAACCATTGAATCCCAATGTCAGAAAACCTTTCTCGTTGAAGTTCCGGTTGTCACCGAACATACGGTTGATGACAGCTGTCATGGCAACACGTACCTGTCCGTTCGACAATTCCTTGGGCAACCATCCACGCCATGCCAACAAAGCCAATGGTTGGAGGGTACCGGTGCGGTAGGTAATGGAACGCCCGAATACGGGGAAGGCCCCCTCGGGAGAGATGAAACGTTCCAGAATCATGCCGAAACGCTGCATGCGCTTCTGGGCACGCTGGAAATTGCAATCCGGCGCATTCCATATCTTATTTTTTCCACTGTTCGTAAAGACTTCCAGACACTCCACATACATGGGATGGAGTACGAAGCTGTTGTAATAGTCAAAGGCAAATCCCGGTCCGTCGCTATAGAAGCCGTCACCTACATACCACTCTTCCACCTTGCGCAGAGCGGAGACAATACGGTAAGCATCACTCTTGGCACCAGCCTTGCGCAGGAAACATTCTACCGTAGACGAGAACAGCAGCCAGTTGGTATAAGGAGGGTCCACACGGCGCAACTGGGTGAACTCTTCAATGTAACGCCGTTTAGTCAAACTATCCAGAGGCACCCACAAAGCATCGTATCCTCGCAGGAAGCTTTCAGCAACATAAGCGGCATCGACCAGCGGCTGTCCCTCTTTCCGCCAAAGTAGGTAATCCTGACTTTCCGGGTCTACCGCCTGCGCATAACTTTTCAATGCCCACTCGCGGAGCTGCCTGCGCTGCTTGCCTTCGGCAGTGTCATCGTCCGGCAAAGAGAGCCAGGGTGCCAACCCCGCCATCAGACGTCCGAAACATTCCATATAGGTCACCCGTTTGTCGCGTCCATCCCAAGTGGGGCTAAGCTCCACCTGCATATTTTCCTGGAGCTTCCCTTCACTCATATTGCTCAGTACCGGAGCAGCCATTTGATACAACACCCCGGCCCAAAGTTCGCGGTCTGTCACTTCCTTCTCTTTTTTCTTCTTGGCAGCCATTTCCTGAGCGGGCAGCAATAAAACTGCCACCAGCAGCAGCCATAAGTAGTTACTTTTTCTCATGATATTATTTAAGTTTGTTTTTCAATACTGCAAAATTACCCCATTCCCGGTAATTTCGGGGGCACTATTGTTTCAAAAAGGGGTAAATATCGGTCATTAGTACCCCAAAAGCTCAGAAATCACAAGAAAAAGCCTAAGATTAAGCCGTGCTACGACGGAAGTGAATAAAGTATTTGCCGCTATATTTGTTTCTTCATGAACTGCACCAGTACGAGGGCAATGCAATAAGCTATAATCTGTTCAAACCAAAAGTCAAGTCCTTCAAACATATTACTCATTATTTTAATAGACACCCATTCCTTTTTCTGATAACAAGGAAAGGAGTTTATTCGGAATAATGAATTTCCATACGACTCAAAAATGTTCTATTTTTCCGGATTACAGACAAAACTGAGAATATCCACCAAGACACTGACTACTTCCATATTACATTAAATGTCCCGAAAACCGATATATTCTCCTGCCAAAAGACTATTTTTGCAACAAATATCCATAAGCATACCATGGCAGGCATCTATATTCATATACCTTTTTTGCAAGACACGCTGTATCTATTGCGATTTTTATTCCACCACTCGCAGCGAATTGAAGCAGCAGTACATCCGTGCCTTGTGCACTGAACTGAAAACCCGCAAGGGTTATCTGAAGGAAGAACCGATAGAGACCATCTACTTTGGCGGAGGAACTCCCTCACAGCTCGCTCACGAAGATTTCGAGCAGATATTCCGGACTATCAAAGAGGTGTATGGAACAGAACATGCCGAAGAAATTACCCTCGAGGCCAATCCCGACGACCTGACGGAAGAATATGTGTCCATGCTGCGCACCCTCCCCTTCAACCGCATAAGCATGGGGATACAGACATTCGACGCCCCCACCCTGAAACTGTTGAACCGCCGGCACAATGCCGCGCAAGCCATCGCAGCCATACACCGCCTCCGCCAAGCCGGCTTCCGGAATATCAGCATCGACCTCATCTATGGACTACCGGATGAAACAGACCAACGGTGGGAACGCGACCTGCAACAAGCCGTCGGCCTTGATGTGGAGCATATCTCCGCTTATCATCTGACTTACGAAAAAGGCACCCGCATCTACGAAATGCTGCAGAGCCATCGTATCAGCGAAGTGGACGAAGAGAGTAGCCTGCGCTTCTTCTCGGCGCTCATGGACACCCTGGGAGCCGCGGGGTATGAGCATTACGAAATATCCAACTTCTGCAAGCCCGGCATGTACTCACGCCACAACACTGCTTACTGGAAAGGCATTCCGTATTTGGGCTGCGGCCCTTCCGCCCACTCCTTCAATGCGGAGACAAGGGAATGGAACACAGCTTCTCTGGAAGGATACATAAAGTCCATTGAAGAGGGGCACCGTTCCTCCGAAACAGAAATTCTGGATAAAGTGACCCGTTACAATGAATACATCATGACTTCCCTGCGTACCATGTGGGGAATCTCCCTGACATATACGGAAGAAGCCTTCGGCACAGAGTTGTGCCAATATTGCACGAAAATGGCAGCCCCCTACCTCCAAAGCCACAAACTGGAGATGCAGGCAGACCGCCTGCGCCTGACCCGGGAAGGCATCTTTGTTTCGGACGGCATAATAAGCGACCTGATGTTCATTGATTAACAGCAAAACCGGGAGACTGCATGACCGAACAAGAAGTCAGACGCTACTTGCGCCAAATGAAGGAAGAAGACTCGGAACGGGCTTTTCACAGTTTCTACAATCTGTGCTACGACCGCTTGTTCCGTATTGCCTGCTATTTCGTGAAGCACGAAGAATGGGCGCAAGAAATTGTGCTCGACGTCTTCATGAAGCTTTGGGAACAACGCGCCCGGCTGCCGGAAGTGAACAACATAGAGGATTACTGCTTTATCCTTACCAAAAACGCCTCCCTCAATTACCTGGAAAAAGAGAACCGGCACCCTACACTCTCGTCCGAACAGCTTCCCGAAGTTTCCGGCCAGGCCGATTCTCCCGAAGACACTCTTATCAGCGAAGAACTGTTTGCCCGATATGTCAAGGCGCTCGACCGCCTGCCGGAGCGTTGCCGTGAAGTATTCATCCGCCTGCGCGAAGAGAAACAAAGCTATGCACAAGTGGCGGAGGAGCTGAACATCAGCACAAAGACAGTAGACGCGCAACTGCAAAAAGCACTCACAAGACTCAAGGAAGCATTGCTGACGGAGTGAACTCTGCTTCATCTTCCTTGCAAGAAGCCGCGTATGCATGTATGAGATGTACATCTCGAGCTGCATGAGATACACATCTCGCACAACATGAGATGCACATCTCGAGCACACCTTCCCTATTGATTGAAACAGAGAAACAAGGAAGTCATACGTAGGTAGGACAGACTTTCACGGACAAAGAGCTTTAGATTAACATTATTTCAGGATATAGGCATAGGGAATTCCTGAAAAGGAGCTGTCTTTACATGCAGAAAAGGAGTCATAGGCTCTTAATAAATTGCCAAAAATGAAAGTGAATAACGAGAATTTCGACAAGGTACTGAACAAACTGGTTGCTTCTACCCGTTCCCCACGAGGACGCTTTACGGCAGAGAACAGCTGGAGGCTGCTGGAAAGCCGTTTGCTAAAGCGCCGCAGCATGAAGCGGTTCTGGATGCGTACAGCCAGTGCCGCAGCCGTAGTCCTGCTCTGTGTAACGAGCTGGGCAGCCTATCAGTTCTTATACGTAGCACCACAACGGGAAGCCATTCCCACAGAAGCCATACATACTACCGAGGAAACCCAAGTAATCCATAGCGTACTGACATTCGATCAGCAACCCTTGCAGGAAATCGTCCGTCAACTTTCCGAAACGTTCCGTACCGATATACGTATCGAAGGAGACAGCCTGAAGAACTATCATATGACAGCTACCTTCCGCGAAGGGGAGAGTCTTACAGAAATCCTCGACCTACTGAAGGACGCCGGCAACTTTACCTATCAAAAAAGAAAACAACACTATTATACTTACTACTAAACTTAACTGACAATGACCAGCTCTACTATCTGTTCGCACCACCGCATCAGAACCGTACTTCTGATGTGTGTGGTTCTTTTAAGCGCCTCACTCCATGCACAGGCACAAAACAAGGAAACACGTATAAACCTGAATATCCGTAACGCAACTTTAGAGAGTTTCGTGAAGCAACTGGAAAATGCAACCGGATTCTCCTTCATCTATGGGGGAAGAAGTAAAGCTCACGCACCGCATCACACTGGAGATGAAAC
>ENA-OQHD01000737-OQHD01000737.1-human-gut-metagenome-genome-assembly--contig:-NODE-737-length-11030-cov-3.298909_pt1 | contig 11030 bp, 14 predicted proteins | sample MGYA00242560_ERZ504711 | MGnify/ENA primary metagenome ERZ504711 (study PRJEB26092, sample SAMD00036198) | human gut metagenome | host: Homo sapiens | study: EMG produced TPA metagenomics assembly of... | reverse complement strand
GAACTTGAAGTACTCCACTTCTGCGTTCTTCCATTTCTTGGTACAAAAGAGACTTCTCCGCCTGCTTTTTCAAGTGGCACGGTAAAGGTAAATTTTTCAAGCTTTTTTTCTGTATCGACTTCACCTAAAATTGATCGGTTCTTTTGTCTCATCATTTCTATTTCCGATATAGATTGCATCATAAGTAAAACTGCCACTGCTTGCCGGCTGTATCCAGACCGAAACCTGCAATGCCCCGCCTTTTACAACCACTTTAGATGAAGCGATCTTGATCATACTGTAAGCCTGTCCCGGCTTCTTTGCATCATCAGAACCATAAATTGCCGTAACTCCGTCATTTGCCTGATAATCTTCTTTTTCTCCTGATGTCTGCATATCCGGGATACTCATCCACAGCAGATTTTCTGACCATGTTCCTTTATCTGAACGTCCTACCGAAACCGGAATCCAACTGTTCTTTGCGGAAATCGGAACCTGGATCGTAAACTGGCAGGTACTTCCGGTATTCGTACCCTGAACATAATTGCTCTTATCCTCGTCTGTCGCTGCACCGAGATACAGACGGTCAAACACAGTCTTTGTACCGGTACTAAAGGAAATCTCAATCTTATCCCCTTTTTGACGGTACACGTTGCATCTGTGATCGGGAACATTCCATAAGAAGTTCCATCATTTTTCAGAACTTCAACCCCTGTGATCTCTTTCGTCGGTGTTACAAGTGTCTCTTTTGCAGTTGTCTCATCGGCCTGCTTTGCAGTTTCTTCCGAAGATTTCTCTTCTGCATCCGTTTTTCTCCGCATCAGCTTTGTCAGACGGATCCTCTGATTTTTCATTCAATTTTTTCAGAATCTTTTCCTGCTCCCGTCTCATCAGAAGTATTCTGATCTTCTCCCGGATTTTCACCGGTACTGCCGGAATCCTGTGACGGTGTATTCTGATCCTGTGAACCTGTATTTTCTGAACCTGCATTCTCAGAACCATTTTCTTTTGATCCGTTTCCGGTATGATCTGCATCAGCGGACTGCGATCCATCGGATGTATTGGTTCCACCAGAGGTATCTGTTCCACCGGAAGTATCTGTTCCACCGGAAGTATCTGTTCCTTCCTGAATGCCTGCTCCGTCTGCCAAATTTTCTCCTGCATTCACCGCTCCTGCCGCCTGTGCGGTCTCCGCATTTTCTGCGTATGCCTTCGTATAAGACATCGGTGAAACTGCCATAGAAAACGCAAGCAACATGGCAAGATATTTAACCTTTTTGTTCTTCATTTTTCCTCCTGTCTTGAATAATACGGGAAATAAGCTGAACTTATCTAAAAGTAAGTAAGAAACGTCAGAAAGACAATGAAAATAAACCGGTTTCTTTGAGCTGTCTGAGTCAGAAAAGAATTTCTTTTAAGAAAAGCTCCCGGATCCATTACTTTTCGGTACAATCAATTACTCGTGATCTGGAATGTACATTCCCCGCACCAGCGACCGGCAGGTTTCCTGACTTACAAATCTTATGCCCGAACGCCTTCCCGGTCTCCCAGTGGCTGCGTCTTCACGCCTGCCGGTCACATTTGCTTACAGTGACGAGTTCGTGCAGGAATTGCACCTGCTTCCCTTTTACCTGTTGCTATATCTTCCTATATAGAACAGCACCGAACGCTTTATTTACTTTGTTCTTCGCTACTATAGCATGATGCCATAGGAAAGTCAACGTTACGCCTTGACCGCCCAACGCATCTTCGTCGATCTTGCACGCCCATTCTTTGCACATTCCTGTGCGGACGGGCGGATCACATCCTTCGCATAATCAGAATAGATGCCTGCTTTATAACCTGCTTTTAATGCTTTCTTTACCAGCTTGTCCTCACCGGAATGAAACGTCAGGATTGCAACTCTTCCGCCCGGACGCAGTGCATCCGGTAATTTCTCCATAAACTCATACAAAACTTCAAACTCATTATTCACATCGATTCGCAGAGCCTGAAATGTTCTCTGACAGGTTTTCTTTACGATATCCTTTTTCTCTTGATTGTCTGGAAGAAAAGAAAGTGTCTTCTCGATCACGTTCCTGAGCTTTGTCGTTGTATCAATCCGGTTTCCTCTGCGAATCTCATCCGTGATCGCTTTTGCCAGTTCTTCACAATATGGTTCATCAGAATTTTCATATAACATTCCCGCAAGTTCTTCTCTTGAGATGGTATCCAGACGCTCTGCTGCACTGATTCCCTTTTCCTGATTCAGCCGCAAATCCAGAGGCCCATCGGCTTTAAATGAAAATCCTCTTTTGGGATTGTCAATCTGCATGGACGATACGCCAAGATCTGCCAAAATAAAATCGAATCCACCCACTTTCTCTGCAATTTCATCAATCGTGCAGAAATTCTGAAGGCAGACCGTCAGGATTTCCTCTCCGAATCCCTGCTCTTCCAGTCGTTTCTTCGTCTTTGCCGATTCCTCCGGGTCTACATCTGTAGCATAGATATGCCCCTGTCCTTTCAAACATTCCAGCATGGCTTTTGTATGCCCGCCATATCCTAATGTTGCATCAAATCCGGTCTGTCCCGGCTGAATATCCAGGAAATCCAGTATTTCCTTTACCATAATTGAAATATGCATCCCGGCAGGAGTATTTCCCTTACGTATCACATGCTCCACGGTCTCCTGATATTTTTCCGGCTGAAGCTCTTTGTATTTTTCCTCGAATTTCTTCGGATATTTTCCTTTATACCGCACACGCCTTTTGTGCGGTGTCTGCTGCTCCTGACTCATATTCTTTTATTTCCTTTCCTAAAATACACTCTGACTGAATTTTTCATTTTTATATATGATGTCGGGGTCAAAAGCCCCCGACTTTGATGCCCACGGATTGCTCCGTGCTACTCACTCTCACAATCCTATCAAATATTTTGGCACATTCCAATGTCATCCGATGTGGAACTATGCTGCTTTCAGTCTTACCATTTCGTACACAGTCAACCATTTCTTTGATTTCATACACAAACCCATTTTCCGTCACCTGATCGGAATATTGCTCTATCAGCTTTCCCTGCCCATCGTACAAAACGATCTGATCTGCATAATGCGGATGTCGGATCATTATTTTTCCTTCTGATCCTGTCAGTTCCAGTCTTTCATCTACATTTGCCAGATACGTGGCAGTCATAAACGAAAGATGCTCCTCATACCGAAGTATAACATGTTCCGTCACATCCACCTGATCTTCATTGTAGATTACCTGAATCTGTTCTTCCTTCCAGTCTTCACCACAAAAATTACATCGTCAGTGCCAACGCATAAATTAACAGATCCAATGCCGCCCCTCCACCGGCTTCTTTGTTAAAATAGCGATTTTCTTTATTCTTCGGAGCTGTAAATCCGATTTCAACATTACTGACTGCAAGTTTACCGATACGCCCTTCCCGCAACCATTCTCTGGCTTTTCTATTTGCAGGAAGAAAAAGACTCCATACTCCCTCCATAACAAAAATTTTCTTTTCTTCTGCCAGCTTGAAAATTCTTTCTGCCTCCTCCGAACTTCCTGTCAATGCCTTTTCACACAAAACCGGAATCCCGTATCTGATACATAATTCTGTCAACTGCACATGCATTCCGGTAACCACACCAATATAGACCCCATCCAGCTTTTCTTTCTGAAGCATTTCTTCATAATTTCCATAATAGGTATGTATTTCATATTTCTCTGCAAACTCTCTGGCTCTTTCTTCTGATCTCGCTGCTACAGCAGTCACACAGACCTCTTCTGTCTTCTCTGCTGCATCGCAAAATTTATTTGAAATATTTCCGGCACCCATAACGCCAAAACGAAAAGTTTCTTTCTTTTCCATCCCTTTTCTCTCCTTTACAAGTTATAATCTTGTCATGGCAATCGTTCCTGCAGTCAGAAGTACCAGCCCGGACTTTCTAAACATTTCTTAAATTTTTTGCTTTTTACCTAAGAGGATCGGCATCACCGTCAGAAGCATTGTTCCAAAGCTTGCGATCCCACCAATATAATTGCTGACCGGCTCTGCAACAAAGACTCCCTCAACTCCCATAAAATATGGGAGTAATATCGTCAATGGCACAACGATCACAACTTTTCTCAACAGACTGGAAAAAAATTGCCTGCTTCGGGAATCCCAGTCCCACGAATGTCGCCTGTCCGCAGAACATAAATCCCATCATCAAAAAATCCTGCAAAAAAGAGTTTCAGTGCCGGTGCTGCAATCTTAGCCAGTGCTTTGTCAGACGTAAAAAATCCCACCAGGAAAGACGGGAAGAAATGAACCGTCAGCCATGCCAGCACCATATAGCTCAGAATCATACCGCACGTAACAAAAATTCCTTTCCTGACCCTCTCATATTCCTTTGCTCCGAAATTATAGCCAAGCACCGGTTTCGCACCTTCCGCCACACCGTTTGCCGCAAGATTGAAAATTTCACGCACCGAATTTAAAATCGTCATCGCACCGACATACAGATCTCCACCCCAGCGTGCCAGCGTTGCATTGCAGGCGATCTGACTCAGACTGTTCGTAACGCACATAATAAAGCCTGACAGTCCCAGACCCAGGATGGAAAGAATCATTTTCTGTCCTTTAGCTTCATATACTTTCTCTGCAATGGGTACTGCACCGTTTTTCCCAGTCAGAAACCACAGAACCCACATACATCCTGCCATCTGACTGAGAACCGTTGCGATCGCTGCTCCCCGTACTCCCAGTTTCCACACAAAAATAAAAAGCGGGTCAAGAAAGAGATTCAGAACAGCCCCGATACAGACTGTCATCATTCCCATTGTCCCGAACCCCTGTGCATTAATGAACAGATTCATCCCTGAACTGATCATGATAAAAAGTGTCCCCAGCAGATAAATCTGTAAATAGGATGCTGCCACAGGATAAGTTGCATCCGATGCTCCCAGAAGATACAGGATCGGCTTCATAAAAATATAAAAGACACCCATCAATACAACTCCGGTTAAAATAAGAAGTACAAAGCTTACATTCTCAAGCTTTAATGCCTTTTCCTCCTCTCCTGCACCTCTTGCGATAGACATCAGTGGTGCTCCACCGCCTGAATAAAGCTGCGTAAATGCACTCACGATCGATATAATCGGAAATACCAGCCCCACACCGGTCAGAGCCTGATCTGCTCCCTGACCGATATGTCCTAAATAGACCCGATCTACCAGATTGTATAAAAGCTGCACCGCCTGTGCAATCGTGACCGGAACTGCCATGGACAAAATATTCCGGATCATTGATCCTTTTGAAAAATCATGCTCAACATTCTTTTTATTATTCATCGCTTTCATACTGACTATTATAGTCTTCTTTTCATAAAACACCAGTACCAACTCATTTATCTTCTTTTTTTACTTTAAACGTGCTTTCTCCAACATTTTATAAAGAATCAGCCCGATTCTCACATTCAACATTTCATTTGGATTCTTAAAATCCATTCCTGTCATTTTTCCAATCTTGTCAATTCTGTACGTTGCAGTTTTATAATGAATAAATAATGCCTGTGCAGTCTTATTCAGACTTTGATTATTATCAAGGTAAGTTTGCAGCGTCAGAATCAGATCTTTCCGCTGCGGTTTATTGTAACTGTATAACCGTTGCAAGGATTCCGGGATATAATCCATTAGTGTGTTCAGATCATCAATATCTCCAAGGAGTTTAAAAAATCCAAGATCTGAGTACAGTGTAACTGTCTGAGTTTTCATTTCCAGAAATAACTTTCGCAATATCCCGATAGGAGATCGCTCTTTTTGCCTCATAATAAGAATCTTTCAGATTATAGATCCCTTTGACCATCTTTCCGATTCCGACCTGGATCTTCTCTGTCTTATGGCGGTAACGGATCGCATTCTGCAATGCCGCACACATCTCTTCCATTTTATTCAGATATACCTCGCGCTTCTGCTTTTCATCCACTCTTTGAATCATCACGATCTGATCTATATTCCGGTATACATGCTGTCCCGGGCAAAGTGTCATGATCTCCCCTTCAATAATTCCGGTTTCCCGCAACTGTTCACTTGTATACATATCTCCCCGTTCTTTTTGGAAAGTATAAAATGTCACAACCCGGTAATATTCCTCAGAATGGATCTCCAGCAGATTTGCTGCTTCTTCCATTTCTTCTTTTCCAAGCATCCCGCTCAGTACATTATGCACAATATCTCTGTGATATTTCTTTTCAATCTCATTTTGCACAAATTCTGTAACAAAACCATACTGCAGTGTAATAATCGCATTCTCGATCGCCATGCAATCCATTGCTGACAACTTTCTATTTTTCTCTGTCACCACCAGATAAGCTTCCAACCTCTTCCATAACACTGATCTTGATTACGTACTGGATTTCTCCTGTCCCCTTTTTTCCCCGTTGCCGCATATAAGAAAATTTCGTAATGACAGATGGAATATACTCTTCAAGATCTTCCCGTAATTCCAGACGCGAATGATCCCCTCCACTGGTCACATAGCAGTTGAGATTACTGTAATAAAGTGTAACTGGATTATCCACCATGTCACTGAGAAGTTCCAAAATATCCTGCGTCTTACTGGATGTGATATCTCTTCCAAAAGAAAGTGTATTGAAATTATCCTGCGTCAGTTTAAAATACCTAAGCCGTGCAACATCTTTTGTAAAAATCCGGTTCATGACAAAACTGATCATTACCCAAAAGCTGATTTTTTTTGGGCATTTCAATCAATGGAATCTTTTTACTTTCGCAATACGTTTTCAGTAATTTGATTTTCTTCTCTTTTTCGCTGATCTGTTCCCGTTCTTTCAAAAGGATTCCACTGATATGCTTCTCCTCAAAAGCGATCAGATACTGATAAAATTCCTCCGCACTGCAATCTCTGTATACATACAGGCTGGTCAGGAGCAGTTCCCCTCCCGTCAGATATCTTGCCAATTTCCGGTACTTCTATAATGCGGATGCCTTCAATTTTTCGTTTACAGGACTCTTTACCCTCAATCACATTTAACTGCTTCCATTGTTCCTCTGCCAGCAATTTTTCAATCGTATATTCCATTTATTCACCTTTCAGTTTTCTTATTTTTCTGCGACAAACTGAGCCGATTGACAAAATGATCATAATAAGACTGATCCATTGAGATGTTGAAATTCCCATCATACTTCCTCTGACCGCATCATATCGCAAATTTTCAAGTACAAATCTTATCATACCATATGTCAGCAAATAAGTTTCTATTGTATAATACCACTTCTTTTTAATGTGTCTTTTTATTGATATATCTTGCCTTATATTTTGAATAAACGATCGTCTGGTCTTTATACAGACTGTAATATCCTGACAGGGCATAACTGATCGAAATGGCGATCAGATAATACGCTGCCCCTGAAAATCCAAATAATTCAAATGAGATCAGCATGGATGCGATCGGACAGTTCGTCACTCCGCAGAATAATGCCACCATGCTTGCCGCTGCTGCAACTTCCGGAGAAAAACCAAGCAGTCCACCTGCCACACAACCGAATGTGGCTCCCACTGAAAATGCCGGAACGATCTCCCCACCACGATAACCTGCCCGCATCGTGATCGCTGTCAGGATCATTTTCCACAAAAAGTCCAACGGTCTTGCTTTTCCCTGTTCCACTGCCTTTGCGATCAGTTCATTACCTGCTCCCATATAATCTCCTGTTCCAAGAAGCATTGTGATCCCGATCACCAGACATCCTGCCACACAGACACGAAGATACGGGTTCTTCAAATATTTTCCATAAATCCCGGATACTGCCTTTAATGCCACGCAGAATAAAATGCTCAGCAATCCACAACCGGCTGCGATCACTGCCATCTTCAAGCCGCTCTCAACACTTAATTGTGGAATCCTTGCAACCGGAAATGTCTCCGGGTTCAGACCAACTCCTGTCGCAAACTCTGCGGCAATGATCGATGCGATCACACACGGCAGTAATGCTGCATAATACATCACCCCCTACGCTGACAACTTCCATCGCAAAGACTGCCGCTGCCATCGGTGTTCCGAAAACTGCAGCAAACGCCGCACTCATTCCACACATGATCATCACATGATGATCTGTCTCATCCAGATGCACCAGCTTTGCCAGCCAGCTTCCGATACTGCCTCCAAACTGGATCGATGCACCTTCCCTTCCTGCAGAACCTCCGGTCAGATGCGTCAGTAATGTAGAAATAAAAATCAGCGGGGCAGAGATAAAGGGAACATTATCTTTTGACTTGATCGTTGATAAAACCTGATTCGTTCCTCCATCCTGTCTTCCCAGCCTTTCATACATAAATACGATCACGATTCCTGCCAGCGGAAGGCAGAGAAATACCCATAGATGACTGTTTCTGTATTCAGTTGCCGCACTGATACAGGCTGCAAATGCACTGCTTGCCCCACCGACCACCAGTCCGGTCAGAATTGCCAGTAACATCCATTTGATAAAATTAGTAACATCCCGCCTGATCCGTTCGTAATAATATTTTATAAGAATTTTCATTTTTTGAAGATCCGATCGATAACCCTTTTTTCTTTCTCTGTCTGCATGATAATTCCCTTACCTCTTTTCTATTTCCAGTGTATCCAAAAAAGCGGAATAAAGTGAAGTGTTAACAGCACTTTCCGGTCAGCCTTTTCCAGTTAGTTTCCTTAAAAATTTTCCGAAAAAAAGAACCCGGAAATCTTCTTTTATCAAGAAAATTTTCGGATTCGTTTTTTTCCTGCTTAGAACCGGTTAAGTTTCCTTTGCAACAGCATTATTTCATTTTTGCATTTATCATAAAATGCAAACATTCCTGCCAGTAATGTTCCTGAAATTGAATGCCATGTACAGGATACTGCACAGATGATCGCTGACTCCGGTGTAGATGCAAACTGAGCTGTCGTTGTGGCAAGATTGGTTGCAAGTCCTGCATTCTGCATACCGACCTCGATCGCAATCGTTCTCTTCTTCGCTGTATTCATGCCAACCAGTCTGCCTGCCCCGTAACCAAGCAGATAACCAAGTCCGTTGTGAAGGAAGACTGCAACAAAGATGATAACTCCTGACTCAAAGAATTTTGCACCCTGAGAAGATACAACTCCACCAACCACGCATGCCAGTCCAAGTACGGCGATTCCCGGCATTATTTTCTGCAGTTCACCAAATGTCTTTTTCTTTCCGAATAAATAGTTCAGCAAAAATCCAAGTGCAACCGGAAGAATGACTGTCTCTACGATAGACACCAGCATTGGAAGTGCCTTAATTGAAATATGCGTTCCGCTGGCAAGGAATGAAACCAAAAATTGGTGTCATCACTGGTGAAAGGATCGTGGAAACCGTTGTCATTCCAACAGAAAATGCCACATCCCCTCCGCACAGATAAGACATGATATTGGATGACACTCCTCCTGGACAGCATCCGACCAGAATCAGGCCAAGTGCGATTCCGTCCGGAAGGTTCAAAAGCTTTGTCAGTCCTAATGCCAGAAATGGCATGATCAGATACTGGGCGATCGCACCCACACAGATATCAAAAGGTCTCTGGGCAAGAATCTTAAAATCCTCAGTTGTCAATGTCAGTCCCATACTGAACATAATGACTCCGATGATGATCGACTGGCACGTAAACTTATTGGATACCGGATCTGTAAATAACTGGAGATTAACCCATCCCATCATTCCCGGTACAAAGAACGTAATGACTGCAATCGCAATTACTACGATTGAAGTATAATCTGATAAAAATTTGCTGACTTTCTGTAATGCTTTCATTACATTTCCTCCTTACTTCTGTCCACTCAATAAAAAAGTCCCTTTTCAGAAATCAATCTGAAAAGGGACGAATATAATCCGCGTTACCACCCTGATTCCGCAAAAAATCTGCGGCTCTTCACATACCAGCATATGCTATCCATATAACGGTGGATACCGGCGAGGTTTACTGACGTGCATCACGCTTTCAGCCCGCTTCTTAGAGAGGATATCCTTATCCGGTTATTACCTGCTCACACCACCCACAGGCTCTCTGAAAATAATCTCGAATATGACTTTGTTCTCATCAACGAATTTGGTGAACAATATTTTCTTTACGGGGATTATTATAGTCCTCTCACGAAATAAGTCAAGTGAAAATTTTTACTCTTCGCTCTGCTGATTTTGTTCAATTTTTCCAACTGTCACATGATGGATCATTCCAAGAACTGATTCATTTGCATTTACCGGAATTAACCGGATTGATGGATGTCGATTCTGAAATACCCGGAATATTTCATCTGCAAACCCCTGCCCCATGAAATCAATTCCCTGAAAATCAAAAATGATCTCCTCAAACTCATCCAGCCGACGCAGAATCCTTCTTGCCTGTGAACGTGCCACCGGATTTCCCAGCGGACACATCTCTCTCATTGGGATTTCGGTTCTCACAAACCCTCTTTCGATCGGTGCAAAACGGTCAAATATATCCTTTGATGTATGTGCTGGCTGATTTTCCAATTTCATCACTACCATCGTCCCCACTTTCTCTAACCTCGTATAATATGCAATCAGATGCGACCGGATAAAACTTTCCCTGTTTTCGCTTTTCATGGAAAAAACTCGCATGATCTGATAATATTGCAAACTCTGTCAACATCCTTGATGAAAAAAATGATGCCTTCTCCTGAATGTTCTTTTAAATTTGTCGTAAGCTTTCCTTTATATAATTCAAGAACTGCCTGTTCTGTACTGACATTTTTTGATCCCATGAGCTAAGAGATACTTCTGTATATTCTTAAAAAGCTCCAATCCCATCATCTACAATAGAAATCTCTGTATACAGGCAATCTCTCTTTACTGCATAACTGATCTTTTCTGCTTCTGAATGCTCGATAGCATTATTCATGATTTCAGCAAATGTATATGCCCATATATCTTTTAGCATTTTTGCGAAATTTCCTTCAGTTCCGGTAAAATTCTCTGCGTAAAAGATTTGATCCTCTTCTAAAGTTCCATCATTACTGACACTCCATTTTTTGCTCATAAGTTACAAGTCGATAACCACACTGA
>ENA-OQHD01000736-OQHD01000736.1-human-gut-metagenome-genome-assembly--contig:-NODE-736-length-11042-cov-3.122950_pt1 | contig 11042 bp, 17 predicted proteins | sample MGYA00242560_ERZ504711 | MGnify/ENA primary metagenome ERZ504711 (study PRJEB26092, sample SAMD00036198) | human gut metagenome | host: Homo sapiens | study: EMG produced TPA metagenomics assembly of... | reverse complement strand
AACATAAATGAAAGTAGGATGAAAAGCAAAAACACAGAAAACATATAAAACATATTGACTTAATAGGGAAAAACGGTGTTAAACTTCAGTTATTAAAAGATAAAAGAGCTCAGAAGGCAGGTGCAGGAAGTAATGAAACAGATATTATGCTTTGGGGATTCGAATACGTGGGGGTTAGATGGAGAGACCGGAAAGCGATTTTTCGTGGGAAGAACGATGGACCGGAATCTTACAGGAAAAACTGCGGACCGACGAGTATTAGAATTGTTGAGGAAGGTCTGTGTGGAAGAACGACCATATTTGAAGATCCGCTTCGCCTGGGAAGACGGGGAACAGAATTGCTTCCGACATTATTGGAGACGCACACGCCGGATGCAGTCGTGTTGATGCTTGGAACGAATGACTGCAAAACCATATTCGGAGCGTCAGCAGAAATCATCGGAAAAGGAATTGCAAGGCTACTTGAACAGATTAATCAGTATGCAGATAAGATGAAGGTTCTTGTGATATCTCCGATCTATCTGGGAGAAAAGGTATGGCAGGACGGATATGATCAGGAATTTTCGCCAGAATCCGTAGAAGTATCAAAGAAATTAGAACCGGTATATGAAAAAGGTGGCCGGAAAGTATGGCAAACGATTCATGCGGGCAGCAGATTATGCGAGTCCGTCGGAAGCAGATCAGGAGCATATGGATGGACAGAGTCATAAGATTCTTGCAGATGCGATTTATAGAAAATTAGAAGCAGAGATTTTGTAGAAAAGATAAAAATCCGTTGTCAGTCAATGGTATGTCCTGTTTTACTGGAGTTCCGGTAAAGGGAACATATCAGGATAAGACAACGGATTTTCTGCTATCTTTTGGATGTAACTTCTGCAACGGATTTTCCGGTGATTAATTCCATTACCGTACTTTTGGCATCGATAGCGGTAAACACTCCTGCAAGAATGAAAATGGCCCCGAGATATCCCATCTCTGTGAGCTTCTCATGCAGGAAGATGAAGGAAAAAATCGCTGCAAAGATCGGTTCCAGGGAGAACAGGAATCCGGTATTCTCCGGTGTTGTATATTGCTGCACAACAGTCTGTACAACGAATCCGTAAGCTGAGGACAAAAGAGCAAGTCCAAGAACGGAGATCCAGTCCAACGCGGTGTTCGGAAATATCGGGGATCCGAACACCAGCAGACCGATTATGGAATAAAGGCAGGTAAAGCCCTGCTGATAGACTCCGAGTGCAAGTGGATCTACCTGTCTGGTAAAATAGCTGTTTAATACAATATTGATTGAATAACTGAAAGCCGAAAGCATACAAAGCAGCGTTCCGGGCTTGACAGCAAATATATCACCGCCGTTGATCAGTACCATTCCGATCAATACGATAATGATTCCAAGCCTGACATGATGCGCTGGAAGTCTCCGGGAAATAACTGCATGAATGACCGGAACAAGCACAACGGTGGTGCTGAGGATGAATCCACTCTGAGAAGCAGTGATTGTATTTAATCCGTAAAGGATTGGCGTAAGGTTTGTAAAAAGCAGAAAGCCGGTGATGGCACTGTAGAGTAAAAGTCTTTTATTAACGTTCAGTAACCTTTTGAAAAATATAAGTACCAGAATCAGAAATGCGATTCCTGTACGCAGAGCCATCAGCATCAGAGGGGAAAGTCCCTCAATTCCAAGTTTCATAAATATATAAGAAGTTCCCCATGCCATAGAGCAGGTTGTAAGAATCAGATTGGCTTTTTTTCGTCGACATAATCGGCGATTCCTCCTATGTAATAGTTTTCTTGTTTTTTTTATTATATAGTAGAATAGAATAGATGCCAATGGGGACGTGAAAAAATGGCATTTTTCAGTGTCCCCTATGGCTTACAAAGCACATATATTAATAACAAAAGCATCTGGAGTTAATGTATGACCAGTCAGAAACTAGAAAATCTTTTAAATCTTGCACTGAATTCCGCGGAAGATGAGCGGGAAAAATCCTTGAATTTAAATGTTGGATATGATCCGCTTGACCGGGAATGGGATCTGATCATCAAATATTCCGTAAATCTGGACCGAGTCAGAAAGATAGCATCCAAAGTAACAGAACTTCAAAATGAATATGCAGTCATCCGAATTACAGAATCCAGAATCGACATCTTATCGGGAATTCCGGAAGTTGAATATGTAGAAAAAACCAAAACGGCTGGTTTTTTCAGGCGGCAGAAGGAAGGCGTGTGTCTTGTATCAATGCGGTACAGGATACACGCCTTTCTCTGTATGGACAGGGAATATTGGTTGCAATCATAGATTCGGGAATCGATTATGCGAATATAGATTTTCGAAATGCGGACGGAAGCACGAGGATTCGGTATCTGTGGGATCAGTCTCTGAATCCGGCAGATGGGGAAACAGCACCGGTTGGATACAGCATCGGTGTGGAGTATACGAAAGGACAAATAGATGAAGCATTAAATGCACAAACTGTATCAGAACAGAGAAGGCTTGTGAGAAGCCAGGACATTTCCGGACACGGTACGGCAGTGGCGGGAGTAGCAGCAGGAAATGGAAGCAACAGTGGAGGACGTTATGCCGGAGTTGCCATGCAGAGTGAATTGATCGTTGTAAAACTTGGTAATCCCATACAGGAAGGATTCCCAAGAACGACAGAGCTAATGATGGGGATCGATTATATAATAAGAAAGGCACTGGAACTTCGGATGCCTGTAGCTGTGAATATCAGTTTTGGAAATACATACGGCGGACATGACGGGACGACACTTCTGGAGCGGTATATCGATGATGTGTCCAATATATGGAAGAGTGTATTTTGCATCGGAACCGGAAATGAAGCGGCAAGTGCCGGGCATACTTCCGGTAGAATTATTTCAGAAGGAGAAGAGACAATCCAGCTTGCAATTCAGAGCAGACAGTCATCGATCAGTATCCAGATATGGAAAGAATATACGGATCAAATAGAGATTTCGATCATCAATCCATCGGGAGTGCGGGTCGGACCGGTACCGGAGATATTGGGACCACATCGCTTCCGAATTGGTCAGACAGAAATACTGCTTTATTATGGGGGAACCAAGTCCTTACAGCATTTCCCAGGAAATCTATATAGATCTGCTTCCGGTAGAAAGTTATCTGACAGAAGGAATATGGAGAATTGTTCTAAGTGCCGGGAAGATCGTGACAGGACAATATGAAATGTGGCTTCCAAGCGACAATGTATTGAACCGTGGAACAGGATTCTTGTTTCCAACAGATGCTACGACGCTCACAATTCCATCTTCTGCCAGCCGTGCAATATCCGTAGGAGCATATGACGCAAGGACATTTGCATATGCGGATTTTTCGGGAAGAGGATTTACCAGACTTACAAATATGGTGAAACCGGATCTTGTGGCACCGGGAGTGGAAGTTATGACAACAACAGTGGGCGGAGGATATGCGACATTTACAGGAACATCCTTTGCCACGCCATTTGTGACAGGAAGTGCAGCGCTTTTGATGGAATGGGGAATTGTGAGAGGAAACGATCCATATCTATATGGGGAAAAGGTGAAGGCGTATCTGAGACGTGGAGCGAAAAAAGTACCGGGATTTGACGAGTATCCGAATGAGGAAGTGGGGTATGGGGCGTTATGTACAGCACAAAGTATCCCCCAAATATGAAAACGGCTGATTTGAAAAGTAAATTTCAGTGCCCGAGTAATAAGGATAAAAGGTACATTTTTTAGTGGGATAATGTTTCCAAAAGTGCTAAAATAAAATCATCATACATAAAGCGAGGCGTAAAACAATGAAAAAAATCAAGTGGGGCGTTATAGGAACTGCCGGAATTGCCAGAAGTTGTACCATTCCGGGAATGATACAGGCATATAACTGCGAATTATATGCAATTGCCGGAAGAAGCATAGGCAAAGCTGAACAATTTAAAGAAAAATTCGGATTTGAAAAAGCCTATGGAAGTTATAAAGAATTGTTGAATGATCCGGAAGTGGAAGCGGTATATATTGCGCTGCCAAATACTTTACATTATGAGTGGGCCGTGAAAGCTATGAAAAAGCGGCAAACATGTACTGTGTGAAAAGCCGCTTGCACCGTGTGAAAAGCAGGTAAAAGAATTATTTGAAACAGCAAAAGAGAATCATGTATATCTTATGGAAGCTTTTGCGTATCAGCACAGTCCATATATCACTGCAATTAAGAAAGAGATAGAAGATGGAACGATAGGAGAAGTTTGTTATATAGATTCCGCATTTATCACATCGGATTATAATAAGGAAAATATCCGGATGAGACGGGAGACTCTTGGAGGGTGTACATACGATCTTGGAGTATACAACACAAGCCTGACGTTAGGACTTCTGAATGAAGAACCAGAAAAAGTCGAGGCTTCCGCAATCTTTTCGGAAGAAAAGATCGATAAGCTGACATCTGTAGTCATGGAATTCGCAGATGGAAAGAAAGCAGCATTTACCTGTGGCATGACGCTTGCAACGAATCAGGACAGGAGACTGGACTGTCTGGAGATAGATGGAACGAAGGGAAGTATTACCGGAACCAAATTTGCATTCAATGGTGATGGAGAATTAAGCTATACGATTCGTACGGCTGAGGGGCAGGAAGAAGTAAAGACGGTAGAAGTTCCACAGAATTATCGCCTGGAGGTAGAACAATTCGGCAGATGCATCGATGAAAATGAGATTCCGGCGGTTACGGAAGAATTTTCGCTGAAAAATGCGAGACTTGTTGAGAGGATTCTGGAGGAAATCGGATATTAAGATGTAATCCTTGCAGAAACTGTGGAAGATGTTAGAAAGCGAAAGAAAAGAGGAAAAATATGAATTATTCAGAATGTATAGAAAATGCAAGAACACGTATTGGAAATTATTGTAAGGCCTGTCCGGAGTGTAATGGACGCGCCTGCAAGAATCAGATGCCTGGACCTGGGGCAAAGGGAATTGGAGATACAGCTATCCGTAATTATGATAAATGGAAAGAAATCCGTGTTCAGATGGACACAATTGTAGAAAACAAACCGGTGGATACATCCCTGGAGCTCTTTGGAAAGAAGTTTTTGATATCCCATTTTTTTCGCAGGACCGGTTGGTGCAGTGGGATTACATTACGGCGACTGCCTGGATGATGTGAGATATAATGATATTCTTGTGTCAGCATGTGCAAAATACGGGATTGCCGCATTTACAGGAGATGGTCTCGACAGTAATGTGATGGTTGCTGCGACAAAAGCAATCGGGAAAACAGACGGAATCGGAATCCCGACTGTGAAACCATGGAACATAGATACCGTTGCAGAAAAGATGAAGATGGTTCAGGAATCAAAGGCATTTGCAGTGGCAATGGATGTCGATGCAGCAGGACTTCCATTTCTTAAGAACATGGAGCCGCCGGCAGGAAGTAAGACAGTGGAGGAACTTGGAGAGATCGCAAAGATTGCAGGAATACCATTTATTGTAAAAGGTGTTATGACAGTCAGAGGAGCCCTGAAGGCAAAAGAGGCCGGGGCATCTGCAATTGTAGTATCGAATCATGGAGGACGTGTGCTGGATCAGTGCCCGGCGACAGCAGAGGTGCTGGAAGAGATCGCCAGGGCAGTAGGGGATTCTATGAAGATATTTGTAGATGGCGGAATCCGGAGTGGTGTAGACGTATTCAAGGCCCTGGCACTCGGAGCAGATGCAGTCATCATTGCAAGACCATTTGTGACTGCCGTTTATGGAGGTGCGGAAGAAGGCGTAAAGTCTTATATAGATAAGATTGGAACAGAGCTGGAAGACACGATGAAAATGTGCGGGGTAACGAGTCTCAAAGAGATCACCAGAGCGTCTGTCTGGATGAAATAATTACCAGATTCCCATGATATGCTGCATTCCGAGACTTACGATGGTAATTCCGATCCAGCAGCATCCACCGAGCATAAGTGGTTTTCCGCCGGATTTAATCAATTTCACAACATTGCTGTTAAGTCCGATCGCAGCCATAGCCATAATGATAAAGAATTTCGACAATTCTTTTAACGGAGCAAATACATCTGCACTGACACCCATAGTCATACATACAGTTGTGATCACAGCTGCAATGATGAAGTATAAGATGAACATAGGAAATGCTCTCTTTAAGCTGAATTTGTTTGATGCTGAGTCAGCATTTCCAGATTTTGCAGCAGATTTTGCACGGATCAGGGATAATACCAGTGTAATCGGAATAATTGCCAGTGTACGTGTAAGCTTTACGGTCACGGCTGTATTCAGTGTTTCACTTCCGAGCTTCCACATACTGTCCCAGGTAGAGGCAGCAGCGGTGACCGAAGAAGTATCATTAATAGCGGTTCCGGCAAATAATCCGAAAGAGCTTCCACTTGTAGTGTCAAAGCCAAGTGCACTTCCAAGTACAGGGGAAAAGTACGGCAGCGATAACATTAAAGAAGAAGATTACAGAGATTGCCTGTGCAACTTCAGTATCATCTGCATCGATGACCGGTGCAGTGGCAGCGATCGCAGATCCTCCGCAGATGGATGAGCCGACCCCTACGAGAATCGAAGTATTGGATGGGACATTCATGATCTTGCGGAGAACCCACGCAATGATCAGAGAAGTACTTATCGTACATACGATGATCGGAAGGGATTGCTTTCCAGTCTGTAGAATAACACCAAGATTCATTCCAAATCCAAGCAGTACAACAGCTGTCTGTAAAATAATCTTAGAAGTCCATTTGATACCTGGTTCGGCTTTTCCTTTATTGGTCCATACTAGTGTAATCAGCATTCCGGCCAGGATCGCGATGACAGGTCCGCCGATAACCGGGAAAGCCTTTCCAAGAAGCCATGATGGAATCGCAATCACAAAACAAACCAGTATACCGTTTAGGTTTTTGTTAAAAAATTCATGTTTTTCCTCTTTCTCATTCTTTATTGGTTCATACGGGTTTCCACTAGAGATTATAACACTGGATAACAATAATAAATAATTATATATATTATCGAATGATAATAAAAAATTTATTAAAAAATCAAATTGACAATGAAAGGAAAAAGATTATGCTGGATTTTAGAACAGATACATTCCTTGCAGTATGTGATACAATGAATTTCACAGAGGCGGCAAGAAGGTTACATATTACGCAACCGGCAGTTTCGCAACATATTCGTTTCTTTGAAAAGGAATACGATGTCAAGTTGCTTTTCTTATTGTAATAAACAGTTGTATCTGACTCAGGCAGGAGAGATACTTAGAAAACGGCTGATGACAATGAAAAATGATCAGCTGGCAATTATGAATGAGATAAGAAATGAATCCCATAAGATGGAATCACTTTCCATAGGAGTTACGATGACGATTGGAGAATATGCAATTGTAGATAAAATAGCAGATTTCCTGATCAGCCATCCGGAGATAAACCTGCATATACATTATGGAAATACAACGCAGCTGTTGACATTGCTTGATGAAGGAAGGATTAATCTTGCGCTTGTAGAGGGCAATTATCCGAAGGAAAATTATGAACATAAAAATTACAGTACGGAAGAGTATATAGCAGTTTGTGCCAGAGATCACACATTCAAAGCAAAAATTTCCAGAAACAATGCAGGAACTGGTGAAGGAGCGCTTGCTTATACGTGAACCGGGATCCGGGACAAGAAATATTTTAGAGGAGTTACTTCTTGCAAGAGGAATGGGGATAAAAGATTTTCTCCATTATACAGAAGTGGAAAATATGCATACAATTATCGGGCTTTAAAAAGAGATTGTGGAATTTCATTTATGTATAAGATTGCAGTAGCGGATGAACTTAAGAATGGAACATTGAAAGAAATCAGACTTTCAAGATTTTAAAATGCAGCATGCTTTGATTTTATCTGGAAAGGGCAGTATTTATACAGAAAAATATATTGGAATATGTGAGGAACTTCTGAAAAAAGAGAATATCATATATTGATTAGTTGTACTTATCGATAATGAAAGAAAGTATAAATCAGGAAGGATGGGAATCATATGATGACAAGAGAAGAAGCATTAGCATACGGAATGTCTTTTGACAATGTATATGAAGTAAAAGCCATTCCGTGATCCAAACTGGCAGCTGGTGCGGATCAAAGGAAGTGAAAAAAACATTTCTGTGGATCTATGAACGGGAAGGCTATATCAATCTGAATGTCAAAGTGAATCCGGAGTGGAGAGACTTCTGGCGCTCGACGTATGAGTCAGTGACGGCCGGGTATCATCTGAATAAAGAACACTGGAATACGATCATTCTGGATGGGACCATTCCGGAAGAAGAGATCAAAAGAATGATCGCAGAAAGTTATGATCTGGTTACGGACAGTCCGACAAAGAGAATTTATGAAGCAGTGAAGCGTATTCCAAAAGGGCATGTGGCAACTTATGGGAAGATCGCAGAGATGGCGGGAGACCCCAGAATGGCAAGAGCCGTGGGCAATGCACTGCATAAGAATCCGGATCCAGAACATATTCCATGCTTCCGTGTGGTCAATGCGAAAGGAGAACTGGCCGGGGCATTTGCGTTTGGTGGAGAGGATGTGCAGGCAGAACTTCTTCGGGCGGATGGAGTTGAAGTGATAAACGGCCGGGTAAATCTGGAAAAATACGGAATAAAAGCTGCCAGTGGCAGACTTCCAGAGATTTGAACGCCATGTAGGATAGACCAGAGGGAGTGGGGGAAAATAACTTTTTCTATATTCCAGGTGGAATAGTATGAAACGAAGAAACCGGGAGACGATACATTGTACTGTCACCTTGTGGATTCGGAGCTGCAGGTAAAATAAAAAAATGAAAAGAAGATAAAAATGAAACAGATTGCAAAGAAAATAACAGAATATGTAAAGAAAAGTAAAAGAGCAAAGCTATATGGAGTATTTGGTCTGATATATTTGATTGCAGTCATATTTGTCATGAATGACGCATGGTTGTATCAGACACCAATTGCAAAGCTGACAAAAGTAGAGACAAGCGTGGCAGGAGGAAAGCAAAAGTACCCGTGGAACACAAGAAATCAAATATAAGCAAAAGATCCGGGGGGTGATATTAAATGGAACGAATAAAGGGAAAATCGTTGATTTTTCTAATGAATATACCTATACAGGAATGTTAAAGCAGAAATATCACAAAGGGGATAAGGTATTGCTAAATGGGTCTGAAAATAATGTGGGATCTAGTATACAGTGTGTAAAAAGAGATACGGAACTTATTATTTTGCTTGGTCTTTTAATATTGGTATTGATGATGATTGCGGGAAAGAAAGGCTTGCTTACAATTGTGACAGTGGGAATCAATATTGTGATATTTACAGCAGGATTCCTAAAAAGCGGTGATGATGCGGATGTTGTAGCAATCTGTAATAAAATGGTAATCTTTTTTGCAATTGCTACATTGATCGGATTAAATGGAATTCATAGGAAAACATGGGCGGCATTATTGTCAACTATATGTGTATTGGCAATGATCATGGGAATATTTGATGTGGTGATCAGTCATAGTGCTGAATTGGATTATTCTACTATGGAATATTTGGGGAGCATTGATAATCCGGATGAGATTTTTCATGCAGAGATTTTGCTATCAGGACTTGGAGCAATCATGGATGTTGCAGTGGCAATTGCTGTCGCATTGAGTGAAATTGTTACGAAGCGGCCAGAAGTTACATTTCGGGAGTTATTCCGGTCCGGAAGAGAGATAGGATATGATATTATGGGAACGATGATCAATGTATTATTGTTCGTGTTTGGCTGTGGCTTGATTCCGATGTGCGTGATCAGGATGAATAACAGTGTTCGGTTTATGACGATTATAAAATTACATATTCCGTGTGAATTATGCAGATTCTTCATAGAGAGTATTGGAATTGTACTGGCAATACCAGTATCTATACTGATCACATCTGTGATGATGAAATTAACGATAAGGAAGGTGAAGAAGACATGTTGATGATACTGGGATTGATTCTGTTATTTTTTGATCATGATTATTGGCGGGGACAGAGGCGTGATATCATTGATAGCACTGGTTGGAAATATGTTGCTGCTTAGCCTGGCTATCTGGCTGATGGCAGCGGGAGCACCGGTACTTCTGGTTACGATCGGAATGGGAATCATCATTTCATGTGTAACATTATTTTATCAAATGGTACCAATGAAAAGACGAAGAGTGCATTTGCAGCAGTATTGATTACAATGACGGTCCTGTTTTTCTTTATCTATATGGTGGTGTGGAGAAGTGAGGCAGGAGGCCTGAATGAAATCCAGGCTGCGGAAGATGATGTATTATATTATAATATGAATCTGGATATTAATATGAGAAATGTTGCGACAGCCGTGATCATACTCAGCACGTTAGGTGCTGTGTTAGATATGGCACTTACGGTTACCACTTCCGTTTACGAGGTCAGTATTCACAAACCGGAGATGAAACTGACAGAACTTGTAGAAAGTGGAATGCAGATCGGAAGAGAAGTAATCGGGACAACGGTGAATACATTGCTATTTGCGTATCTTGGAGAATCACTATTATTATTTTCTTATCTGAAGATGCAGGATTATACACTGGAAACATTATTAAATTCGAAAATATTGTTCCAGAATTGTGTATCAATGATATTTGGTGCGATCGCCTGTGTAGTGGTGATGCCGGTTGCGGCTGTATTGGTTGGCAGGCATTTGCCCGGGTATAATCATTAACTGATTATATCCGGAGCATTATTTTTGCAGAGAAAATACCATCTTCATAGGTAAAGTCACAGACACCACCGTTTTTCGTCGGTAATGTGGCGGACGGATTCGATTCCTATGCCGTTTCCGGAGCGTTTGGAGGATTGGAAAAGCATTGTTTTCTTGTTGTATTTTACCATCGAAGGTATTCTCCACATGAATCAGAAGCAGGTGATTATGGTGGGGATACACCTCCACATTAATCTTTCTGCGGGCGGGTTCTGTTTTACACACTTGCCTGGATGGCATTTTTCCCAGCAGATTGGAAAAACTACAAGGCACAGATTAATCTCATCTAT
>ENA-OQHD01000735-OQHD01000735.1-human-gut-metagenome-genome-assembly--contig:-NODE-735-length-11050-cov-2.479355_pt1 | contig 11050 bp, 8 predicted proteins | sample MGYA00242560_ERZ504711 | MGnify/ENA primary metagenome ERZ504711 (study PRJEB26092, sample SAMD00036198) | human gut metagenome | host: Homo sapiens | study: EMG produced TPA metagenomics assembly of... | reverse complement strand
CCCTTGAGCAAAAATATATTCAGAGTTATACTAGATTATAGAAAGAAAAGCTTTTGGCGAAACGTAACATTGGGACATCATCGTTTCAAAATCAAGAGGAAAAAGGAGAAAGGAACATGAAGAAACGAAAACAACTCTAAAAAATGCAGTGCAGTTCTACTTGCCATATCGCTTATACTGTCAATGGCAGTCCCAAGAATTGCAAGCGCTGAAGAAACTTCAGCAAAACCGTCGGTTGAGCAGACCGATGATACTCAGACAGCACAGAAAGAAGGGGATAAAGGGGATTCCGTTCAGACCGTTGCTGACAACCAATATGACACTACAAAACCAGTAATTGAAAAAGTAAATTTCCTCAAAACGGGCAGACTTTAAAAGTAGGGGTATACGCTTAAATTTTATGTGTATGCCTACGATGCAGATAGTGGTATTAACTCAATATACGCTTATCTGAATTATCAAAAATGGTGGACAGTATGTATCCGGAAATTCTCTCACATGCACTTATGATGAGACTGAAAACGAGATATGAGTTGACTTGCACACTTTCAGAAAGAAATGTTGACTCAGCTGCTATCACTACTATTAAAGCTGTTAATAAAAACTTCAAATTATGTAAACTGGGAATGTTGGGATTCTAGTGCTGGTACTCATAAATATGCTGTTAAAAACTTGAGCCTACTGAATTTCCAACTGTATCCGTCAGAAATTTCACACTGGCTTCTAATCAGCAAACTGTAGAAGCGGGAACCCAACTTGCCTACTCATTTGAATTAGAGGGAGATACACTTCCAACAGATGAAAGCGGTATTACAGTTGAATTTAGAAATGAAACAAATCATCACACCTTTGGAACTACAGCAGATTTTGACAGCGCTGACGGAAAGTACAAAGGACTCGTTTATGCCGATTATCCTGCCGGGAAATGGGAATTAGATGCGATTTATCAAAATGTTGATGGTGCAACATGGAATTTTCAAATGGAGAATATGAAAAACTTTTGGTTTGAAGTTCCAGAGTCTCAAAGCTCCATTCCACAGATTACTTCTATTGCATTAGAAAAAAATGGAGAAGTATTGAAAAAGGGCGAAAAAGTCACATTATCTGTCAAAGTAGAAAGCAAAGAAACAATGGGAGACTATGGTTCTGCTTATTTCAGACCTTCTGCTGATATTGACACATGGTCTCAATTTGTGTCATTAGAATATGATGCAAAAAGCAGTACATATACAGGAGTCTTTGAGGTCACAGAAGATACTTACCCATGTGAATGGTTTTTGTCGGATATCGATGTACGAAACAATTCAAACATGAAAGCAGATGCATCCAAAAAATATCCTGATTTGACTACAGACTATCCGTTCTATGTGAATGTGACAGATGGAACAACATTTGTAACCCCAACTTATAATGTAAATGTCAGATTTCATGCTTTTGGAAAAGATGGCACTTGGAATACTGTAAAAGAATTTTCAAAGGCAGATGTGGAACGAAGAACAACCTGGAAAGAAACCGGACTGACAGTATCTGAAATGCAAGACGGATATCAGGGATTAAAACAGATTGGATGGGTAGATCAAAACGGACAGGACTTTGACGAAAACACACCTATTATAAGCAATTCATATATAAACTTATACGCCAAATATGAAAAAACTCCAGTAATTTTTTCTTATGAATATGTAAATGAAAATGGTGGATGGGAATACGATAGCAATCATATCATTCTATTTCCAAATGGAAGCACATACAAGGATGTAAAAGAGTATCTTGCAAAACAACCTGCCCCGGAGACAACTTATAAAGATTTACAGTTTGATCATTGGACAATTACAAATATTGCCGATGCGAATAAAACCTCTTGTGGGAAATATTTATCTATCTGTTCAGGCTGTCTACAATAAAAATATTGTAAACGCATCGTACGGATACTTGAATCATGAAGGAATTTGGAACTATGCCCAAGATACGTTACTCTTTGACAAGGGAACAACTTATCAACAGGCTATCGAGCAGGCAGAGCAATATCAGATAAAAGACGGTCTGTCTGGAGTCCAATTTGAATCATGGGAAACTACAGGTTATTTGCCGGACTTAGACACTCCTCTCGGTGAAGCAGGCGGAGTTTCTCTGAGATTCAATGCTTCTTACACCGGAAAGGTTGTCATAAATCCTACAAAACTTTATTATGACACCAAAGGGCAACAACTCTGGTCAATTGAAAAAGCACTCGTCTTGGAGAAAGGCACAACCTACGAGACAGCATACCAGACTTTACGCAATCAAGAACTCCCTTCTATGTATAAAGGACTTCGATTCAGTGGTTGGAACATTTCCGAAAAGTCAGGCGTAATTTCTACAAACTATGAAGAAGTTTACTTGAATGCAGAATATGAAAATTATATGGTTCGTTATGTCTTAGATGACATGTTTAAAAATCCTGGTTCGTACGGCGGTGGAGAACCTGACTTTGAATATATCTACTGTCAGCTTGCCGAAAAAGGTGAGACTGTAACAATACCAAGTTCTTTCGATGGCTATGAAAAATATAACATGGGTTCAAAAACCTACAGAAGAAACTACTTTCAAGGTAGAGCACGATATGCACTTTTATGGATATGGTGACAAAGATGGTTCTGAGCCAGATAAACCAACTGACCCAGAAGAGCCAGATAAGCCAACTAACCCGGAAGAGCCAGACAAACCGACTAACCCGGACAAGCCAGTTGTTCCTGAACAGCCAACTAATCCACAGCTGCCTCAAGATGTGATTGACAATGTTGTAAACGATCTGAACAATGCTTCCGGTGGCGAAAGCATTACAATCTCTATGGATGGCGCCACGGTCGTTCCGAAAGATGTTTTTAGAAGCCGCACAGGGCAAAGATGTTGAGATCAAGTTAGATATGGGCGGATATACTTGGACAATCAACGGAAAAGATATTCTTGCAGAAGATTTGAAAGACATAAATTTGGAAGTAAAACAAAATTCTAATGCCATTCCAAATAAAGTAATTCAATCTCTAGCAGGTGATAATCCGACTCAGCAGTTATCATTGACACACAATGGAGATTTTGGTTTCAAGGCAAGTCTGACAATCAACGTCGGAAGCCAATACCACGGACAGTACGGTAACTTGTTCTACTATGACAGTGACGGAAAGGTTGTATTTATCAATGCAGGAATGATTGATGAGAACGGAAATGTAACGTTGACATTCAGCCATGCATCCGATTACGTAATTGTTATGAACAAACAGAAAATGTCTGATAATGATGTACCAAAGGATTTGCGTCAAAATACAAAACAAAATGCAGTAGCAACGGGCGACAGCAGCCATACCTCAATACCAGCCTTCACGGCTATATTCGCACTACTTGCATTCACTATAGTTTCAAAACGAAAAAAAGAAGTGAAATAACATATAACAAATGGGGACTATTTCGTGGAATAGTCCCCTAAATACTCAGCTATCTTGTTTCAGATAATTCGCAAACTTCGTATAGTTCGGAAGCCATGTCAAATTGACTGTTCCAATCGAACCATTTCTCTGTTTTGCAATAATAATCTCTGCTACATTTTTTTGAATTCTGTGTCTTTATTATAATAGTCATCACGGTAAATAAACATTACCACATCGGCATCCTGCTCGATTGCCCCTGATTCACGTAAGTCGGAAAGCATCGGTCTATGCTCCGGTCTTTGTTCTACCGCACGGCTTAACTGTGATAATGCAATCACTGGCACGTTCAGCTCTCTCGCCAGACCTTTTAATGATCTCGAAATATCTGAGATCTCCTGCTGTCTGGACTCGCTTCTTCCTCCCACACGCCCCGTCATCAACTGCAAATAGTCGATAATGATCAATTCCAAATTATGTTCCAGCTTGTACTTTCTGCATTTTGAACGCAGTTCCGAAATCGAAATACCCGGTGTATCATCGATGATCAGATTTGACTTCCCGATAATTCCCGCACTTTCAATCAGCTTTTCCCAATCCGAATCCTTCAGGTTACCTGTACGAAGCGACTGAGAATCCACCTGAGACTCCAGAGAAAACAGACGGTTCACCAACTGCTCTTTTGACATCTCCAGACTGAAAATGGCAGTCGTTTTATTCTCTTTAAACGCCACATTCTGCGCAATATTCAGCACAAATGCCGTCTTTCCCATAGACGGTCTTGCAGCCACAAGAATCAAATCCGAAGGCTGAAGTCCTGACATCTTATAATCCAAATCCAAAAATTCCAGTCGGGATTCCGGTAACACTTCCATTTGTCTTTGATGCCTTTTCAATCTTTTCCAATGCACTTAGGACGACATCTTTAATCGGCACATAATCTCCGGTATTTCTTCTCTGAACAAGTTCAAACACCTTTTTCTCGGTTGTCTCAAGCACCGCCTCCAACGGCTCTTTACCTAAATAACAGATATTGGCAATCTCCTCATTCAGCTTAATCAAGCGGCGCAACATCGCTTTCTCCGAGACAATCTCCGCATAATATTTGACATTTGCAGATGTCTGTACTGCACTCAGCAAGTCTCTCGCAAATTCCAAACTACTAACCTCCGCCGGCACATCTTTTTCCCGAAGACGATTCTGTAAAGTGATCAAATCGACCGGTTTTCCTTCATTAAACAATTCTACGATAGTCTCAAACAAAATTCCATATGCTGACTGATAGAAGTCCTCACCGCTGATGATCTCAGAAGACGTCAGTATCGCTTCCTTATCCATCAGCATCGCCCCAATGACTGCCTGCTCAGCCTCAATGCTGTGTGGGAGAACTCGTTTTATGAGTGCTTCTTCCATAGTCTGCCTCCTACGCTTCCTTCACGACCACTTTTAATTCTGCTGTTACTTTCGTGTGAAGTTTCACAGGTACATTATGTGTTCCAAGCGCCTTGATCGCTTCTTTTAACTGTATCTTTTTCTTATCAATATCATATCCATCTGTTCTTTTACAGCAGCTGCGATTTCCTTTGTAGATACCGAACCAAATTGTTCTGCCGCCCTCTCCCACTTTAATCGCAAGCTCCACTTTTCCTGCCTCAATCTTCTTTCCAAGTTCCTGAGCTTCTTCCAACTGTTCCTGTGCAATTTTTTCATCATTTGCCTTTTTTAATTTCAGATCATTCAGATTTTTGATTGTTTGCTTCCAATCCTAATTTTTTGAGGCAGAATAAAATTTCTTGCATATCCGTCATTTACATTTACAATCTGACCTTTTTTCACCAAGTGCTTTTACATCCTCTAACAAAATTACTTTCATAACTAAATATCTCCTTCTTCTTTCATCTTATAGATTGTCTCTTTCAGCGTCTCGATTGCCTCTTCCATATTCGTATGCTGGAATTGGGCTCCCGCAGTGTTCATATGTCCTCCACCACCGACACGTTCCATAATAATCTGCACATTCACTTCATCAATCGCCCTTGCGCTTACATAAATCCTTCCATTATATTTTGTCAATACAAACGACGCCTTAATACCATCAATATTAAGCAACTCATTTGCCGCCTGTGCGCCAATAATCGTCGGACTATCTACCTCTGTATTCTCATATCTTGCAATTGCATACTCGTCACAGAACACTTCCGCACTGCTTACAATCTCTGCCTTTGCACGATAAGACTCCATATCATCCCGGAAAATCTTTCGCACATAAGTAATGTCTGCACCACATCTTCTCAAAAATGCAGCCGCCTCAAATGTTCGTACTCCTGTACGGCTCATGAAATTATTGGTATCAATCACAATTCCGGCATACATACTGTTTGCTTCTACATTCGTGATACGCACATCATCCGTAATATACTGTAGAACCTCTGCTACCATCTCGCACGAAGACGAAGCATAAGGTTCAATATAAGAAAGAACTGTATTTTCAATAATATTACTGCTCTGTCTATGATGGTCAAATACGACTATCGTCTTTGTCATCTTAAGCAACTCAGGACATTCTGTCATCTCTGGCTTGTTCGTATCAACAACAACTGCAACTGTACTGTCATTGATAACATCACTCACATCCTCTGATCGAATAAACATGTCGTCCGGATATGTAGGACTCTCGCAAAACGCCTGATACAGTGGGCGGACAGATGTCGTAATATCATTCAACACAATGTAAGCTTTCTTCTCCATCGTCAGCGCAGCACGGTAAATTCCAACCGCTGCCCCAAACGAATCCACATCCGCAATCTTATGTCCCATGACAATAACCTGATCCTTCGCCGTGATGAACTCTCGAAGTGCTTCCGCCTTTACTCTTGCTTTGACTCTCGTATTCTTTGACGTCTGCTCCCGCTTACCACCAAAATACGTAATTCCATTACTACTCTTTATAACTGCTTGGTCACCACCACGTGCAAGTGCCAAATCAATCGCTACACGCGCATAATTATAGCTCTGGGCATAAGTATCTGTTGCTATTCCTATGCCGATACTCAATGTAGCCGGCATTGTATTTCCAATATTTACACTTTTCGCCTCATCCAATACAGGGAATTTGTTCTTCTCCATCTCTTTATAATATGCCTTTTTAATTACGAAAAAGTATTTGTCCTTCTCCATCTTTTTAACAATTCCATCATTAATTAGACATATTATTGATTAATCTTTCTGTCAATCAACGCGACAAGCAATGACTGACGTACCTCCTCAACGCTCTCCATAACTTCATCATAGTTATCGATATAAATCAGTCCTGCAACCAGCTTTTGATCTTCATTGGAACGGATATACTCATTCAGTTCTGTTACATCATTCAATGTAACAGTCACAAAATATTCCCGCCCTTTTCTCATCTGCAAGATATTCTCCGCTTCCTGCAAATCTTTCACCGGTACTTTAGACATAACCGCACGGTAGTCTCTTCCATTATAACTTACTTCTTTTTCAATTGGCTTATCTTCGTCTTTCGGAAATACGCTTCGGTTCAATTCCTGAATATATTTGCTAAGATATGTTCCTGCTTTTGCCTCATTCCCAAATACTGCTGAAAAGCAAGTATTATTCCATATAATTTGTCCATCCTCTAAAAGAATCGCATACGGAAACTGTAAATCCTTTAACAACACATTCTGTACGGAACCATACTGAGCCGCGAAATCAACCAGATCTGAAAAAATTAATCGTCTTATTATAAAAATATAACACTCCGACTATCACAATATACACTGCAACACACAAACTCATAATTATCCCTGCACGTTTGTCCACAGAATATATCCACAAATTCATTGCAATCAACAATATTGACATAATCGCCGGCCATTGCATATATAGCCTCAGCATTCCCTTTAAGTGTACGTCTTTTTTCATCTCTTTGCCCTCAAAATCCTAAAGTTTCAATTTGTATTATACCACCATTTTGCTTATAAGGAAAGTAAAAAAGCACGCACAAAGAGGGAGCACTCTCGTGCTCCCTTTAACTACAGTCTATTCAGCTGTTTATCTAGTGTTTTTCTTTTTCTTGCAAAGAATGCCACTACGACTGCAAGAACTGCCGCTAACCCTGCAACTGTCCATGCAATTGGAGATGTTGCGTCGCCAGTCTTAACAACATTGTCTTTACCTGTCAATGGATTTTTTGGTGCCTTCGAAGAATCTTTCAATTCAGCATTCATCTTAGCTGTAATATCGATTAATTTTTCTAATGCACTGTCTACTTCTTTCTGTGTTGCATTTCCATCAGCTAATACTGCTTTTGCTGTAGCAAGTGCTTCCTGATATGCTTTCCAGTTTGCTTTTGAATGATTTGCTTCTTTGTAGTAAGCAACACATTCATCATAGAACTTCTGAAGTTTAGACTTATCTGCTTTTGTTGTCTCGTCAGTTGCTTTTACAAGACCTGCATGTGCAGCTGTTAATCTTGCTACCGCCTGATTAATTTCACCCTGACTTGCATTTTCTTTTGCTGCAACTGCTTTTGCATTTTCCAATGCATCTGCAAATGTTTTCCAGCTCTCTGCTGTATAGTCTTTTGCATTCAATCCACTGTACTGTGCGATCAAATCATTTAATGCTGTTTTATCACCTGCTTCTGGTTTTTGCTACTACTACCAAACCTTCAATTGCTTCTTCTAAATTCGCAATCGCAAGAAGCACATCATAATCTGTCGCAGCTTCATCAGCATCAACTTTCTCTGCCTCTTTAATCTTGTCTAATAATACTTTATATGTATTCGGAGTGTAGTCTTCTGCGCTTAAGTCTTTTGCTGCTTTAATTGCTTCTTTTAAGCCTGTTTTATCAACTTCAAATTTTACTTCCTGTTTTGTACCCATCAAACGAATTTCTGCTGCTGCCGAGAACTTGTTTGGTTCATCCCCTAATGTAGCTGTTGGTTTGATTTTAACGTTTGTTACATTCTCAACATCTTCAAATGTAACTACCTGCCATCCGCTTCCGCCAAAGCTTGCGTCTGCTACTTTTACATATCCTTCCGCATCTGTTTCTTTCGCATTATTCGCTGCATCTGTTGTCTTCACCCATATTTGCGCTTCTTTGATTACACCATTTTTCGCAGATCTCTGCTGAAGTCTCACTCCAGCTACTGTCGTTGGTTCAGCAGTTGCAATATCAATCCAATGGTTCTCAATAGGTGTTCCCGCCCATACAGTATGCCAGATTGTGTTCTCATCACCGTCCAATACATTACTTGCAGGTCCTTCTGAGCCTGTCTGAGATTGTTCACTTCCTGCTGTAGCAGTCATACCTTCTGTTGAAATATCTCTTGAGTCATCTGTTGCATCAAGACCCTTTGAGTTATCCATTGTAACCATTGCAGCTTTTAATGCATAGTACGCTTTTTCGATATCTTCCGGTGTAGAGTTGTCTTTGTCAAGAGCAACGCGTGCCTTTGCAAGCTCTTTCTGGAAGTTATTCCATACTTCTGGTCTATAGTCTGCTTCGTTATATTTACCTTCTGCGTCTTTAAGTAATCCTTTCAAAGAGTCTTCTGTTACATCTTCCTCCACTCTTTCGATCACAAGATTATCAAGAACAAGTTCTTTGTATCCGCCAAAATTCTGTGCACTTCCTGTTGCTTCCTGAAGATCCGGTGCTTTTTCTGTAGAATAGATACCAAACCATGTCTGTCCTGTAGAATCACCTGTAACCTGAGTTGTGAAGTGTCCATCTGCATCTGCTCCCATGTGTTTTGGAAGTTCTGTAAGCTGAACATTTCCGTTATATTCGCCGATTCCTACTGCTGCTGCGTAGATTCCATCGCTACCAGCCTGATAGTCAAAGCTTACATTGTATGTTACACCTGGTTCAAAACGGAAGTTCTGTGGAATTGTCTGGTATGCCAATGTAGATCTCTGTGTCAACCCGTTGATCTTCACTGACCAGTCACCGCCAAGAACATCGTCCATCTTCTTCACATCCCAGCCTGCCTGTGTATACTTGCCATGTCTCTCAGAAAGGTGGATTCTGTTATCTTCTACACCTTCGATTCCAGAAACAACGAATGGATAAAGTCCCTGTACGCTCTTCTCGAAATCCTGCTCAAATTTTACAACCTGACCTTTATCGTTTGTTGTAATGTTCTTAGAATCATTTTCAACGATACGGATATCATCAAAGTAAGAAGATCCCTCTCCTGCCGCACGTGAAATTGTGAGTGTTACTTTTCCTGATTCCGGTGCTGTAAAGAATACATACATGTTCTGGAAGTAGCTGTTTCCATCTACTGTGGAGCTGTTTGTATTATGTGTGTATGCTTTTACATAGTTCTTTGCAATGGAACGTGTTGTGTAATTAGATCCGAGCACTTTGTCTCCTGACTTGATTTCAACAGATGCCTTTGCATCACTTCTGTTATCCACACCTACTAAAACTGCATACTGTTTTCCAGCTTCTAAATCTGTGAGTTCCTGTGTCATAGAAACTTTTCCGTCCAATTTCATCATTGGATTACTGTGCTGACTCTTTGCAATCTCTGCTGTTCCCTCGCCTGCTTTTGTCCACATATCAAGTTTTCCACTGTTGAATCCTGCATCTATGATGTGCATTCCTTCACTCCAGGTTACCTCAATGTTCTTCTTCACCTTTACATACTACATATGGAACTTCTGATTCTGCATCTAATGTAATCTTTCCGCCAACAACTTTTACAGTCTTCTCATCTGTCTTCCCAAGATCTGTCAGTTTGTATACTTTTACATCCTTCAGACCTGCCCAGCTATTCGGAAGTTCCCACTCAGTTGTTCCACCTTGTGTATTCCAGTGGTACAGTTTTTCATCTTCTGATTTTACTTTTTCTCCTGTCTGCGAATCCCAAATCCATGGTAACAGATAAGTCTCTGTTCCTTTCTTGTTGCCGTTACGGATATCATCGTCTGTTCTGTCACCTTGTGATACTGCACCTTTCGCAATCACTTTTCCATCCAAAGTCATTGTTCTGTCTCTATATGCCGCACTGCTTGGATCGTTTGATCCTCTCTCAAGAACTAATGTAGAACCATCTTTATCTTTCAATGTGATCTTCATCTCTGGTGTCCAGTTTGCTGCTCCGCCTACATTAACCGGGTTTTCCGTCTACCCAGTCCACAGCTTCATAGTGCTGGATGAATTTTGTTGTCAAGTCATGTGTATAAAGGTTGGTAATATACGCATCATAGTCATTACGTCCCTGCCATCCTTCAAAGTCTTTCATATTATATCCGCCAAGAAGTGGAGCTACTGCCGCACCGCCATATGACGGATAATCTCCTACCCATGAATCTTTTTGGTGGTTACGCAAGAAACGCATCACATCACTGTTCTCACCTTTTGCGTCTTTTCCACCGTATGTAAGGTCTGTTGCCCAATGCTGGAATGTAGAGTCATATTCATTAGCTCCACCCCACTCGTTAGACATACGCCATCCGTTGTCATTGATCTCTTTTGACAACTTACGTGTCTGCTGAGAGTCATCGTTCGGGCTACCTGTGTTATTTCCCCAGATATCTACATAGATGAAGTCAAGCATATCTTTTCCATCTCCACCAAGAATTTTGTGGAGTTCATCAAAATCGAGCTTCTCTCTCACCTGTTGCAA
>ENA-OQHD01000733-OQHD01000733.1-human-gut-metagenome-genome-assembly--contig:-NODE-733-length-11056-cov-4.784061_pt1 | contig 11056 bp, 13 predicted proteins | sample MGYA00242560_ERZ504711 | MGnify/ENA primary metagenome ERZ504711 (study PRJEB26092, sample SAMD00036198) | human gut metagenome | host: Homo sapiens | study: EMG produced TPA metagenomics assembly of... | reverse complement strand
GCTACAACAGAAGAGGGCCTTGGCTTTACTGGAAGCGGCGAAGGAATCTCATCCCAGGCGATCTGTGCGATTGAAAAATTTTACAAATTACAGTAGCGTGGATGTGATGGAGAAGCCTGCAGGATGTGGTGGATGCTGTGCGGGAAAATAAGATGAAGATTCGAAAGCTGGACCAATCAGAGCATGGGAAAACCAGGAGCTTGTGGGAACAGGTATTTTCAGAAGACAGTCAGGAATTTGTTGATTATTACTATTATATCAAGACAAAAGACAATACGATTTATGTAATAGAGGAAGACGATGAGATACGTGCGATGCTGCAGCTGAACCCTTATCAGGTAAAGTTACAGGAAAGTGTCGTTCCATCGGATTATATCGTGGGAGTTGCCACGCAGGCAGAATATAGAGGCAGAGGATATATGAGAAATCTTCTGATTCATGCATTACAGGATCAGTATTTACAGAAGATGCCATTTACCTTCCTGATGCCGGCGGCAGAAGCAATCTATTATCCTTATGATTTCCGATTTGTTTATGAACAGAAACAAATCGAGCTTGATGAAGCATTTTTTTCTGCAAGAAAAGAATATAAAAATGATGAATATAGAAATATATCACAAGAGCGGATTGTAGACCGTGATGCAAGATTTATGGATGCAGGGAAGATGGCGGCATTTGTTGAAGAGAATTTTTCGGATTGCTGGAATGTTGTTGCTTTAAGAAATGCACAATATTATCAGACACAGATTCTCGAACAACAGAGTGAGTTTGGCGGGATGCGGCTTGTCTTTGAAGAAGAGAAGCTGGTCTGTATCTATGCATATGCGAAAGAAGAGGGGCTTGAGATCAGGGAACCACTTTATCTGGAAGGGAAAGAAGATCTCTTCTGGGCGTCGGTGGATGGTCTTAGAGAACCGGAAGAAAAGGTTTCGGTTTATGGGCTTAAGGAAGCACCTGACTGGCCAGATGATGAAACGTCTGCATATAAAGAAAAACCGCTTATTATGATCAGAATCGTTCATTTACAGGAACTATTTTCTAAAATGAAAATCCCGTCAGAATGTGAGATCCATTGCTCTTTTGCGGTGATCGATCCGATTCTTCATAAGAACAGCAGGATCTGGAAACTCAGTAGCTCAAAAGGAGAAGAAAGCTTGAACGTGTCTGAAATGGAAGATTCACAGGGAGTACTTTCCATTGCAGCATTGACGGAAATATTGTTTGGATACAAAACTCCTGAAGAAATAAGTGCAGAGGAAAGCGTAATTCTTACAGAAGAACTAGAGGAAGAACTGAGGAAACTTCAGAACTTCTGTCCAATATTTTTGAATGAGATTGTCTGAATAAAATGTTAAAATGCAGTTGATCGGCAGAGATAATAGTTGACAAAAAATTGATTTTTTGCATAAGATAATAGAGATGTTGAAAACAATAAATATTGGTAATAGAATTGAGAAAGACAAAGAACGGGAAGAGTAACAGAGATTTGGACTCATAGAGAGAAGGTGTCACCGGCTGAAAGCACCTTTGAGAGAAGAAACTGTGAAGTGCCCCCGGGAGTCGATCCTGTGAAGGGAGTAGCAGGGTACGTCAGGCACACGTTACGTGCGTGAAAGTGAAAGAAGTTATACTTCTTTTATTAGAGTGGAACCGCGGATAGAACTTCGTCTCTAGATTGAGACGAAGTTTTTTAGATATACAAAACAATCCGTTTAGGGTGTTAAGTGCATTCTTGAATCAGAAAGGAATGATAAATATGGGAATGATATCTTATGTCAAACAGGAGATAGAGGTGATCCGAGAGCGAGATCCTGCGATCAAATCAAACATGGAAGTATTTTTGTACCCAAGCTTTAAAGTAATCTTAAGCTACAGAGTGGCGCATAAGCTTTACCTGAAAAAGCATTATTTCTGGGCACGCTGGATTTCTCAGAGAGCAGCGCGTAAGACAGGGATTGAGATCCATCCGGGTGCAACAATTGGAAAGGGACTTTTTATCGATCATGGAACAGGTGTGATCATCGGAGAAACTACGATCATCGGAGATAATGTAACACTGTATCAGGGGGTTACGCTTGGCGGTACCGGAAAAGAACAGGGAAAACGTCATCCAACGTTGAAAGATAATGTTATGGTGAGCGCCGGCGCAAAGATCCTGGGTTCTTTTACAATCGGAGAAAATTCTAAGATCGGAGCTGGTTCTGTAGTACTTGAAGAGGTTCCACCGAACTGTACAGTTGTTGGTGTGCCGGGACGAATCGTCCGCATGGACAACAAGAAAGTCCCAAGAAGTGATATGGATCAGGTACATTTACCGGACCCGGTACTTACAGATATTCGAGAACTGCAGGAAGAGAATATAAAACTTCACAAACGTTTGGAATCTATGATAAAATATATGCGATGTGTGGAGAAAGAAAATAAGGAGAGTAAGAACGATGAAGATTTATAATACAATGTCAAAAAGAAAAGAAGAGTTTGTTCCTCTAGAGGAAGGAAAAGTAAAGATGTATGTATGCGGTCCGACTGTATATAATTACATCCATATTGGAAATGCAAGACCAATGATCGTGTTTGATACTGTCCGCAGATATTTTGAATACAAGAATTATGATGTGAATTATGTATCTAACTTTACGGATGTCGATGACAAGATCATCAAGAAAGCAAACGAAGAAGGCGTTACAGCAGAAGAAATCTCACAGCGTTACATTGCAGAGTGCAAGAAAGATATGGACGGCATGAATATTGAGCCGGCAACAAAGAATCCGCTTGCAACAGAAGAGATTGACGGTATGATCAGCATGATTGAGACACTGATTGAGAAAGGCTACGCATACGAGAAGAACGGAACGGTATATTACCGTACAAGAAAGTTCAAAGATTATGGTAAATTATCCCATAAGAACCTTGATGATCTTCAGTCAGGCGGACGTACCCTTCTTGTAAGCGGTGAGGATGAGAAAGAAGATTCTCTGGATTTTGTTCTCTGGAAACCGAAAAAAGAAGGCGAGCCTGCATGGGTTTCTCCATGGGGTGAGGGACGTCCGGGATGGCACATTGAGTGCTCAGAGATGTCCAAGAAATATCTTGGTGAGCAGATCGATATTCATGCAGGTGGGGAAGACCTGATCTTTCCACATCATGAAAATGAAATTGCGCAGAGTGAAGCAGCGAACGGAAAAGAGTTCTCCAGATACTGGATGCATAACGGGTTCCTGAACATTGATAACCGTAAGATGTCCAAGTCTCTTGGAAACTTCTTCACAGTTCGCGAGATCAGTGAGAAGTATGACCTTCAGGTACTTCGTTTCTTCATGTTAAGCGCACATTACAGAAGTCCACTGAACTTCAGCGCTGAATTGATGGAAGCAGCAAAGAGCGGACTTGAGAGAATCATTACAGCAGCTGATCGTCTGAAATTCCTTATGGGAAGCGCGAAGACAGAAGATATGGCAGAGACAGAAGCAGAGAAGTTTGCAAAGTCAGCAGAATATGTTGGAAACTTTGAGAGTGCTATGGATGATGACTTCAATACAGCAGATGCGATCGCTGCAGTATTTGATCTTGTAAAATTCATTAATACGATGACAGACGAAGACAGTTCCAAAGAGTATCTTGAGAATCTGTTTGACCGTCTGGTAAGACTGACAGAAGTACTTGGAATTATTGTTGATAAAGAAGATGAGATTCTTGATTCTGACATTGAAGCATTGATCGCTGAGCGTCAGGCAGCAAGAAAAGAGAAAAACTTTGCAAGAGCAGATGAGATCAGAGATGAGCTTCTTGCGAAAGGTATCGTTCTGAAAGATACAAGAGAAGGAGTACAATGGAAAAGAGCATAACAGCAGGTTTAGAAGAGTATATCCGGACAATTCCCGGTATGAAAGAGATTGATGCAAAGCAGTGTTCCCCACTGGTTCTTGCTTATGTGGGAGACTGTGTTTATGATCTGATCATTAAGACGATGGTGGTCGGCCGTGGAAACAGGCCGGTCCACCGTCTCCATGAAGAGACAAGCCAGTATGTGCAGGCATCAGCACAGTCCTTTATGATGCGTTCCATGCAGGAGCATCTGAATGAGGAAGAACATGGAGTTTACCGGAGAGGAAGAAATGCACGATCTGTGTCTCCGGCAAAGAATCAGTCAATTACAGATTACAGAAGAGCGACAGGTTTTGAGGCATTGATCGGACATTTATATCTGACAGGTCAGTATGAACGACTGACAGAGCTTGTAAGTATCGGACTTGAAAGCATTGAAAAAGAGATAAAGGAAAAAGGAGCAGAACATGCAGGAAAATAGAGAACAGGGAACAGAGACATTTGTAATTGAAGGAAGAAATGCCGTACTGGAAGCATTTCGTTCCGGACGTACGATTGACAAGATTTATGTTCTTGACGGATGCCAGGACGGACCGGTAAGAACAATTGTACGTGAAGCGAAAAAACACGGATCTCTGATCAATTTTGTGACAAAAGAAAGACTTTCCCAGCTCTCAGAGACAGGGAAGCATCAGGGCGTGATCGCGCATGCGGCAGCATATGAATATTCTACGATCGACGATATGCTTAAGCTGGCAGAAGAGAGAGGCGAAGCTCCGTTTCTGATTCTTTTAGACAATATTGAAGATCCGCACAATCTTGGCGCGATCATTCGTACAGCGAACCTTGCAGGTGCACACGGAGTCATTATTCCAAAGAGAAGAGCAGTTGGTCTGACAGCGACAGTTGCGAAGACATCTGCCGGAGCTTTGAATTATACACCGGTCGCAAAGGTGACGAATCTTGTGAAGACAATGGAAGAACTCAAGGAAAAAGGCCTCTGGTTTGTATGTGCTGATATGGATGGCGAGCAGATGTATGACCTGAACCTGACAGGACCGATCGGTCTTGTGATCGGAAATGAAGGTGAGGGCGTTGGCCGCCTTGTGAAAGAAAACTGTGATTTCGTTGCAGGAATTCCAATGAAAGGTCAGATTAATTCTCTGAATGCATCTGTGGCAGCAGGTGTTCTTGCTTATGAGATCGTAAGACAGAGGATTTCGCAGAAATAAATATGAGTATTGCTCGAAAAAAAAGAGTGATAACAGGTGATAATCGGATGAATAAGTATGACAGAATGACAGATGAGCAGCTTTTATGTGATTACAAAAATGGAAATCAGGAGATTATGGATTACCTGATGGTGAAATATAAATCCATGGTAAGGAAGAAAGCGCGTGCAATGTATCTGTTAGGTGGAGAGAACGAGGATCTGATCCAGGAAGGAATGATCGGTCTGATCAAAGCAGTGCGGGATTTTGATGTAACGCAGAAAACATCATTTTCAAGTTTTGCAGAACTTTGTGTCTCCAGACAGATGTACTCGGCAATTGAGGCATCAAATCGCAAAAAAGCATCTGCCTTTGAATTCTTATGTTTCATTATATGAAGACAGTGAACAGGTAGGAGAGGGAGAAGTCTTCCTTTGATTGACACGATAGAATCATCGAAGGAGAATGATCCGGAAGTTCTTTATTTTGGAAAAGAATATACAGAAGCTTTTGCGGAGCAGCTCAAAGAATTGCTCAGTCCATTAGAAAATCATGTTCTTTATCTGCACTTGATGGGAACGGATTATCGGACGATTGCGGAATTACTTGGAAAGAGTCCGAAGTCAGTGGACAATGCACTTCAGAGGATCAAGACAAAAGCACAAAAGATTCTGCCGTAAAGGAGAAATACGGATGAAGAAAAAATACAATTACCTTTTGGCACTTGCAGTCTTTCTGGTGATCATGATCTGCTTTAACAAATTCGGATACATCATTTCTTATCTGGCCGCAATTGGCGGGCCTCTGGTTATGGGAAACAATGGAACAATGGTGGTTTATGAGTTCCTGATGAGTCATTTGAATCTGGTATCGGCAATTTTGTACCTTATGGTTCTGCCTATTCCTGCTTTATGGTATTATCTTGCTTTTCAGCTGCGTGAAGGAGGAATCCGTGCAATCCCAGGCAAATGCAGAAGAGTCGGATTGGACGGATGCGTTTTAATCGCGCTGTTTACTTTTGGCATGATACACGTGACCAGTATTATACTGGCAATTGTAGCACGGTCACTTCCGGATGCGATGGATAATTATCAGAATCTGATAGAAAATTCCGGCCTGACAGAATATTCGCTGATGTGGGTTTTCAGTACATTGATTCTTCCACCTCTTGTGGAAGAAATGATTTTCCGGGGTTTGATCCAGAAATATCTTGAACGTGCCGGAATGCATTGGATCCTGGCGAATGTTGTACAGGCGGTTCTGTTTGGAGTGTTCCATCAAAATCTTGTACAGGGAATTTATGCGGCACTTTTGGGGTTTGCACTTGGATTTGTGGCGCATCGCTATAACACCCTGGCGGCATCCATGCTGATGCACATGTTCTATAATCTGATGGGAACGCTGATCGTAGATCTTGAGAGCAGATTCCTTCCGGCAATAGTAATGGGAATGATTATTCTGATCAGTATTCCGATGACAGTGAGTGCTGTGACGTTGATTTGTCTGACAACAAATAATTAAAAAAACAGAGGTTTGAGAAGATGAGATTTGTAATACAAAGAGTAACAGAGGCATCTGTTACGATTGATGGTGAGATATCAGGAAAGATTGGAAAAGGGTATCTTGTTTTGATTGGAGTAGCAGATACAGACACAAAAGAGATTGCAGATAAAATGATACGAAAAATGATCGGACTCCGTATTTTTGAAGATGAACAGGGAAAAACAAACCTTTCGCTTGCTGATGTGGACGGAGGTCTTCTTCTGGTTTCACAGTTTACGTTATATGCAAACTGTAAGAGAGGAAACAGACCAAGCTTTATTGAAGCAGGAAAACCGGATATGGCGAATGAGATGTATGAATATATCATTGGCAAAAATGCAGGGAGTCAGTGGAGGAAGTACAGACCGGAGAGTTTGGAGCTGATATGAAGGTTCAGCTGCTCAATGACGGTCCATTTACGATTCTGCTGGATTCAGATCAGCTTTAACTTGACAATCAAACTCAAGTAGTGTATATTTAATTTTGCGTTCTGCTGGAACGCAATAAGCTGTCTTGGCGCAGTCGGTAGCGCGTCGCCTTGGTAAGGCGGAGGTCGGGGGTTCAAGTCCCCTAGACAGCTTTGAACTTTTCCCCGGAATCGCCCGTGAATGCGGTGTTTCCGGGGATTTTTCTTATTTCAGCAGATTCGCGATGCAGATCTTCAAATTTTCATAGATTCCAACAGAAATCTCATTGCAGATTTTCCTATAGGTTTACGGGTTTGAAGAAAAAATGCAATTCCTTGTTGAGAATTCTTTCACTTGTCATGAAATATGTTATACTGGATTTGATTGAAGTGGTGGTTCAAGGTGACGGGTTCTGCATAAGGGGAAGCCGTATGAGCGAAAAGAATTATGAAACAAGTGAATTAAAAGAACTGAAAGATGTGTTACAGACGTTTACGGAGTTTGTATGGGAGATGGAAGAATATCTGCCGGAATTTTATCACTTTTTTTGATGCGATGAGGCAGAACATCGAGATTTTTTCTTCGGGTCGGCGAAGAAGATGAAGAACAGATTCATGAGATTCTGGAACGGGATTGGGAGAAAGCACATGCGCCGCTTGTGGGAGTACAGTGTTATGATTTTCAAGGATCACATCCGGAGGCAGAAGCAGGAACTTGTGATTTATTTTTGCGAATCTTCTGACAGAAATCGGTCGCTTTTTTTGAACCGAGATGTAGTTTGGGAGTGCCTTTTGGAAAGAAGTGAAAAGGAGAGATGGATATGGCATCACTTTTTAGAAGATATCACACCATTTTATGGGACAGGAGAACGGAATTGGGAAAGGACAGACACTGGAAGAATTTCTGGAAGAATATGATCCATATCGATATCAAAAATCCGTGTTGTACAACAGACACAGTTGGTTTTCTCTTATAAAGATGAACAGGCACTGAAAGAAGGACGATTAAAGGTGCCTTTTGGTTAAGAGAGGAAATCATCCCAGTATTGGCTGTTGGGCTCTTCCGGGAGGATTTGTAAATTTGCGGGAGAATCTGGAGGATACAGCAAGACGGGAACTGCAGGAAGAGACCGGAGTCAGCGGACTTCCGGTGGAACAGTTTGCCTGTTATGGAGATTATCAGAGAGATCCGAGAGCAAGGATTATTACAAGTGCGTATCTTTCTATCGTAAAGGAGTCGGATGTAAGTGTAGAGGCCGGAGATGATGCGGCAGATGCAGCATGGTTTGAGATAGAGATGGAACCGGAGACAGCATATGAAGAAGATGGATGGGAAAAGACGGAATATCATCTGACAATTCAAAATCAGGATCAGAAGAGAAATGCGGTTATCCTGAAAAAGGAGCGGACAGGATTGGTCAGAGAAAAATACTATGTTGTAAAAGAAGGTGGAGGAATTGCGGTGGATCATGCAGCTATTCTGGCACAGGCTTATGAATTGTTAAAAGGCAGGCTGCATTCAAGTCAAAACACGCATCCTCCGTGTCAATCAGCGGAGTGATTGACACGGGAGTGAACAGTAACCTTAAAAGGACAACTGTAAGAGGAGACGAAAAGAATCTCTTGTGGTTGTTCTTTTTATGTGATAAGATATTGAGCATGAAAACCTGTAGGATAAATCACACTTCCGAAGGAATGTGACAGATCATCCGGATGGTACTTATGGTTAGTAGGAGGAAGATATGGAGAACGAAACAGTTTCAAAGAATTTTATTGAACAGGAGATAGATAAGGATCTGGCAGAAGGAGTTTACGATCATGTATGCACCCGCTTCCCACCGGAGCCGAATGGATACCTTCATATTGGTCATGCGAAGTCTATCCTTTTGAACTATGGACTGGCAGAGAAGTATAATGGTGAATTCCATATGAGATTTGATGATACGAACCCGACAAAGGAGAAGACAGAATTTGTTGAGTCTATCAAAGAGGATATTAAGTGGCTGGGTGCTGACTGGAAGGATCATCTTTATTTTGCATCCGATTATTTTGATCAGATGTATGAGTGCGCTGTGAAGCTGATCAAGAAAGGAAAAGCATTTGTCTGTGATCTTACAGCAGAACAGATGCGTGAATATAGAGGAACACTTACAGAACCAGGAAAAGAAAGTCCATATAGAAATCGTTCTGTAGAGGAGAACCTTGAGCTTTTTGAGAATATGCGTGCCGGAAAGTATGCAGACGGGGAGAAAGTGCTTCGTGCAAAAGATTGATATGGCATCAACCGAATATCAATATGCGTGACCCGATCATTATCGTGTTGCCCGCATGACACATCACAATACAGGTGATAAGTGGTGTATTTATCCGATGTATGATTTCGCTCATCCGATCGAGGATGCAATCGAGGGAATCACACATTCCATCTGTACACTTGAGTTTGAAGATCACAGACCGCTTTATGACTGGGTTGTGAGAGAATGTGAATTCGAGAACCCACCGCGTCAGATTGAGTTCGCAAAACTGTATCTTACGAATGTTGTAACAGGAAAGCGTTATATTAAAAAGCTCGTAGAAGATAAGATTGTTGATGGCTGGGATGATCCAAGACTGGTTTCTATCGCAGCACTCAGAAGAAGAGGATTTACACCGGAGTCAATCAAGATGTTTATTGATATGTGTGGTATTTCCAAGAGTCAGAGCTCTGTTGATTATGCGATGCTTGAGTACTGTATCCGTGAGGATCTGAAGATGAAGCGTTCCCGTATGATGGCTGTGCTTGATCCGATCAAGCTTGTGATTGATAACTATCCGGAAGGAGAAGTTGAATATCTGGATGTTGCGAACAATCTGGAGAACGAAGAACTCGGACAGCGTAAAGTTCCGTTCTGTCGTGAACTTTACATCGAGAGAGATGACTTCATGGAAGAACCGCCAAAGAAATATTTCCGCTTGTTCCCAGGGAATGAAGTTCGTCTGATGCATGCATATTTTGTGAAGTGTGAAAGCTTTGTAAAGGATGAGAATGGTAACGTGACAGAAGTTCACTGTACTTATGATCCTGAGACAAAGGCTGGAAGTGGATTTACAGGACGTAAGGTGAAAGGAACAATTCATTGGGTTCCGGCACCATATGCACAGAAAGCAGAAGTAAGACTGTATGAGAACCTTGTAGATGAAGAGAAGGGTGTATACAATAAAGAGGATGGTTCTCTGAACCTGAATCCAAATTCTCTGAAGATTATCAAAGATGCTTATGTGGAGCCAAGCTTTGCAGATGCGAAAGCTTATGATAGCTTCCAGTTTGTAAGAAACGGATTTTTCTGTATCGATGCAAAGGATTCTACACCGGAGAATCTGGTATTTAACCGTATTGTTTCTCTGAAGAGTTCTTTCAAACTGCCGAAGAAATCAAAAAACGGACTGCCGTGATCACAATGAGAAATTGTTCACGGCAGGTTTTTCATAGTTATAGGTGTGATGCAGGGAGAGAACAAGAATGTATGAATTGACAATGAGTTTGAATCCAAAATCAAAAACTCCGCTGTACGAACAGATTTATGAATTTATCAAGGAAGAGATTCAGAATAACGTAATACAGAGTGGAGAGCGGCTTCCATCTACAAGAGCATTGAGTAAGCATCTGGTAGTGAGCAGGAGTACAGTAGAACTTGCATATGAACAGCTCCTGTCGGAAGGGTATGTGGAGGCAATCCCATGCAAAGGATATTTTGTCGCAAAGATCGAAGGCATATATCAGCTTCAGAAGAGACCGGAGATCAAAGTTGAACCGATTTCTTCAGGAGTGACAGAATACGCGTATGATTTCACTCCGAACGGTGTGGATCTCAACAGTTTTCCGTATAATATCTGGAGAAAATTATCCAAAGAATGCCTGATAGATGATAAGGCAGAGATGTTCCGATTGGGCAATCCTCAAGGGGAATATGGGCTTCGGAATGCGATCAGCAGTTATTTGCATCAGGCAAGAGGAATACATTGTCATCCGGATCAGATCATTATTGGAGCAGGAAGTGATTATTTGCTTATGCTTTTAAACGACAGTGATTGG
>ENA-OQHD01000732-OQHD01000732.1-human-gut-metagenome-genome-assembly--contig:-NODE-732-length-11089-cov-2.276501_pt1 | contig 11089 bp, 22 predicted proteins | sample MGYA00242560_ERZ504711 | MGnify/ENA primary metagenome ERZ504711 (study PRJEB26092, sample SAMD00036198) | human gut metagenome | host: Homo sapiens | study: EMG produced TPA metagenomics assembly of... | reverse complement strand
AAATTTCCCCTCTTTCCATTGGATGCCCGATGTGAAAACAGCAGTTCATGATTGCAGCATGTGCACAAATTTGTCACAGCCAAATGTGTTTTCAAAATCCCGGCTTCCTTCAATATCAGCTCGTTTGCTTTCCAAAGATTCAGTTGATATTTGCCATTTGTTTTCCTATAAAACAGTTTTTCCCAGTACTGTTGGTGAAAATTTTGTCGAAACGCATCAATGACATCCTCGCTTACTTCATAACACGTCTGACAGATAGACGGTCCGATTGCCGCCAAGATATCTTCTGGATGACATCCATATTCGCTTTGCATCACTTCCACTGTCTTTTTCCCTATTTTCCCGACAGTTCCTCTCCAGCCGGAATGGCTTAGACCAATCACTTTTTTCACCGGTTCCAAGAAAAACAGAGGGACACAATCCGCATAGAATGTCGTCAGACAAAGTCCCGGTTCATCTGTCACAAGACCATCCACATCCGAATAGTCAAGCGGTGTAGCCAAGCCTTTCCCCTTGTCTTTTGACGTGACAACGCGAATATTTGTCGTGTGTGTCTGCATGGAAAACACAAAACTATCATTCTCTACACCGATTGCCTTTGCCATCCTCCGATAGTTTTCCCGGACAGCCGCCTCATCATCCCCTCTTGAAAAGCTTAAATTCATCGTACTGCAGACACCTTCGCTGACGCCCCCAAAGCCTTGTCGAAAATCCATGACGGACCAATCCGGTGTCTGCCAGAAGTGGGTATTCCAAATACGGAACACCATTTTCTACTTTTTCCGTAAAAATTTTTTTGATCGTTTTTATATAAAAACCCTATACTCATATTCTATCTTTCACTCCACAAAATCAAATGCATTCTTTAAAAGCTGTACTTCTGTTCCCAAAATACCTACCACATCAAAACGGCATGGCATCTCATGCCACTGATTTTTATAAACATAATACTGTGCACATTTTGAAATTCTTCGCTGTTTCGCCAGCGATACCGCTTCCATCGGGTACCCTGCTTTCGCCGTCTTTCTGTATTTCACTTCACAAAAGACAAGATACTCCCGATCTTTCGCAATAATGTCAATTTCCCCTGCATTGCATTTGAAATTATATTCTATAATCTGATATCCGTGTGCTTCCAGATATTTTCCTGCAAGCCTCTCATAGTTCGTTCCTATTTTTCGTCTATTTTCCACTATATATCTCTTCTATTACAACTTAACGCTTCAGTCACAAACAAAATTCTTAATAAAGCTCATTCTATGAATCGGTGTAGCTCCAAGCGTTTTCAACGCCGTGATATGTTCCGCAGAACCATATCCTTTGTTACTGGCAAATCCATATCCAGACAGCACATCATCATACCAGACCATAAGACGGTCTCTTGTAACCTTTGCAATGATACTTGCCGCCGCAATAGAAACACTTTTCGCATCACCCTTGACGATTGGCACCTGACGAATCGTCACTTCCGGAATCGTCACAGCATCATTCAATAACAGATCAGGCTCTGTTTCTAATTGTTGAATTGCTATACGCATTGCCTCATAAGTCGCCTGCAGTATATTGATCTCGTCAATTCGTGCCGGACTCACAATGCCAATTCCTGTCGCAATGGCTTTTTCCATAATCTCATCATACAACTCTTCTCGTCTCTTTCAGAAAGATTTTTTCGAGTCATTCAGATAAAGAATCTCGCAATCTTTCGGCAAAATCACCGCACCAGCAACTACTGGTCCTGCAAGCGGTCCTCTCCCCACTTCATCAATGCCGCATATATATGAAAAATCTGCGTATTTTCTTTCGTAAATACGCATATTCTCAATTCGTTCTCGCTCCTTGCAAAGTTTTTGTTCCTGTTTTTTATATTTTTGAATCAGATTAACTACTCCTGTGCGCTCGTCCTTCTCATATTTTGCGTATAGTTCGTTCAGCATCGCTTTATCTGCCGCTTCAAATTCTGCTTTGATTTCGCTAATTTTTTTCATTCATGAGGTATCACCCCAATACTATCTAATGGCCAGATCCGAACCCATGCCCTTCCAATCAACTCATCTCTGTGAAGAATTCCAACGCTTGGATCACGGCTGTCTGAACTGTGATTTCTGTTATCGCCAAGCACAAAATATTCATCCTCACCAAGTTCAATCGGCTCTGCCGCAATCCCGGCATCTTCCATCACTTCCAGCCCATAGTTTTCATCCAGCTTCTCTCCGTTAATATAAACATATCCATCCTTCACCTGAACTGTTTCTCCCGGAAGCCCTATGATTCTCTTGATATAATATGTATTTTCTTTATGTCTATACGGGAATACAATAATTTCAAATCGCTTCGGTTCTCGGAAATGATAAGACAGCTTATCCACTATCAAGTTATCTCCATCATGCAAAGTCGCCTCCATAGAATGTCCGCTCACGCGCGTACGCTGTCCCACAAATGTGATAATCAACCAGGTCAACCCTATAATTATTGCAATATATACAATCCATCCTAATAATTCTTTTACTATTCCCTTTGGTTTTTCCATCTAATACTCCTCTTTTCTGACTATCTATTTGTAATCTTCCGGAAATTCTAGTGTAATCTTCCCCAGTCTTCCGTTTCTGAAATCATCAATCAAAAGCATTGCTGCTTTATTGGTATCCAGTTCACTTCCCCTTAACAGGCAATGTCTGTTCTTTGCAACGTCAGCCAGACATGCATAAGGGTCTTCATTCTCTGCAATATCATATTTTTCTGCCAAAACACCTACGTAGTGCTTTTTCATAAACTGAATCAGTTCTGCTGCCAACTCCTCGGTATTTAAAATCTCATCTTTAATCGAGCCGATAAATGCAAGTCGCAGTCCCACCATCTGATCTTCAAATTTCAGGCCACAAAATTCCAGGTGTATCCAATAATTCTACATTCTTATTCAAACGGATCCACTGTTTCCTTTTGTAACTCCCGGTTTATTTCCAGTCTTTGCACATGCCTTTCCCCGCCAACGAGTTGATAAATGTAGACTTTCCTACGTTCGGAATTCCAACAACCATGGCGCGCACCGGACGGTTCAAGATACCTCGTTTTCGGTCTCTTTCCGTCTTTTCTTTACAAGCTTCCTGAATCACTCCCTGAATGGATTTGATTCCACCGCCTTTTTTAGAATTTACTTTTACAACTGCAAATCCTTTTTCTTAAAGTATTCTGCCCATGCGTCATTCTGTTTATCTTCTGCCAGATCTGATTTATTCAGCAAAATTAATCTTGCCTTATTTTTTCCCAATTCATCAATATCTGGATTCCTGCTGCTGATCGGCACTCTTGCATCCACAAGTTCAATCACAAGATCAATCAGCTTTATATTTTCCTGCATCATACGCTTTGCTTTAGTCATATGACCCGGATACCACTGAAAATGCATATCTTCCTCCTCTATTTCACAAAACCAAAGTGATCCTTTGGCGCTATTACAAACCACACTTTTCCTTCAATCTCTGTTCTTTTCACATTGCCAATATCCGCCATACGGCTGTCTTCACTATTCTGTCTGTCATCTCCCAAAACAAAAAAGTTCATCACCGCCCAATGTAATTGGCTCTTCTACAATCCCCGGATCGTCGATTTTCGTCGTCTTATAGTCTTCCTCAATCTTTTCTCCGTTAATCAGAATCTCTCCGTCCTTAATCTCTACCGTCTCCCCCGGAAGTCCAATGATTCGCTTGATATAATAATGCGAATTTTGCATTTCCCATTCGGTTTTAAACGCAATAATGTCCCCTCGTTTCGGACTGCTTGCATTATATACAATCCGATTGATGAGTGTGATATCTCCATTTTCTAATACCGGTTTCATAGAATCTCCGATCGTACTCACTCTCTGCCCAAAATACCACACAAATACAAAGGCAATCAGACATACGACGGCAATCTGAAAAGTCCATATTCCCACTACACGAAGCAGATCAAAATTCACTCTCTTCTTTTCTTTTCCAAATTTTTAAACGACCCATCTATTCTCCCTAATAACACAAAAGGGACAATATACAGTATGTACTTGTCCCTTCCTCACATTTACTATTTTACTAATTCTTTTACTTTAGCTCTCTTACCAACACGTCCTCTTAAGTAGTTCAGTTTTGCTCTTCTTACTTTACCTTTACGAATAACTTCTACTTTTTCTACGTTTGGTGAGTGTAATGGCCAAGTCTTTTCAACACCAACTCCGTTAGAATTCTTTCTAACTGTAAATGTTGCTCTTGTGCTTCCACCTTGTTTCTTAAGCACTGTACCTTCGAAAACCTGAATTCTTTCACGGTTTCCCTCTTTGATCTTACCGTAAACTTTTACAGTATCACCTACGTTAAATTCTGGCACTTCAGCTTTTAATTGCTCAGCTTCAATTTTTTTTAATAATATCGTTCATCTTGTGTGACCTCCTTATAATTTGGACGTTCTTAATACATATTCTGTATCAGAGGACCATCTCTTTCTTCTCACAACGCTCTTTATTCTACCATACTTAGTTTTCCTTGACAAGTGTTTTTACTAATTCTTTTTCTTTTTGTGTCAAATCTGCTTTTTCTAACAAATCGGGTCTTCTTTTCGCTGTACGAATCACAGATTGTTCTCTTCTCCACTTTTCAATATTTGCATGATGCCCGGAAAGCAGAATCTCCGGCACTTTCTTTCCATGCCATTCTTCCGGTCTTGTATACTGTGGATATTCCAACAGATTATCCTGAAAACTTTCAAATTCCGCAGATGTATCATTATGGAGCACCCCAGGAATCAATCGCGATACCGCATCGATCATTACCATCGCCGGAAGTTCCCCTCCTGTCAGCACATAGTCCCCAATTGATACATAGTCTGTTACTATTTCTTCTAGAACGCGTTCATCAATCCCCTCATAATGTCCACACCAAAAAGATAAGCTCTTCTTCTTGTGCGAATTCCTCCGCCATACTCTGCGAAAATGTCTTTCCCTGTGGTGAAAGATAAATCACTCTCGGCTTACTCTTTGCCTTTTCTGCCACCGACCGATAAGCGCCGTAGACAGGCCCTGCCTGCATAAGCATTCCTGCTCCTCCGCCGTATGTGTAATCGTCCACACGATTATGTTTGTTTTCTGCAAAATCTCGGATGTTCACTGCTTCAATCGTCAAAAGCTCATTTGCCATTGCTCTCCCGATAATACTCGTGCTCAATCCGTTCATCACCATATCCGGAAATAATGTTAATATATGAAAATGCATCCTCTATACCAGCCCTTCCAGTAAATGAATTACCATCTTTCTATTCTCAATATCTACATCTAAAATACACTGCTTGATTGCAGGGACAAGAACTTCTTTTCCATCTGTCATCTCGATGATATAGACATCATTTGCGCCTGTTTCCATCACATCCTTCAACGCTCCAAACAGTTCTCCCTCTTCCGTGAATACGTCCATCCCAATCATATCAGCAATAAAATATTCATCTTTTTTTAATTTTCACTGCATGTTCACGGTCAACCAAAAGACTCTTCCCTTTATATTTTCAATATCATTTATATTATCAATCCCTCTGAATTTCAGGATTACAAATTGTTTAAAAAATTTAACTCCTTCAATTTCCAAACGGCAATTGTTCTTTTCCTGTATCCAAAATTACTTTTTTTAACTTTTTAAATCGTTTCACATCGTCAGTTGTCGGAAATACTTTTACTTCTCCACGCACACCGTGTGTGGAGGAAATCACTCCCACCTGCAATAACTGCTCCATGAAATTCTCCTTTCCACTCTACGTTTTATGATAAAATAGACACCGCAATTACGCGATGTCTACGATTACTTTTTATCTTCTTTAGCAGCCGCTGCCTTTACGACGGAGCGAATTGCTTTCGCGATTCTTCCTTGCTTGCCGATTACTTTTCCCATGTCAGAATCTGCCACACGCACTTCAACGATAATAGTTTTTCCTTCCACTTTTTCCGTAACGACAACGCCTTCCGGATCATCTACTAATGCTTTTGTAATTACTTCTACTAATTCCTTCATTACACCCACCTCCGTGGTACAGCCTATTTCTCAATACCAGCTGCTTTGAAAATCTTACCAACCATCTCTGTTGGCTGAGCTCCGTTGTTCAACCATTTTTTCAGCTGCTTCTTCATCTACTTTGAATACGCTTGGTTCCTGATTTGGATCGTAAGTACCGATTTCTTCGATAAATTTACCATCTCTTGGAGATCTTGCATCTGCAACAACGATTCTGTAAAAAGGAGCTTTCTTTTGTCCCATTCTTCTTAATCTCATTTTTACTGCCATTTGTAGTCACCTCTTCTTTAACTTTCTTTTCTTTTTATCTATGTGTTAAAAAGGAAGTCTGAACTTTCCTTTCTTACCACCAATGCCACCCATCATACCCGGAAGCTGCTTCATCATCTTCTTAGACTGCTCAAACTGCTTCACGAGCCGGTTCACTTCACTGATGTCCACCCCTGCGCCTTTCGCAATTCTGCGCTTTCTGGATGGATTTAAAATATCCGGATTCCGACGTTCTTTGATTGTCATCGAGTAGATAATGGACTCAATCTGTGCCATCTTTTTCTCACTCTCTTCTGAATCAATGTCCTTCATCTTAGCTCCGCCAAGTCCCGGCATCATACTCATGATGTTCGCAAGACCGCCCATCTTCTTCATCTGCTTCATACTCTCAAGGTAATCTTCAAAATCAAACTGTGCATTTTTTCAACTTCTGCGACATCTCTTTGGCTTTCTCTTCGTCAATATCTTCTCCAACCTTCTCAATCAGACTCAAGACATCTCCCATCCCCAATATACGGGAAGCCATTCTATCTGGATAAAACTGTTCCAAATCGGAAAGTTTTCACCCATACCGACATAAAGAATCGGTTTTCCGGTAACTGCTTTGATGGAAAGTGCAGCACCACCTCTTGTATCACCATCTAACTTTGTGACAATCACACCGTCAATTCCGATTTTCTCATTGAAACTGCTCGCCACATTGACCGCATCTTGTCCGGTCATGGCATCCACAACTAAAATCGTCTGATGCACCGTCACAGTTTCTTTAATCTCCTGCAGCTCTGCCATCATATCTTCATCAATATGAAGTCGACCCGCCGTATCTAAAATTACTATATTGTTACCATTCTTCGCCGCATGTTCCAAAGCTGCCTTGGCGATATTCGCCGGTTTGTGATTTTCTCCCATAGAGAATACTTCCACACCCTGCTTCTCACCGTTAATCTGCAGCTGCTTGATCGCAGCCGGTCTGTACACATCACACGCTACCAACAATGGCTTTTTCCCTTTTAATTTTAACTTTCCGGCAATCTTAGCAGTTGTTGTCGTCTTACCGGCACCTTGCAGACCCGCCATCATAATCACGGTTGTCGCCTGTCCAGGTTCCAGCTTAATCTCTGTCGTCTCAGAGCCCATCAGCTTGATCAACTCTTCATTTACGATCTTGATTACCATCTGCCCCGGATTCAGTCCATTCATAACGTCCTGTCCTATTGCACGTTCCTGAACATCCTTCACAAAGCCTTTCACTACTTTAAAGTTAACATCTGCTTCTAAGAGAGCCATCTTCACTTCTTTGAGCGCCGCCTTGACATCATTCTCCGTCAAACGTCCCTTGCTCCGAAGATTTTTGAATACATTCTGTAGTTTTTCTGATAAACTGTCAAATGCCATATTATAACTCCTCTATTATCTCTCCTGAAATCTTTCTGATTTCCTGTATCAATTGGTCTTCCCCGCTGTTTCTCACATCTTCCTTTTCCAAAAGCTCATTCATGCGGTGAACCTTTTCTTTGATTGACAGGAACTTTTCTACCAAATGCAGTTTTGCTTCATAACCTTCCAACGTCTTGTTGCAACGTTTAATCAGGTCATGCACACCCTGTCTGCTGATTCCTGCATCTTCCGCAATCTCACTCAGAGATAAATCCTCCAATACGAATTGCTCGTATATTTCTTTTTGGTGACTGGTAAGCAGTTCACCATAAAAATCATATAATAGTGCCTGTTCTAGAATCTCATTCATTTTCATCACCTTTGCTATCATAAACGATTTTAAATAAGGTGTCAAGCTTTTTTTCTGACACCTTTACTTTTTAACGAAATGTAATCGTTTTATTTACACAATCCATATCTTCTATGATTGCAAGCGATTCCAAATGCAGCCCTTTGCTTCGAATCATATCCCCGCCTTTTTGCTGTCCATTTTTTCAATCACAATTCCAATTCCCTCAACAGTCGCTCCTGCACTTTGTACCAGGTCAATCAACCCTCCATTGCACACCCATTTGCAAGGAAATCATCAATGATTAAAATATGATCTTCCGGACCAAGTACTTTTTTTTGATACGATGACATCATATACTTTTTTATGCGTGAACGATTCAATCTTTGTAGAATACACTTCTCCGTCAATATTGATGCTCTGTGTCTTTTTTGCAAACACAACAGGAACACCAAAATGCTGTGCTACTACACAGGCAATCCCAATTCCCGAAGCCTCAATTGTCAAAATTTTGTTGATTGGTTTGTCTGCAAACAGACGTTTAAACTCTTTTCCCATCTCATTGAACAAATCAATATCCATCTGATGGTTCAAAAAAGCTGTCTACTTTCAGAACATTTCCTTCCTTTATTATTCCATCCTTTTTGATTCTTTCTTCTAATAGTTTCATATCGGATACCTTCCTCGACCTGTCTTTTTATTCGCTTACTTTCTTTAAGTATTTCTATCTATCATATAAAAAAATGTTTTTACTGTCAATTTAAAACTGGAATTATTCTAAAAGTTTTTTATATTTAGTTGCCCCACCCTGACGATTGTAATCTGCCCCCATATCACTGCTGCTCTCGCGAAGTTTGAGCTTGACTTCCACATTGGACATCTCCGGATATTTACTCAATAAATCCGCAATCGCACCGGATACAATTGGTGTTGCCATCGATGTGCCGCTTTTCACCACATACGGCTGTCCTCTCTGCCTCGCAAATTTCGCATTGCAGGAGCGAATATAGGAGCCTGGCGCTACAACATCCGGCTTACATACACATTCTTTTGTGGGTCCTCTCCCGGAATAGTGTTTCTTCGTGCTTCCCCTTTGGTCTATATAATACTGGTCATCAGAAGATCCAACCGTGATAATCTTTTGCTGTCCCCGGTCTTGTAATCGTCCCCTCCTTCGGTCCTAAGTTTCCCGCAGCAGCCACGACAACCAACCCCGCATCCCAAAGCGCCTCCACGCCATTGATTAATCTTTCTTCTTCTCTCTCGTCTGATTGCGGCAGCATTCCCACAGAAATATTCACAATACGTATATGATATCTTTTTTGATTTTCTAAGAGCCATCGAAACGCCTTCATCACTTCCGTTACATTACCATTTCCATTTTTGATCTAATACCTTTAAGACGATCAAATCACACTCCGGAGCAATTCCCCCGTATATTCCATCAGAGGAATTTCCATTCCCAGCCAGGACTCCGCACACATGTGTCCCATGACCATTGTCATCATAGATGACTTCCTGTCCATTTACAAAGTCTCGAAATGCCAGCACTTTATTTTGAAAATCCGGATGGGGAGCAATCCCCTCTTGTGTCAAGTAGTTGCAGGTAGTTTTCTTTTACTTTTTTCACGATTTTATCAGGTTTTTCAACGCTTTTAGTTCAAAATACCGGCTGAGTGTTAAATAAATGCTATAAATTCTCAAACGGATTTGATGAATAAATGCAAATAGCAGACAAACATTTCGTTTTACTGTTTCTCCAATGCTAACCCAATCAGCCGTTCAGCCTGATCAGCCATAAACAAAGGTATGTTCAGCACATCGTCATCCAGTTTCAGATTATCCAGAGAAAATCGGATACGAAGTTTCACTTTATCTGGGAACATTCCTTAAATTTTTTCATGCTCTTACTGGATGTATTGGCTTCGGATTTGACTTCAACAGGGAAAATGTCATTTTCTCTCTGAACCAGAAAATCCACCTCATACGGAGGATTGGTCTGTGTCCAATAGCGAGGAACTACTTCAAACTGCGTAATCAAGGTCTGCAACACAAAGTTTTCAGTTAATGCACCCTTGAACTCGGTAAACAGACGATTACCTTCTCCAAAAGCTGTAGGCGCCAGCTGTGCCAGACGGCGAAGCAAACCTACATCCACCAGATAAATCTTGAACGCAGAAAGGTCATCGTAAGCAGCTACTGGTAAACCGGGAGCAGAACTACGATATATCTTATGCACCAGTCTGGCATCCACCAGCCACTGCAGCGCATCCTCGTATTCACGGGCTCTTGCGCCTTCCTTGACAACCTTATAGATGAACTTCTTATTTTCTCTTGCCAACTGAGAAGGAATAGACTTCCAAATCATTGAAATCTTCGGGAACTCACTAATATTTGGATGCTTTGCAAAGTCTCGTTCATAAGCACCAATAATACCGGACAGTGCTTCCTGCATAGCAGAAACATCTCGAGCTTCTGTCCACATCAGCACTGATTCAGGCATACCGCCGGTAATATAATACATCTTCAATTTCTCGTACAAAGGATTAAAAAACGCATCTGGAATCGCCTCAATAGTGTCTACACTTTCTAAATATGCAACAAGATTTTCGTCTCCGTTTGCGATTAGGAACTCTGAGAAAGTCATAGGATCAATCTGCATAAAGTTAACCTTACCTACCGGAAAAGAAGATGGCTTTGCCAGAGCAATACCTAGCAGCGAACCGGCACAGGCAATATGATACTGCGGAGCATTCTCACAGAAATACTTCATAGAGTTGATAACCTTTGGACAGTCCTGCACCTCATCAAAGATGATGAGGGTCTTTTCCGCCATGATCTTCTGACCGCTGGCCAGCATCAAATTTTGCAAAATGCGATTCACGTCCTTTGTTGTCTCAAAGAACTGTTTGTATTCCTCGTTCTCATCAAAGTTAAAATAAGCAATATTCTCATAGTAACGTTTACCCAACTCCTTCAGAATCCAAGTCTTTCCCACCTGGCGCACTCCTTTCAAGATCAAAGGTTTACGATAAGGAGAATTCTTCCACTCCAATAGCTTTTTGCAAAA
>ENA-OQHD01000731-OQHD01000731.1-human-gut-metagenome-genome-assembly--contig:-NODE-731-length-11093-cov-7.564746_pt1 | contig 11093 bp, 10 predicted proteins | sample MGYA00242560_ERZ504711 | MGnify/ENA primary metagenome ERZ504711 (study PRJEB26092, sample SAMD00036198) | human gut metagenome | host: Homo sapiens | study: EMG produced TPA metagenomics assembly of... | reverse complement strand
GGGCGTCGCCTACGACGACCGCACTTGGATTCTGACCGTCACCGTCGCCGATGATTTGACCACGTTCAAACGTCATATCACCGCCAACACGACGTGCGACGGCGTGCAATCCGACGCCGTCCAGTTTACGAACACGTATCAGGCGAAGCCGGTCAGCGTGCAATTTCCGCGCCCGCAAGACGCTCGCGGATCCCCGACCATACAGGCATCCAACTGCAAGCCGGACAATACGAGTTCACATGCGTCGAGGACAAGACAGGCGGTCAGGTCGGCACGGCGAAGACCAACGACCAGCGGGGCGACGTCCTGTTCGACGCCATCTCCTACACGCGGCCGGGAACGTACGACTACACCATCCGGGAAACCCCCGGCGACAGGGGCGGCGTCACGTATGATGCCGCGAAACATCACGTGAGGGTCACCGTCACCGACGATGGGGAGGGACAGCTGCTCGCCGACGTGAAATACGACGGCGGGACCGCCATCCCCGAATTCACGAACACGTACCGGGCGCAACCCGCCACGGACACGCCGACCGCCGTCAAGAGGATGAGCGCGTCCGAAGGCAACAAGTACCCGCTCAAGGGCGACGACTTCGCCTTCACCCTCCACCAGCAGTCCGCGCCCGCCAACGTGTCGAACCCCGACCAGACGAAACGGAACGACCGGAACGGCGACATCCGGTTCGACCGATTGTCGTTCCCGCTCGTCGGCACCTACGTGTTCACCATGTCGGAACAGGATACGACCGTTCCGGGCGTCACCAAGGACGGGACCGTGGCGACCATCACCTACGTGGTCGAGGACGTCGGACACACGGGCAGGCTGAGCGTCACGTCCAAGACCGTGACCCCATCCACCGGCGATTCCGACGGGACCGTCACGTTCACCAACCGGTACAATCCGAAGAACGTCGGATACGCCATCGGCGGCGCGAAACGCATCGTCAACACGGACACGGCGACCGGTCGCATCCCGCAGGACGGCGAGTTCACGTTCCAACTGAACGCGGCGTCCGCGCATGATTCGGACGACAATCCCATCGACGCCGGCGACATCCCGATGCCCGACGGAAGCCGCGACGGCAAACTGACCGTCGCCAACAAGGGAACCGGGTTCACGTTCGGACGGATGACGTACACCAAGCCCGGCGCGTACACGTACCACGTGAAGGAACTCGCCGGAACGGACAAGACCATCGGCTACTCCACTCAGGAATACGATGTGACCGTCACCGTCACCGACCAAGGCGGCATGCTCTCGGCCTCCGCCGACCGTCAGGCCACGGACGTCCGATTCGACAACACGTACACGCCGACACCCGTTGACGTGACCGTGAAGGCGGACAAGCGTCTGACCGGACGTGATTTGAACGATGGCGAGTTCGCCGCCGAATTGAAGGATTCCGACGGCAACCTCCTCCAGACCAAACGGTTCGCCCGCGTTCCACGCGACGCGCAATCCGACAAGGCGACGGACGTCCGCGAAGGGGAAGGAACCCTCGAATTCGACAAGCTCACGTTCGACCGGGCCGGCGTGTACACGTACACCGTGACCGAACAGGACGGCGATCTGGGTGGCGTCACCTACGACAGGACCGTCCACACCGTCACCGTCACCGTCACCGAGGATGCGGACAGTCACACGTTGACCGCGAAGACCGAATACTCCACCGAAAACGGTTCCGAGGACGGCATCCGCTTCACTAACACGTACCAGCCGCAGAACGTGCTCGTGGAACTCACCGCACGCAAGCGTCTGACCGGACGCGAGTTGAAGGCCGGCGCGTTCGAGTTCGAACTCGTGGACAAGACCGGCAAGGTCATCGACACCGAACGGAACGACAAGGACGGCGACATCCGGTTCAAGCCTCTCACCTACGGTCGTGACAACAACGGCATCGACGATTGCGGCGAACACCGGTACGTGATTCGGGAAAGGAACACCGGCGAGAAGAACGTCACCTACGACAGGACGGAACATCACGTGACCGTCACCGTGGGCGACGACCTGCAAGGCAATCTGACCGCCAAAGTCGAATACGACCCGACGGACGGGAAGACGAAGGATTCCAGCGCCACGCCGACCGACAAGGCCGACAAGACCAAGGGGGATGCCGTCGGGGACAAGCCGTCCACGACCCCCGGCATGGTCACCATCACCGGAACCCGACCCGAGTTCACCAACTCCTACATTCCACCGGCGACCCCGGCCATCGTGAAGACGATTCGCCAACTCGCCAAGACCGGCGTATCCGCGCCCACCGTGGTGTTGGCCGCGTTCACGCTCTTGGGAGTGGGATTGATGCTGTTCCGCCGTCGCGGAAACCAAACCGAGACCGCGCGACACAGGAAGTAAAGCCACGGTAGGCCAGTAGAAAGGCCGGGCAGGGGAGCTGATTCCCCGCCCGGCCTTTTCTTTTGCACCGGCTGCAAGGTGACGTCCTCCCTCTCGGCCGAAAAGCTGAACCGCACCCCGATTGTTGGACTGAAGAAATTCAGATTCGATGATCGGAGGTGCGGTTCTTTCGTATACGTGAGGATCGAAGGAGACGTTACGACGACGGGTTCCGGGCATGGGCACCGGAAACGGACGGCACCATTCTCCTTGTGGCGGATCGGTCCGTCTTCCTTTCGCATGATGCCGTCCGTTTCCACATGGCACTCGAAGCCCGGCGCGCGCCGGCGGGACCCGGCCCCACCGGCGAACGGTCGGCGGGGCCTTTTCCATACCATCGTCCGAGCCTCTTCGGTTTCGTCGGGAACGTCCAAACCGGAGCCTTCTCGACAGCCATACCGTGGTCATGTCATCCAAAACAAGTCGAAAGGAAAACATCATGTACGGAATCACCATCGCGGCAGACAGCGGCAGCGTCGTCACCAGCGCGTTGCAGCTTTTCAGCCAGTTCGCCATCATCGGCGGCGGCCTGTGGGCCGTGTGGGGCGTCATTACCCTGGCCGGAGGACTGAAGGACCAGAACGGCCCCGCCACCCAGTCGGGCGTCTGGCAGATCGTCGGCGGCGGCATGATCATCGCGGCCGCGGCCCTGTTCTCCAACATCGCCCTGTAGACGGGAGGCCACGCATGGTCGATTTCATCGTCGGCATCCTCAACTCGATAGGGTCCGGCGTCGGCGACGACCTCGTGGCCGACCTGCTGAAGACCCCCGCCGAATACAACGCGGGCATGTACCAGCTGAGCCTGACCGTCGCCCGCTCGGCGGTCAAACCCATAGCCAGCACGATACTGGCGATCATGTGCGTCCTGGAACTCGCCAGGGTCAGCACCCGGGCGGACGGCGACCGAGAGCTGGGCGTCAAGCTCGTCGCCATGGCGATGTTCAAGCTCACGCTCGTGTTCACCGCGGCCCAGCACAGCGAGCTCATGCTCCAGGCCATCGACGAGATCGGCGACAGCGTGCTCGGCGGCATCCATTCGGCGGCGCCCACCACCGGCGCATCGTCGGGCCTCGGCCTTGGCGACAGCATGCGCGACGCCATCGACTCCGCCGGCTGGATGGGCCAGATACCGTGCCTGATCCTGCTGCTCATCCCGTTCCTCGTCTCCAAGGGCGCGACCATCGTCGTCACCGTCGTCATCCTCCTGCGTTTCGTGCAGATATACATGCTCACCGCGTTCAACCCGCTGCCGATCGCGTTCATCGCCCAGGAGGAGACCCGCCAGTGGGGCATCAACTACTTCAAACAGTACGCGTCGCTGGTGTTCCAATGCGCGACCCTGTATCTGGCGATCCTCATGTACCGCACGCTCGTGGGCGGCACGCTCAACCCGAGCAAGTTCAAGGACGGCGACAGTCTCTCCGGCTGGGTGATGGACAACTTCACCGGCCTGCTCCTGGCGAGCGTCATGCTCATCGGCATCGTCATGGCGGCCAACTCCGTCGCCAAGAAGCTCTTCGGCGGCGAATGAAACACAACGCAATCCACGAAAGGAAGCAATCATGGCGTTGCAGATGCCCGTCTACAGGGAACTGACCACCATCGAATCGAAGGTGTTCATGGGAATGAGCTGGCGGCAGTGCCTCGCCGCCGTCATCCTCGCCATCGTGTGCGGGGGAGGATACGTCGGACTGTGGCTCGGGCTGGGCATGGACCCCAACCTCGCCATGTACCTGATCTTCCCGCCCGGCCTGCCCATAGCCGTATGGGGATGGGTGAGGCCAAAGGGCCTCATGCCCGAGAAATACCTGAAATACATCCTGCGTCACTACACGCAGCGCGAGGTCTACCTGCTCGACGGTCCTGGCAGACCATACCGCACCGGCGCGAAACCAACGATCAAGGAAAGGTGAGGAATGTTCGGAAAGAAGAAGACCCCGGTGGTCGCGCCGGCCGAAGGCGGTGCCGAAGCCAGGGCGAAGGCGCGGAGAAAGAAGGCGACGCGTCTGCCGAAGGGCGTCAAGCAACTCATCGGCTACGACGCGATGCTGCGCAACGGGATCGCCAGCCTGGACGACGGACGGTGGAGCGCCACCATCCTCTTCCAGGACATCAACTACCAGCTGAGCCCCGAATCCCACCAGATGGAGATCATCGACCGGTGGGCCAAGCTCATCAACAGCTTCGAGGCCGGGCAAAGCGTGCAGATCGCCTCCTACACGCGCTCACGCGGCGTACGCGAGATCCTCGCCGACGTGATGATGGACGAGACCGGCGACGGCCTCGACCACTACAGGCTCGACTACAACCGCCTCGCCCAAGGCAAACTCGAATCCGTCAGCCGCAACACCAGCACCGTCAAGACCCTGACCGTCACCGTCCGCGAAAGCGACGAGCAGGCCGCCGTCGCGACCCTGAACGCGTTGTGCAACAACCTCGTCAGCCAGATGCGCTCCATCGACGCATGCAAGGCCACCCGGCTCGACCGCGAGCACCGGCTGCGCCTCATGGCCGAGGTGCTCCGGCCCGGCGAGGAGTTCCGGTTCGACGAACGCCGTTTCGAGCATCAGCCCGGCAAACCCGACACCAAGGACCTCGTGTGCCCGTGGAGCATCGACGCGCGAAATCCCACCCAGCTGGACATCGAATCCCTGGACTCGAAATACCTGCACCGCACCATGTGGGTGTCCAGCCTGCCGCCGGAACTGTCCGACCAGCTGGTCAACGACCTGACCGGACTGCGCGCCCGCGTCGACGTGAGCATCCACCTCGCGCCCATGGACCGCGGCGAAAGCATGACGCTCGTGCGCCGCAAGAACGCCGAGGTCAAGATGCAGGTCATGGACCAGCGGCGCAAGAACCGCAAGCAGGGCCTCGACCCCGACGACCTTCCCGACGACCTCGCCGACCAGCAGGAACAGCTCGGCCAACTGCGCGACGAGCTGCGCTCCACCAACCAGAGGCTCGTGGACTCGATCATCGTGATCGGCGTGTCCGCCGCGAGCCAGGAGGAGCTGGAAGTCGCGTGCAGGAACGTGAAGGCCAAGGTCAACGCGCAGTCCTGCACGGCCGAGAGCCTCAAGTTCATGCAGATGGAGGGACTGACGGCCGAACTGCCGCTGGGCAACAACCCTCTGCCCATGAAACGCACCCTGACCACGAACAGCGCGGCCATCCTCATCCCGTTCACCACGCAGGAGGTGTTCGAGCCGCACGGCCTGTTCTACGGAAGCAACGCGAGGAGCGGCAACCCGATCCTCGCGGACCGGCGCAGCCACATGAACTCCAACGGATTCGTGCTCGGCACGTCCGGCGGCGGCAAATCCTTCACCGTCAAACAGGAGATCGCCGGCATGTTCCTCAACCGTGACGACGAGGTCATCGTCATCGACCCGGAACGCGAATACCTCGCCCTCGCGGCCGCGTTCGGCGGACAGATCATCCAGATCAGCGCCGGCACCGGCACGCGCGTCAACCCGATGGACATCGTCCTGGAGGACGACTCGGCCTCCGACCCCGTCAAGGACAAGACCAACAACGTGGTCTCCATGATCGGCGCGCTCATAGGCGGCATCGACGGCCTCGACCCGCTCCAGAAGGGACTCGTCGACCAGTGCGTCAGCAACCTGTACACGCGTTACCGCAACCAGGGCGGGGGAGTGGTCCAGCCCACATTGCAGGACCTGCACGACGAATTGCAGGCGGGCGGCGACCAGGTGAGCCGGTACCTTGCCGACGCGCTCAACCCGTACATCACCGGCTCCATGAGCGGCTTCAACGGGCAGACCAACGTGGACCTGTCCAACCGGTTCACCGTGTTCGACGTGTCCGGCCTGTCCGGCGAGCTGCGCACGTTCGGCATGATGGTCGTCATCGACCAGGTGTGGAACCGCGTCATCCGCAACAAGGCCAACGGGCGGCGCACCTGGCTGTACGTCGACGAGTTCCACCGCTTCTTCTCCAACCAGTACGCCGCCGCCCAGTTCAAGGACATCTACAAGCGCGCCCGCAAATACGGGCTCGGCGTCACCGGCATCACGCAGAACGTCGAGGAGATCCTCGATCTCCAGGACGCGCGCGAGATGCTGTCCAACAGCGATTTCCTCATGCTCCTGAGCCAGAACAGCACCGACGCGGACGCCCTGTGCGAGCTGCTGACCCTGAGTGAGGAGCAGCGCCAGTACTTCACCGGCGTGCTGCCCGGCCAGGGACTCATGAAGATCGGCAGCGCCTACGTGCCGTTCGACGGTCGCATCCCCGCGGGCGGCGACCTCTACCGGCTGTACTCCACGACCTTCCAGGAAGGAAAGTAAACGCATGAGCGGAACCCAAGCCCACCACGCCGGAGGCACACGCGCCCGCATCGGACGCGCGGCCACTGGCGTGGTGTCCAGCACCGCGCAGTTCGGCACGGACCGGACCGACATCGCCGACTCCATGGGCCACACCGCCGCCGAGATGGCGGGCCGCGCCGGCATGCACGGCATGTCCTCCACCATGCACGGCGTGGGCTGGACGGCCGGCAAGGCGCGGCGCATCATGAACCGCGGCAAACGCGCCCTGCGGTCGGGCAGGGGAATGCGCAAGACGGCCGGCAAACCCAAGGCGCTGTCCGAGGCGAAGCCCAGCGATGAGATCGGCAAGTTCGCCGCGAAAGGCAAGGCGAGCAAGCGGATCGGCAAGCACATAGGCGCGGGCCTTGGGAAAGCCGGCCGTAGCGTCAAACGGATGGGTTCCACCGGCATGGGCTGGATGGACGAAGCCGGCGCGAGGCTCACCGCTGCCGACGACGACTCCGCGTCGAAGCTGGGAAGCACCACACGCGACCTGTCCTTCAAAGCGGCATGCGCGGGCGTGAAAGGCGTCAACTCGTCGGCCAAATTCATCTGGCGGCACCGCCGCTCGCCGGCCAAGGCGGTACGCGGAGCGAAAGCCACCGGACAGGCCGCCGTGCGCGCCGCCCGCGCCGCCGCGAACTTCGTGCGCATGGCCGCGTCCCGCGTCATCGCGGGGGCCGCCTCCATCAGCCTTCCCATCATGCCCGTCATCGCGGCCATGCTCGCGGTGCTCGGCGTGCTCCTGGCCGTCATGGGCGCGTTCCTGGGATCCAACGCCAGCGAATCCACGGTCTCGGGCGTGCCCGCGGAATACGAGGCCGACGTGACCCGCGCCGGATCCATCTGCCAGGTCGTCACGCCGAGCATCATCGCCGCCCAGATCGACCAGGAGTCCAATTGGAATCCGAAGGCCGGCAGCTCCGCCGGAGCGCAGGGCATTGCGCAGTTCATGCCATCCACATGGGCGTCCGCGGGCAAGGACGGCGACGGAGACGGCAAGGCCGACATCTGGAACCCGCACGACGCGATCTGGAGCCAGGGCAACTACATGTGCGGCCTCGCCTCGCAGGTCGAGACGGCCAAGAAGTCCGGGAAACTGACCGGCGACACGTTGGAGCTGACCCTCGCGGCGTACAACGCTGGCCTGGGCAGCGTGCTCAGATACGGCATGGTGCCGCCCTTCGAGGAAACCATCAACTATGTGCGGCGGATCAAGGAACTCGCAGCGACCAAATACACCGCAACGGGGACCGCCGAGGGTGGCACGGTCGGCTCCCTCGAACCGAAACTGACGGTCTCCGGCGGCATCGTGTCCACGGCCGGCATCACGCCGGACACGAGATACCCATGGGGGCAGTGCACCTGGTGGGCCGCGACCAGAAGAGCCGACATAGGAAAACCGATACCAGGGTGGGGCAACGCCGCCACATGGGCAGGTTCCGCGGCGTCGGCCGGCTACACGGTGGACGGCTCCCCATCCGCCGGCAGCGTCATCGTGTTCCAACCGGGAGTATTGGGCGCGTCCGCCGACTACGGGCATGTCGCCATGGTCGAGGAGGTCCGCGGGGACGGGTCGATCCTGATCAGCGAGTCCAACGCGCTTGGCCTCGGCGTCGTATCCACACGCGAAATCAGCGCCTCCCAACTGGCCGCAGCCGGAAATGGCGTCCGCTACATCCATTGAAAGGAAAACCAAGCATGGAACCAAAGAGGAACAGGATCATCGCCGCGACGGGATTTGCGGTCGCGCTCCTCATCCTGGGAGGAAACGTCGCGGTGATATGCGCCGGCAACGGAACCGCGGAGGACACGCAAAGCACCGTCGCCCGGCCGCGAACGAAAACCGAACCCGGACAAAAAATCGGCTGGAGACGAAGAGACCGAGCCGGCGACGCCGACGGAGGATGATCCGTGCGCCGACCTCGCGCCGAAAGCGCTCGGCGTCTACATGGGCGACGAACGAGGCCAACTCGAAGGCGAATACTTCACGCTGGATGCCGCCGGCCTCGACATACCGGCATCATCCATAGCCCCGCAGCCATTGCCCGAGACCGAGTTCACCGGCTTCCCCGTGTCCACGGGGCGGCGGGTGGCGACATGCGCCGTATCCACCGGGCTGGAGGCATCCTGGGTGCTTGACTACACGCTCACTGACGACGGCTGGCGATGCGCGGCGGTCAAGGGCCCATTGGAAGGCGGATACCGGGTGCATGAAGGCAAACCAGAGGAACAAAAGTGATGAAGGCAAACGAACAGGATCAGCCAGTCCTCATCAAAGACGAGGGCGGAGAGGAATGACCAGGATCGACAGGAAGACGGGTGAGCCGATTCTCAGCCCCAAGCTTACGGTCGACCAGCTGTACGCCATGGCCAACGAGCCCGGTTGGCGTCCATGGATGCGCCTGATCGCCGAACATCCACACGCGTGGCCGGAGCTCGCCGAATGGTGGCATACCGCGCAGGAGCAAGGCTTTGACACGGCCGGTGCCGCGCCGCTGCCGCCCGCGTCCATGCGCGGCCGCCGTCGCGTCGCCATACCGTCCGCGCCGCTGCCGCCGGAAGACGAGCCGGGGCAGGAACCCGTGTCTGCGCCGGCGGAGCAGTCTCCTCCCGACGATTCCGCGGAGAAGGCCCTGAAGGACGCCGACGACGATTTTGCCGCACTCGAACGAATCGCCGACTTGGAATCGGATACGGCGGACATCCCTCCAATACCGGAAGCAGAATCGTCGGGGTCGGCCGTCACCTACTCGGCCGACCCCGACGATCTGAAGGTGCGTCGCGTCTTCCCGGTCGGGAAAGCGCTCGTCGCGATCGTCATGACCGCGAGCCTCATCGCCGTGTCCTGGATGGGACTGCAAATCAAAAACCGCCGTGCCGCTGCCATGCGGCAAGAGGCGCATGAGACCGCAATCAGCGCATGCGACTCGGCCGAAGCGACACGCAGGACCGTCCAGTCCGACCTGGACAGGACCACGGCCAAAGCCTCCAGACTATTGAAGGACACCAGTCGCGGCCAAGTCGCGGATCCCAAGACGCTTGATGCGTTGAATCGGCTCCTGGACGCAAAGACGTCCACCATCAAGGGTTCCTGCGCGCCCGACGCCGTCACATCCGACGTGGACAAGACCACGGCGTCGCTGCGCAGAACGACCAAAGAGCTCAAGAACCGTCTCACCGACATCAAGGCCGCGACCAAGGCCGTCACCGACAGCAAGCTCGACAAGACCGTGGACGACGCGAACGCGCTGTACAAGCAGACCGACGGCAAGGTGGCGGACGACAAGACCCGCGCAAGCCTGCTGGACGCCATCAAAAAAGCGCGACGCGGACGCCATCGCAAAAGCCGTGAAAGAGGTCAACGAATCGAAGGCGGCGAAGGAGAAGGCCGACGCGGAGGCGAAAGCCAAGGCCGAACAGGAAGCCGCTGCGGCCGCCGCGCAGCAGGCGCAGGCATCGCAATCCCAATCGGTTCCACAGCGGCAAACACCCTCATATTCGGGAGGAAGCCAATCCCAATCCCAAGGAAGTTCCGGATCCGGTTCCGAAACCGTTCGACGTCCGTCTTCGGGAGGCTCGTCGTCCTCCACCAATACGGGCGGAGCCTCGCCGGGATGGTCCGTGCCGGCACCGTCTGATGAGGACTTCGGCTTGCCCGGCAGCGATCCTGGGCTCTGACCCGGTAGGACGACCGCCATGTCAAAGTCTCCCTCGTTTACACGGCTAAACGTAGTCGGCTTGTATCGTTAGCTGCGTTTAACCGTCTTCTTCGTTTGGGCCGTCGCGGTTACACATTCTGACAATCGAGAATGGTGATGGGTGACGGGAGCTTCATGGAAACTGATTCGGGAACGCGCTCTTTCATGAGCGTCAGCCAATGTGAGGCCGTCCGCAGGGGGATTCCGAAGATTTCCGTCAAACGTTTCGTTGCGGGACCTTTGTTGAGCTGAGCGACCGAATAGACTTGTGAAGCCCATTTCAGGGTATCGGGCGTGGGCCCTTGCTCTCGGAGTGCGGGGAAATCAACGCTGCTCAGCACGCCATGTTCCCAATCCGGCAGCGGGCCGAAGATATTGGTCCCGCTGTCCGTGATCTCGTAGGACCATAGCGGGGGTATGGTAGGAGCGGATGATCTGCTCGATGGGCAGCCGCGCGATGTCTCTGATTTTAAGTTCGCGTGTGGTGCCGATCTCGCAGTTCCGCAGCACGATGCGCCGCTCTTCCGCACTGTGCCCCATGTGCAGGCGGATGTCGTATTCCCCGATGCGATCCTCCATTGCGCGGATGCAATAGTCGGCTCTGACGGCGATTCCCGGGGCGATGGAGACGAATGATGTTCGGTCCATGCGGTCCGAAA
>ENA-OQHD01000730-OQHD01000730.1-human-gut-metagenome-genome-assembly--contig:-NODE-730-length-11100-cov-1.528479_pt1 | contig 11100 bp, 20 predicted proteins | sample MGYA00242560_ERZ504711 | MGnify/ENA primary metagenome ERZ504711 (study PRJEB26092, sample SAMD00036198) | human gut metagenome | host: Homo sapiens | study: EMG produced TPA metagenomics assembly of... | reverse complement strand
GAAATTTTAAAATCAAAAACAGAAATATGGAAGTATGCATCCAGCAGAAAAAAATATGAAGAACTTTTCAAATAAAGAATTTACTGGAACATTTTCTATGCAGTAAGTGATGACAGATACTTCCAGATCCATTTCTTTAACCCCTACAGCGTTTTAAACAAAAAGGAAGATACGTTTTCTATCCAGATCTGCGCTGTATTTTTCCAAAGCCTGATGAAAAAATATGACGCTGCAGTAAAGGAAGATATCATGGTGGATGAGGAAACCCTGGAGCAGTTGTGTGAAAATGCGCAGATTGTAAAGTACGATTTTGAAAAGCGTAAATTTTCCTCTTGAAAGCGTAAGAATCCCATCGTTTTATCGGAAAGATTACAATTAAAATGAATGGAACACAGACCATGGCAAATTTCGCGAAAATGCTGTTTGAATTTGGTACATATTCAGGTGTTGGAATAAAAACGTCGATTGGTATGGGATGTATAAAATTACTGGAGAGGAGAGAACGATGATAACAGACCGACAGATAAAACTGGTGATAGGAAGTCTGCTCCATGATATCGGAAAAGTGGTTTACCGAAGCGGAGATGGAAGAAACCACAGTCAGAGCGGATATGAATATTTAAAAACAGAAGCAAAAATTTTCGATCAGAATATTTTAAATTGCGTTCGGTTTCACCATGGAAAAAATTTAAGAACAGCACAGGTCGCAGATGACGATCTTTCTTACTTGACTTATTATGCTGACAATATTGCGGCCTTTACGGATCGGAGAGAAGCAGAAGAGGGCGAAGGCGGATTTGATAAAACTGTGCCGTTGGACAGTGTTTTTGAATATTTTGAATGGAAATCATGAGAAAAAGGCATTATGCCATGCAGGTATTAGATCCACATGCAGGAATCAACTATCCGACGGATCAGCCAGTTTCTATGGATGAACATTTTTATAAAACAGTAATACAGAATATTACAGAATGCCTGAGAGGAATAGAACTGGATGAAAAATATCTGAATTCGCTTTTATCCGTATTGGAAGCAAATCTTAGTTATATTCCGTCATCTACTTCGAAAAAAGAGCTGACAGATATCTCTCTGTATGATCATATAAAAAATGACAGCAGCGATCGCAGCGTGTACAGAACAGTATCTGGAAGAAAAACAGGAAAGAAATTATAAAAAACTTCTGTTTGAAAATGCAAAACAGTCGTATGAAGAAAAGATGTTTCTCCTGTATTCCATGGATATTTCCGGCATTCAGAATTTTATTTATACCGTAGGAGAGAGCGGAGTATTAAAAGGACTCCGGGCGAGAAGTTTTTATCTTGAAATCATGATGGAACATGTAGTAGATGAATTACTGGAAAAACTGGCGCTTTCCAGAGCAAATTTGATCTATACAGGTGGTGGTCATTGCTACATGCTTTTACCGAATACAGAACATGTAAAAAAATGAGATAGCAGACTATGAAAAAGAATTAAATGCCTGGATGATGCAGCAATTTGATACAGCACTTTATGTGGCAAGTGGATATGCGCCAGCCAGTGCAAATGAATTAAGAGATGAACCAGAAGGCAGTTATTCGGGATTATATCTGAAAATATCGAAATGATTGCAGGCAAAAAATCCCATCGTTATGATGCGGATATGATACGATCCTTAAACTAAAAACGACACAGTGGAGAGCGGGAATGCAAGGTGTGTCGAAGAATGGCAGAATTGACAGATGAATAAATGCGGAATGTGTAATGCATTGGGAAAAAATGTCAGGGAATATTTGCACGACCCTTATTTACCGTGGTAATAGGAAAGCAAAAAAATGCGCTTCCTCTTCCAGGAGAAAAATATCTTGTGGCAGATACAAAGGAAAGCTTATTGAAAAAGAATGCAGCAGGATGGATATGTTCGAAGTTATACCAAAAATGAGTTTTTATACAGGAAATCAGGTAGCAACGAAAATTGTGGGTAGGAGATTATGCAACAGAAGATACCTTTGAAGGATTTGCACAGAAAGCAGAAGGAATTGAGCGAATCGGTGATTTTACGTGCAGATGTTGATAACCTTGGAACCACATTTGTCTATGGATTTCAACGGCCAGATGGAAGCCACAAATATGTTACGCTGTCAAGAACAGCAACCTTGTCAAGACAATTGTCCTTGTTTTTCAAATGCTACATAAACAGTCTGCTGAGAGAAGACGAAGCGGGATTTTTGCTGGAAAAGGAAAACGAAACGCTGCCATTGTATATTCCGGAGGTGATGATGTATTTCTTGTGGGGGCATGGAATGAAGTGATTGCAGCTTTCCAGGAATTGAAAAATGCATTGGCCCGTTTTGCACAGGGAACTTTGACAATATCCGGCGGAATTGGTGTTTACCCGGAAAAATATCCATTAAATGTTATGGCAAAGGAAGTAGAACGTCTGGAGGATGCATCCAAACAAAACGATGGGAAAAAATGCCATCACCGTGCTGGATGAAAGCCACGTATATCCGTGGGACGAATTCCAGAAGAAGGTAGTAGAAGAAAAAGTAAAAACACTAAAATGGTAATTTTGAACAGACGGAAGAGAGAGGAATGTCTTTTCTGTATCATCTGACAGAATTGCTGCGAAACAGTGAAGAGCATATTAATATTGCAAGATATGCTTATCTGCTTTCCAGAATGGAGCCGGATAAGGACAGCAGCAGGGAAGAAAAAGAGGCGTATCAGAATTTTTTTCGAGCAAAAAATGTACGAGTGGGGAAATGATGCAAGAGAGAAAAGAGAGTTGATTACGGCAATTTATCTTTACGTCTATCTGAAACGGGACAAGGAGGAACAGAAATGAAATTAACAGAAGAAAATTATGTGAAAACGGCGGAAAATGTTATTAAGAAATTGATTCAGGAAATAGAACAAAAGAAAAGTCGAATAGGACTGGTGACAACATCTAAAATTCGAAATCTGCTTGCAATGACAGCAGAAATTTATAATGATGTGATTAATTCCACAGATGAGCGTTTATCACAGGAAGTAATTGGAAGAATCAATTACTTAAAAGTTCGAGTTGTTTATGAAGCGGGAAGAGAACCTTCCGTAAAAAAGTTTTGTCGTTGGGGCAGAACTTTTGGATTGTTTGGATGATATAAAAGGAAGCAGAAAACAGTTTTTACTATTTAGCCGGTATATGGAAGCTTTGGTAGCATACAGAAAAGTTTACGGACAGAAAGATGAATATGGGGGAGGAAAAACTATGTTTGCGAAAAAGTTATGATCAGTGGAACGATAGAAACAGTTACAGGCTTACATATCGGAGGTTCCGGTGCTTTTTCTGCAATTGGTGCAGTTGATTCTCCTGTTGTAAAAGACAGCAGAACGGGAAGACCGATGATCCCAGGCAGCAGCTTGAAAGGAAAAATGCGGGCGCTGCTTGCAAAGAGATATAATGAGGACTGGATTGCAGAAACACCAGATGATGATGCAGAGTGCCTGACCAACCTGTTTGGAAGTGCCAAAAAGGGGTAAAAGTAAGCCGTATTTTATTTTCCGATATGTTTCTGGAAAATACAGACGAGCTGAAAAATGCAGGACTGACAAGTTATACAGAAGTTAAATTCGAGAACAGCATTAAGAGAACAACAGCAGTTGCAAATCCGCGTCAGATTGAACGTGTTGTGCGCGGAGCAAAATTTCCGATGGAGCTGATCTATGAAGTATCAGATGAAGAAACTATGATCAAAGATTTCAAGATCCTGAAAGATGGATTTACTTTGATGCAGATTGATTATCTGGGAGGAAGCGGTTCAAGAGGATACGGACGAGTAAAAATCACAGATCTTGATCTGGATATGCTGATTGGAGATGTTTCAGATGAAACAATGGATCAGTGCCGGGAAGTTTTAGAAGGATAAAGGAGCAGCGATGAATTATTCGATTTACAAATTTGAATTTTTAACCGGTGTTCATTTTGGAATAGGAATGCTGAATGAAACAGCGAATACGTTTCAGGCAGACCAGCTATTTTCGGCACTTTATATCGAAGCATTAAAAATGCAGATGGAAGAAGAGTTTCTGGATGCAGTAAGAAGCGGAAGATTATTGTTTTCAGATGCATTTCCCTATATGGGACAGCAGTATTTTGTGCCAAAGCCAATGGTGTATGTAGAACCGGTGAAAAAAGGCGTTTCGGAGCAGAAAAAGCATACCAAAAATTAAAATTCCTGCCGATTGATAAGATGGATAATTTCCTGGAGGGAACTTTAGATCCGACAGAAATTGACATGAAAGATTTCGGAAAATTTCGGCAGGAAACACAGGCAGCGGTAAGAAGAGAAAAAGAGGATACACTGCCCTATCGAGTGGGTGTTTTCTATTTTGGAGAAAAAAGCGGTTTGTATATTCTGACAGCATGGGAGCAGGAAGAGGATAAACAGTTATTGGAAGAATTGTTGGAATCTTTGTCTTATACAGGAATTGGAGGAAAGAAGTTTTCGGGACTTGGAAAGTTTAACTGCATTCCGAAAAAAGGTTCCAGAACAATTTATGAAGCAATTGGAAAAAAAGGCGGGTAGATATATGCTGCTTTCGCCAGCACTTCCAAGGGATGAAGAACTTGAAGAGGCACTCTCATGGGGCCAGTTATCAGTTGGAAAAACGTTCGGGATTTGTAGCATCACCGGAATATGCTCCGGAGTGGAGGCGGAAAAAAGGATCTCTATGATTTTTTCAGGCGGGTTCCTGTTTTGAAAAGAAGTTCGAGGGAGATATTTACGATGTCTCAGACGGAGGAAACCATTTAGTTTATCGGTATGCCAAGCCGTTATTTATGAGGATATAGGGATGAAAGATTATTTAGAACACTATGAGGGAAAAATATATGCTTTATCGCCTATTTATGTTGGGTCTGGAGTAAAAAATGAAAAAAGAATGCATATATTTATGCGCCGCGAAATCATCGAGTCGTAATTCCTGATATTGAAAAAATGTATACTGCACTGCGGAAAAAAGGACTGGAACGGGAATTTACAAGCTATCTTATGAGCAGCGGCGACAGAGGTCCGTCGTTGGCGCAATGGCTGGGAAGCCATGGAATCAGTGAAAAAGAATGGCGGGAATGGAAACGATACGAAATGGATGCTGGGGAAGCATTCTTGCAATTAGGACCCAGGAAAAAAAGCAGTGATATTTGATCTGGACGGCACACTGGTGGATTCCATGTGGATGTGGAAAGCCATTGATGTGGAGTATCTTGCAAGATTCGATCTGGAGTGCCCGGAGGATCTGCAGAAGGAGATTGAGGGCATGAGCTTTTCCGAGACAGCGGCTTATTTTCAAAAAAGCGCTTCAGTCTGGAGGACTCCCTGGAACAGATCAAGGAAGCGTGGGTACAGATGTCCATTGGAAAAATACAAGAATGAGGTGCCTTTAAAACCGGGGGCAAGGGCATTCTTAGATTATATAAGCATGAATGGGATCGTGGCCGGCATTGCCACCAGCAATGGCAGGGCCATGGTGGACGCGGTCTTGGATTCATTGGATATACGCAGGTATTTTAAGGTGGTGACCACGGCCTGCGAGGTGGCGGCAGGCAAACCGTCCCCCGATATCTACCTGGAGGCGGCGCGGCGTATGAAGGTCTCTCCTGAAGAGTGCGCCGTGTTCGAGGACGTGCCGGCTGGAATCCTGGCTGGAAAGAGAGCCGGAATGGAGGTATTTGCCGTGGAGGACGAATATTCCCTTGGAATGGAAGAGAAAAAGGAGAGCGCTCTCTGACTTCTATATCCGCGATTACAGAGAGCTGACGCCGTAAATTCCAAAGGAGTGTGAGGAGGAGTACAAAGGATTTATGATACATGATTATTTACCAATCTGCAGAGAGGATATGGAAAAACGAGATGGGATCAATGCGACTTCGTCTATGTGACAGGCGATGCCTATGTGGACCACCCCTCCTTCGGCCATGCCATTATCAGCCGTGTGCTGGAATCTCACGGCTACCGGGTGGGAATCATCCCGCAGCCGGACTGGAAAAATCCGGAGAGCATCCAGACTTTTTGGGAGAGCCCAGGCTTGCCTTTCTCATCTCAGCCGGAAACATGGATTCCATGGTCAACCACTACTCTGTCTCTAAAAAGCGCAGAGCGAAGGATTCCTACACCCCGGGCGGGGAAATGGGAAAACGGCCGGACTACGCTACCGTTGTCTACGGCAATCTCATCCGCTCGGTCTACAAAAAAACGCCTATTGTCATTGGCGGCATTGAAGCCAGTCTTCGAAGGCTGGCCCACTACGATTACTGGTCCGGCAGACTCAAGCGGTCGATTCTCCTGGATTCCCAGGCCGATCTGATCTCCTACGGAATGGGAGAGCGATCCATCGTGGAGATTGCAGACGCCTTAAACAGCGGCATTGACGTGAAGGATATCACCTTTATCGACGGCACAGTTTACAAGGCGGAGAATCTGGATTCCGTCTACGACGAACTGCGCCTGCCCTCTTACCAGAGCATGAAAGAGGATAAAAGGGAGTATGCCAAGAGCTTTTACACCCAGTACTGCAATACGGATCCCTTTGTGGGAAAGCGTCTGGTGGAGCCTTATTCCGATCATCTCTATGTGGTGCAGAATCCGGCGGCAAAACCATTGTCTCAAAGTGAGATGGATCAGGTGTACAGTCTTCCTTATATGCGTACCTACCATCCGTCTTATGAGAAAGAAAGGGGGCGTGCCTGCTATTCAGGAAATCCGGTTTTCCCTTGTCAGCAACAGGGGTTGTTTTGGAGGCTGCAGTTTCTGCGCCCTGACCTTTCATCAGGGAAGAATCCTGCAGACAAGAAGCCATGAATCTTTGCTGAAAGAAGCGGAAGCATTTACAAAAGAGAAGGACTTTAAAGGCTATATCCACGACGTGGGCGGACCAACGGCAAATTTCAGGCAGCCATCCTGCCAGAAGCAAATGGAAAAGGGAGTATGTCCAACGAAACAATGTCTCTTTCCGAAGCCCTGCAGAAACCTCCGGGCCGATCACAGAGATTACATAAAATTATTACGGAAACTAAGAGAACTTCCGGGAGTGAAGAAAGTGTTTATCCGTTCCGGAATCCGTTTTGATTATGTCATGGCAGATCCGGATGACAGTTTTCTCTGGGAACTGTGCCGGCATCATGTCAGCGGACAGCTGAAGGTAGCGCCGGAACATGTATCCGATGCGGTGCTGTCCAAAATGGGGAAGCCGGAGCATAAGGTATACCAGGCATTTGCAGACAAGTACAGAAGCATCAATCAGAAAATCGGAAAAGACCAGTATCTTGTGCCTTATCTTATGTCCTCCCATCCCGGCTCTACCTTGAAGGAAGCCATTAAGCTGGCGGAATACCTAAGAGATCTTGGATATATGCCGGAGCAGGTGCAGGATTTCTATCCGACGCCTTCCACGATCTCAACTTGTATGTACTATACCGGAGTGGATCCGCGGGATATGAAACCGGTTTATGTGCCGAAGAGCCCTCATGAAAAGGCAATGCAGCGCGCGCTTATCCAATACCGGAGACCGGAAAATTATGATCTGGTCTTAGAGGCGCTGAAAAAGGGGAGGGAGAATGGACCTGGTAGGATACGGCAGGAATTGTCTGATCCGTCCCAAAAAGGGAACAGGGGGAGAAAGGAAAACAAAAGAGAACCGGAAAGAAAACGACGATCCGGCATGTCCATAAAAAGGAGTAGAAATAATTAGTAAAGTAAGGGATTTTTATGAGAATAGCAGTCATCACAGGAGCGTCCATGGGACTTGGAAGGGAATTTGCAAGACAGATTCCGAAATGCTACCGCAGTCTGGATGAAATCTGGCTTATTGCCAGAAATACGGATAAACTGGAAGAAGTAAAGCAGGAGCTTACATCTGTAAATGGGGTTTACTGCCGTCTCTATAACAGTGATCTTCTGCAGGATGAAGTCTATAATCATCTGCAGAGAGATATGGAGGCACTGAAGCCGGATATCCGTATTCTTGTCAATGCGGCAGGATTTGGGAAAAAATTGCATCGGTCATGGCGACGGATGTGAAGATACTTACAGATATGATCCAGCTGAACTGTCAGGCACTGACACGGCTGACAAGCCAGTGTATTCCTTTCATGTCAGGAGGAAGCCGTATTGTAAATCTTGCTTCGGCGGCAGCTTTCGCCCCGCAGCCGGGAGCTGCTGTGTATGCAGCGACAAAGGCATATGTATTAAACTACAGCCGGGCTTTGGGCAAGGAACTTGCAGAGAACGGGATTTTTGTGACGGCCGTGTGCCCTGGACCGGTAGAGACGAATTTCTTTGATACGGCGGGTACTCTTAAGATTCCTGCCAAACAAAAGCTGATGGCAAAGCCGGAGCAGGTTGTGCGGAAAGCCCTGCTGGATGTGCGGCGCAGACGCAGTATTTCCATTTACGGAGCAGCCATGAAGGGGGCAAAACTGGCCGTGCGTCTGTCACCGGACCGCGTGACGGACTGGTTTATGAACAGAATGAATAACAAGGAGTACAATGTAAGATGAAAATAGTAAAAAGGACAGCCCGGATATATCCGCGCCAGGAAGCAGAAGCTGCTTCTTATGACTGTGCTGGAATTTGCAGTGGTCATTGCTCTTTTAGTTCTTGGCATTATGCAGACGGGCACAAGATTGAATCTTCTGACTGTAGTAGCGATCGTAGGGTGCCTGCCGGCATGTAAAATGCTGGTGGGACTGATCACGATCCTGCCTTACCGGACCATAGATCCGGAAATTGTAGATGAGATAGAAGATAAGGCTTCTCTTCTTACAACAGCTTATGATATGGTCCTTACAAGCAGGGAAAAGATTATGCCCGTGACAGCAGTTGTGATTGCCGGTAATACCGTGTTCGGCTATGCACCGGATAAAAAGACAGATCCGGAAGAAGCAGCAAAGCATATCAAAAATATTCTGGAAGAAAACAGAATGTCTAAAAAATCACCGTAAAGATATTAAATGATTACACTCCCTTTCTCGCACGGGTGGAGGGCCTCAATAATATTGCGCAGGTTGAAAAGGAGGACCGCAGGAAGCGGGAAAGGAAAATACGCAGGATTATTTTAAATATTTCCATGTAGCAAAAAGATGCAGAGGATAAAGAATATATGAGAGAAATTGTCATTGGCGAAAATGAGGCGGGGCAGAGACTGGATAAATTTCTGGCTAAATATATGAAAAAGGCGCCCAAAAGTTTTTTCTATAAAATGCTGCGTAAAAAAAAGTATTGTACTTAACGGGAAAAAAAGCGTCAGGAAACGAGAAACTGGCCATTGGTGATCAGGTACGCCTTTTCCTGGCCGAGGAGACGATCCGGGGATTTTTCTGAAGCAGAAGAACTCATGGAAAAAAAGGCTTTCTCAAAAGAAAGGAACATTAGAGAAAAGCCAGATCATCTATGAAGATAAGGATATTTTGCTGATCAACAAGCCAGCGGGTATCCTGTCCCAGAGAGCAGACACAAAAGAGGAATCTCTGGTGGAGTGGATTCTTAGATACCTTTTGAGTACAGGGCACTTTCCAAAGAGGATCTCCGAACATTTCGTCCTTCTGTCTGCAACCGTCTTGACCGCAATACAAGCGGCCTGATCGCCGCCGGAAAGAGCCTTGCAGGACTTCAGGTTCTAAGCCGCCTTTTTAAAGAGCGGGATCTGAAAAAATATTACCGATGCATTGTATCCGGAAAAATTAGGGACAGGAGATCATATAAAAGGATATCTCTCAAAGGATGAACGGACAAATAAAGTGACGATCAGTGAGAGGCCTCTCAAAGAGGGAGATGCATGGATCGAGACATCTTACCGGCCTCTTTCCATGACAGATGGCGCCACTTATCTGGAAGTACATCTTATTACCGGGCGCCCTCATCAGATCCGGGCCCACCTTGCTTCCATTGGTCATCCCCTCATTGGAGATTATAAATATGGAAGCCGGAAAGTAAATGAGGAGTACCGCAGAAAATATGGACTGGATTCCCAGCTGCTCCATGCCTGCCGTCTGGAATTTCCGCAGATGGAGGGAAGACTGGACCATTTGTCCAAGCAGATATTTGAAGCGCCGATTCCGCCTGTTTTTGAAAAATTACTTAAAAGAGGAGGGCTGGCTTAAAAGAAAAAAATTAACGGAGAAAGAGCGAACACACATGGGGACATGGAATACAAGAGGACTTAGAGGTTCTACACTGGAGGAATTGATCAACCGAACAAATGAGCAGTATCTGGAGAAGAATCTGGCTTTGATCCAGAAAATACCTACTCCTATTACTCCGGTGCGCATGGATAAGGAGCACCGACAGATTACCCTTGCCTATTTTGAACAGCGAAGTACAGTGGATTATATCGGTGCGGTACATGGGGATACCGGTATGTTTCGATGCAAAGGAATGTGCCGGAAGCACGTTTCCTATTCAGAATATTCATGAACACCAGGTCGTTTTCATGGAACAATTTGAGCGCCAGGGCGGGATTGCCTTCCTCCTGATCTACTATACGGGAGAGGGAACTGCCTACTATATGAGATTTGAGGAATTGAAACAATTCTGGAACCGTTCCCATGAAGGGGGGACGCAAAAGTTTCCGAATGGAAGAGCTGGATCCCCGTTTCTTTATAAACATGAAACAAAATTACTATATCCCTTATTTTGGATTATATGAATCTGGATCTTGACATTCGCGATTCTCTTGACAGTAAACGTAAAATGCGTATAATTCAATAAGGTTTTAACGTATTAGCATGATAAAGTGCCAAGGGAGGATACACATTATATGGAACAACAATTACATACACCGGAGGGTGTACGGGATATTTGCAATATTGAATGCGGCAAGAAACTTTCTTTGGAGAACCGCCTTCATAAAGTGCTCCAGCTGTATGGCTATCATGACATTCAGACACCTACCTTTGAATATTTTGATGTTTTTCGTAAGAGATCGGTACGATCCCTTCCAGAGAGTTGTATAAAATTTTTTGATAAAGAAGGAAACACCCTTGTTTTAAGGCCGGATATTACGCCTTCTATTGCAAGAGCGGCAGCTACTTTATTTAAAGATGAGGATATTCCGATCCGGCTGTGCTATACAGGAAATACT
>ENA-OQHD01000729-OQHD01000729.1-human-gut-metagenome-genome-assembly--contig:-NODE-729-length-11100-cov-2.670099_pt1 | contig 11100 bp, 16 predicted proteins | sample MGYA00242560_ERZ504711 | MGnify/ENA primary metagenome ERZ504711 (study PRJEB26092, sample SAMD00036198) | human gut metagenome | host: Homo sapiens | study: EMG produced TPA metagenomics assembly of... | reverse complement strand
GATTTACAGAGAAGGGCAGACAACGACGGTTGTAAGCAGAGGGATTGGAGAACATACGATACCGGTTAGGCTGTTTTAACACACCGGAAAGTAGTTGTGCTGCATATGAAAGGAAGACAGTAATGGGAATACCAGTAAAGCTGCAAGTGTTTGAAGGGCCACTGGATCTGCTTTTGCATTTGATTGACAAAAAGTAAGATTGATATTTATGATATCCCCATCGTGGAAATTACAAGACAGTACATGGAGTATATCCGTGAGATGGAACGGACAGATTTGAATATTATGAGCGAGTTTCTTCTGATGGCAGCGACTCTTTTGGATATTAAGTCGAAAATGCTTCTTCCCCAAAGAGGTGAATGAAGAAGGGGAGGAGGAAGATCCTAGGCAGGAGCTGGTGGAACAGTTGCTGCAGTATAAGCTGTACAAATATATGTCTTATGAACTTCGGGATCGGGAAATGGATTCAGACAGAGTGTTATTAAGGAGGCTGCCATCCCACAGGAAGTGCAGGAGTATACCGAACCGGTAAAGTCTGGATGGAACTTCTGGGAGATTTGGATCTTCGCAGGTTGAATCAGATTTTTACAGGAAGTGATGCGGAAAAATGGCAGATAAGATGGATCCAGTGCGCAGTAAATTTGGAACGATTGAGAAAGAAGAAGTGACGCTCTCTGATAAGATGTCCTATGTGGAAGAGTATGCAATGTTGAATGGGTACTTTAGTTTCCGTCAGCTTCTGGCAAGACAGCGCAGCAAGATGCATGTGATTGTCACGTTTCTCGCGGTACTGGAATTGATGAAAGTAGGCAAGATACAGATTACACAAGCAAAAAACATTTGCGGAGATTATGATCACTTCTATGATGTAGCATGGCAAAAGAGAAGTGAAGCATTGAAAAAGGAAAAATTGTACGATAACAAGAAAGGAACAGATAGTGTGGAAAGAAAACTGAGAAGGAACTGCTAGGGGCTGTGGAGGCGATCCTTTTTGCAATGGGGGAGTCCGTGAGCCTTTCAAAAATTGCATCTGCGATCGGGAAAGATGAGACAGAAGCAAAAAGACTTTTGGAAGAACTGAAAAAACAGTATCAAAGAAAGAGCGGGGAATCCAGTTGATCGAACTGGAGGATTCTTATCAGCTCTGTACAAAGCCAGAGTTATATGACTATCTGATTCAAAGTTGCGAAAACAGCCGAAGAAACATGTGCTGACAGATGTCCTGCTGGAGACACTCGCAATCGTGGCATATAAGCAGCCGGTTACTAAAAAATTGAGATCGAGAAGATCCGGGGAGTGAAGTCAGACCATGCGGTGAATAAATTAGTGGAATATAATCTGGTGTGCGAAAGAGGACGTCTGGATGCTCCGGGAAAACCGATCCTTTTCGGAACAACGGAAGAATTCCTGCGCCGGTTCAGTATTCATTCGCTGGATGATTTGCCAAGTCCGAATCCGGAACAGGTAGAGTCGTTCAAGGAAGAAGCAGAAGAAGAAGTACAGTTAAAATTAGATATATAGAAGATGTGGCAGGAAATAACATGGAAAATCATTTCACGCGGCAGACAGCCGGTGGAGTGAATTTTTTTGCTTTTTTCGGGCATATATTTTCTTAACGGAATATACCCGGAGTGGAGAAATATGAAAAGACGGCCGCATAAAAATCGTATCGGTGGTATTGCTGGTGGTATTGAATTGCCGGCATGGGCATGGCATGCCGTATACAGAGTCTGGAATCAAGGAATAAAAGGTGGGCAGAGAATACGGAGACTGCCGGAAAGATTTTGACCGAATCTGGGGAAAAAAGAGGCACAGAAGCAGACGGATGGAACGGAGAACGATGCTGCTGCACAGAATACGAAGCGGGTGTTCGGGGATGAACCGGCAGAACTTTATGCCAGATCGGCGGTGCTGATGGATGCGGACAGCGGCCGGGTATTGTTCGGGAAGGATGCAGATGTGGTCCGTCCGATGGCAAGTACAACGAAGATCATGACGTGTATCCTTGCGTTGGAATACTTGCGGGAACATCCGGATCAGACAGTGGAGATATCGGAACAGGCTGCGTCCCAGCCGAAGGTACATCTTGGGATGCAGAAAGGGGGAAGTGTTCTACATCAAAGACCTGTTGTATTCCCTGATGCTGGAATCGCATAATGACAGCGCTGTGGCTGTGGCAGAGGGCATTGCCGGAAGTGTAGAAGAATTTGCAAAAGAAATGAATGCAAAAGCTGCAGAGATCGGCTGCAAGAACACCCACTTCATTACGCCGAACGGACTGGATGCGGAAGATGAAGGCGGCGTACATTCTACAACGGCGGAAGACCTGGCGAAGATCATGCGGTACTGTATTATGACATCCGGGGAAAAGGAGACATTTCTTGAAGTGACCCGGACGAAGGAATATCAGTTTCAGGATACAGACAGGAAGCGTACATTTTCGTGTCATAATCATAATGCATTCCTGGATATGATGGACGGGGCACTGAGCGGCAAGACGGGATTTACGGCAGAGGCGGGATATTGTTATGTGGGAAGCTTAAGACGGGATGAGCGTACCTTTATCGTGGCACTTCTGGCATGCGGATGGCCGGATAATAAAGGATATAAATGGAAAGATACCAGGAGGTTGATGGAGTATGGACTGGAACATTATCACTACCGGGAAGTGTACAGTAATACGGCACCGGATAAATTACTGGTAGTGGATGCATTTGATCCGGAAATTCCGTATCAGACCTCAGAAAAGATCTCGTTGAGAGTGAAGAACAGCGAGAAATCAAAAAAAATCCTGCTGCGGGAGAAAGAAGAGATCCGCATGGAAATAAAGACGGTAAAATGCAAAAAAGCACCGGTAAAAAAAGGAGAAAAAGCAGGAACCGTTTCATATTATCTTGCTGATGAAAAAATTGCAGAAAATGTGGTTGTAACGGAGCGTGCGGTTGAAAAAAGAACTTTGGAAAAATGCATGAAAATAGTAACGGCGAAATTCTTGACGCTGGAAAGCCTTGTGTGGTATGTTAAATATGTCTGAATCACAGATGGTTGTATTCTTTTACATTTCTGTAGAGTATTCCAGAATATACAAGAGAAAAATGGCGAGGGGAAAATTAAATATTGACATTCGGGATGAAGTATAATACTATATTAACCAGAAGACGAACACTCGTTCGATGAACGAAAAAGGAGAATTAACATGGCAAATGAAGATAAAAAGCGCGCATTGGATGCGGCAATCGCAAAATTAGAGAAAGATTTCGGTAAAGGAACAGTTATGCGTCTGGGAGATCCGTCAGCACAGGTAGCAGTAGAGACCATTCCTACCGGTTCATTAAGTCTGGATCTTGCACTGGGACTTGGCGGAGTACCGAAGGGACGTATTGTTGAGATCTATGGACCGGAGTCCAGCGGTAAGACGACGGTTGCATTACATATGATCGCAGAAGTACAGAAGAGAGGCGGTATTGCAGGATTTATCGATGCAGAGCATGCGCTGGATCCTGTTTATGCGAAGAATATCGGAGTAGATATTGATGAACTTTATATTTCACAGCCGGACAGTGGAGATCAGGCGTTGGAGATTACAGAGACAATGGTAAGATCAGGAGCAATGGATATTATCGTAGTCGATTCTGTTGCCGCACTGGTTCCGAAGCAGGAGATCGAAGGAGATATGGGAGACAGCCATGTCGGACTGCAGGCAAGACTGATGTCCCAGGCACTTCGTAAGCTGACACCGGTAATCAGCAAGTCTAACTGCGTAGTTATCTTTATCAACCAGCTGCGTGAGAAGGTGGGTGTAATGTTCGGTAATCCGGAGACTACAACCGGTGGACGTGCGCTGAAGTTCTATTCGTCTGTACGTATGGATGTCAGAAGAATTGAGACACTGAAGCAGAGCGGTGAGATGGTTGGTAACAGAACCCGTGTGAAGATCGTGAAGAATAAGATTGCACCTCCGTTTAAAGAGGCAGAATTCGATATTATGTTCGGTAAGGGAATTTCCAAAGAAGGAGATATCCTGGATCTTGCAGTGAAATGTGATCTGGTAAGCAAGAGCGGCGCATGGTTCGCATACAATGGTGACAAGATCGGTCAGGGAAGAGAGAATGCGAAGACATATCTTTCCGAACATCCGGAGATCATGGAAGAGCTGGAGCAGAACATCCGTGCACACTATCATATTGGAGCGGAAGGTGACATGGAAGAGACCGAAGAAGTTGCAGCAGAAGGAATCACAAAAGAGGAAGAATAATATATGATGACGGTTACGAAGATAGAACCGCTGTCAAAGACAAGATATAAAGTGTATTTAGACGGACAGTTTGCCTTTACTCTCTATAAGGGCGAACTGTCCCGTTATCATATAGCGGAAGAATCTGTGATCGAAGATGACATCTATGACAGCCTCCGTCTGATCGTTATCAAGAGGGCGAAGCTGCGGGCAATGCATCTGCTTTCCGATATGGGAAGAACAGAATCACAGCTTAGGACCAAGTTAAAACAGGGCGGCTATGCGGAAGATGCAGTGGAGGCGGCAATCCGGTATGTGAAGTCCTTCGGCTACATTAATGATATGGAATATGCAAGGAGTTTTATTGACAGCAGGAAAGATCGGAAAAGTAAAAAAGAACTTTATGCGGCACTTTTGCAAAAAGGGGTTCCGGCAGAAATTGTAGAACAGGTATTTGAAGAAGCGGACTATGGGGAGAAAGATTCCAGACAGGCGATCGAGGCACTGATGCGGAAGAGAAGTTATAATCCGGAAACAGCCGATGTGAAGGAAAAACAGAAAATGATGGGTTATCTGATGCGTAAAGGATTCAGTTATCAGGATGTCCGCAATGTGTTACAAGTTTGTGAGTGAAAGCTTGACATATTTGTGTAAAAAGTATAAAATTGTTTTGTTGTAATAATCGTACAATGAAAATTTAATAAGGAGGTGCTCCTGTGCCGATAGGAACAATGATTGTTGTAGCAATCGTACTTATCGTTGTGGCTGTTGCGGCCGCTGTGCTCAGTCATTTTTTGACAGTCTCCAACCTGAAGAACAATGCAGAATCCAAAATCGGAAATGCAGAGGCAAAGGCCAGAGAGATCATTGATGATGCAGTAAAGACAGCGGAGACCAAGAAGAAGGAGTCTCTTTTGGAGATCAAGGAAGAGTCTATCAGAAATAAGAACGAACTTGAAAAAGAGACGAAGGAACGCAGATCGGAATTGCAGCGTTACGAGAAGCGTGTACTTTCCAAAGAGGAAGCTCTTGATAAAAAATCAGAGGCCATTGAAAGACGAGAAGCAGGATTTACAGCGAAAGAAGAAGAACTGAAGCAGCGCGAAGCGAAAGTGGAAGAGCTGAGTCAGCAACGTGTACAGGAACTAGAAAGAATCTCAGGACTTACCTCCGAACAGGCAAAAGAATATCTGTTAAAAACTGTTGAAGAAGATGTAAAACACCTGACACTGCAAAGATGATCAAGGAATTAGAAGCGCAGGCAAAGGAAGAGGCAGACAAGAAGGCAAAAGAATATGTTGTTACTGCTATCCAGAGATGTGCGGCAGATCATGTTGCGGAAACTACAATTTCGGTTGTACAGCTTCCAAGTGATGAAATGAAAGGAAGAATTATCGGACGTGAAGGACGTAATATCCGTACTTTAGAAACGCTGACGGGTGTAGAACTCATTATTGATGATACGCCGGAAGCAGTGGTTCTTTCCGGATTTGATCCGATAAGAAGAGAAGTTGCAAGAATCGCGCTGGAGAAGCTGATTGTTGACGGACGTATTCATCCGGCAAGAATTGAGGAGATGGTTGAAAAAGCGCAGAAAGAAGTTGACACGATGATTCGTGAAGAGGGTGAATCAGCCGCACTGGAAGTTGGAGTGCACGGAATTCATCCGGAACTGCTCAAACTTCTCGGACGTATGAAGTTCAGAACAAGTTACGGACAGAATGCTTTAAAGCATTCCGTTGAAGTGGCTCAGTTGTCAGGACTTCTTGCAGGAGAGATCGGATTAGATGTCAGACTTGCAAAACGTGCAGGACTTCTTCATGACATCGGTAAATCGATCGATCATGACGTAGAAGGCTCTCATATTCAGATTGGTGTGGATCTTTGTAGAAAATACAAAGAATCTGCTACTGTGATCAATGCAGTAGAAGCACATCACGGAGATGTAGAACCGGAAACTCTGATTGCGTGTGTGGTACAGGCTGCAGACACGATTTCGGCAGCAAGGCCGGGCGCAAGAAGAGAAACATTAGAAACATACACAAACAGGTTAAAACAATTAGAAGATATCACCAACCAGTTCAAGGGTGTTGATAAATCTTTTGCAATTCAAGCAGGTAGAGAGATTCGTGTTATGGTAGTTCCAGAACAAGTATCTGATGCAGATATGGTATTGCTGGCTAGAGATATTGCGAAACAGATTGAATTTGAATTAGAATATCCAGGACAGATTAAAGTCAATGTAATCCGTGAGTCACGTGTTACAGACTATGCCAAGTAGAAGATAAATGAATGACAAAAACCGGTTGATCCATGTGTCAGCCGGCTTTTTTGTTATCAAAACAAATAGCAGAATCGGGAGGAAAAGATATGAGTGAAGACGTAAAGCGTATTGGGAAGAGAACTGGCATACCAGGGGACTGATTTTGAAAGTATATAAAGACCATATGAAGTTTCCAATGGAAATACAGAAGACTGGGATTTTATCCATCATGACGGAGCGGCAGCAGTTATTCCGGTTATGGATGATGGTAAGATACTGATGGTAAAACAGTATCGGAATGCGTTGGAAAGAGATACATTGGAGATTCCGGCGGGCAAGCTGGATGATCCGGATGAAGAAGGGATTGTATGTGCATCTCGGGAACTGAAGGAAGAGACCGGGTACAGTTCCGATGATCTGGAATGGCTCCTTACAATCCGTACAACGGTTGCGTTCTGTGATGAAAGAATTGAAGTCTTTGTTGCAAGGAATCTGATTCCCGGGGGAACAGCATCTGGATGAAGATGAATTTGTAGATGTGAAAGCTTACAAACTGGAAGAACTCAAGGGGATGATCTTTGAAGGAAAGATTCAGGATTCCAAGACGATGGCAGCAATCCTTGCGTATGAGTCGAAGTATCTGCATGGACAGAATGCATAGAACAGATAAACTGTGATAAAAGCATATCCACAGGAATTGCACATATAATGAAGTATCCGGACGCAAAAAAAGGAGAATGCTGTGTGAGGATACAAGGCGAACAAAAATATGTGACTTTTGGCAGGAATGACAGGATTTTCTGCTGGGGATATGCAGTGCAAATCTCTGGATGAAACAGTATGTGCTGGATATCGGAATACTGAACCAGTATTTTCTGGAACAATATAACCAGGCAGACATCGTATATGAAGCGTATTTGTGGTATCTGGTAAAAAAGCAGAGGAACTCCGTTTGTGCTGCTTTTGGCTGCAGCAGGAACGCGCTACAGGAAAATGGCAGTTATGCTGACAGTGGTATGGCTTGGATTCTGTTTTGGTATGGTAATCTGTATGGCAATCATAAAATTAGGAAGCAAAGGGATCGTACTCATCGTTACCGCACTCGCACCACAGGGAATCTTTTATGCAATGGCAGGGATCGCGTTATTCCGCTATATGCTGGAATATCCAATGGTGAGATGGGATGCGGGAAGAAGTATCCGTCTTGGCCTGTTCCTGATGCTGGGGATCATTACAGAGTGTTATGTAAATCCGGTACTTACAGGCTTGTTTTTGAAGACACTGTAAATATACAAAAATGTAGAATAAAAGAACCGATACATGTAAAAAATATGTTTTATATCATGTATCGGTTCCTTTTTTTGTGCAGAAAATCAGTTAATATTTGCCGGCGTATACAGATAACCGGGAAAATGCAGCAAAGAAACAGGAATATCTGGCTGATCAGCAGACCGTTCAGATATCCGCTGATTCCGGCGGCGGGGATGAAAAGAAAGACACCGGTAATCCGTATGCAGAGGCTGAAAAGGTTGAACAGAAAAGAACAGGTAGTCTTTCCCAGCCCGTTGATCATGCTGAGAAGTACAGTGTTCGTATACAGAAACGGACAGATCCATGCGAGTGTCAGAATAAAATTTCCGGCAAGCGGACTTTTGAACAGCAAAAATTCCAATCCATTTCCCGAGTATCAGAAGAACACCACAACAAAAACATCCAAGCCAAAATGCAGGAACAGGTGAGTTTTTAAAATTAAGGAACGAAGTTGCTGCCGGTCTTTCATTTCCTGAAGCCCGGCTACCGTCGGCAGAAGCATGGAAGAAACGGCATTGGTAACTGCGGATGGAAATAAAATACACGGAAGTGCCATCCCGGTAAGGACACCATAGGTCTGCAGGGATTGTGCGGCCGACATTCCGTAATATTGGAGGCAGACAGGGATAGAGACAGCTTCCACACTTTGCAGGATATTTAAGAATACGCGGCTTGCGGTAAGTGGAAGAGCGTGTTCCAGAAGTCTCTGTAAATGCCGGCGGAATGCAGCAGGGGGAAGGAAAACACTTCTGCTTTTTTCTGAAATCGGCTTCCAGGACTGCCGGATGGAGTGCAGGCTGTAAAAAGAAGCGGCAATCTCTCCGAATGTGAGGCCGGCTACAGCGAATGCGATCGAGATGTTCTGCCCCTGTCCGGAACAGTACATACAGATGACAATGACGGACAAAATGCGGAATGCTTGCTCCAGAAGCTGGGATACAGCCGGAATCTTTGTCTGCTTCAGCCCCAGCGAGTATCCACAGATGCAGCTGTGAATGGATGCAAATGGAAATGTGTAAGATAATAAGAACAAAAGACTGCTGCATCTGGAATCGCGGAGAAAAGTCAGCGCAATGGTATCTGCATTCTGCCGGATGAAAAGAGAGATCATACAGGAAATGAAAAAAGTAAAGATCAGACTTGCTTTTTAACAATTCCCGTGCTTTCTGCATTCTGCCGGCCGCTGCTTCCCTGGCAACGCATCGGGACAGGGCGAGTTCCATTCCTGCACAGGATAGAGAGATACCAAGTGCATAGACAGGAAAGACAAGCTGATACAGCCCTACATTTTCTTCCCCGAAGGTATGACTCAGAAACATGCGGTAGAAAAATTCCCATAAACCGGGTAGACAGACTCGTGACTGTGAGAACTGCGGTTCCGCGTATAAGTGCTTGCTTTCTGGACATGAAAGACTCCTTTTTTCATGACAGGATTGTATCTTTATAAGTTATTCCGGAATAGTGCTTGACAGAACCAAAAAGCAGTGATATTCTACAGAAGTAAAAAGTCCTAGTAAAATACTGGGGATTAAAAGAGGTGATAAGATGAAACTTTCCACGAAAGGGAAATATGGACTGCGTGCCATGATAGATCTTGCCAGATACAGTGAGAAAGAACCAGTGTCAATCGGCAGTGTGGCCGCAAGACAGGGAATTTCAGAACGATATCTGGAACAGCTTGTAGCACTTCTGAAAAAAGGCGGGGCTGGTGAAAAAGCATTCGTGGAGCCTCTGGCGGTTATGTATTGGAGAAAAAACCATCGGAAATCTCTGTCGGAGATATCTTAAGGGCACTGGAGGGAAGTCTGGAGCCGGTTAAGTGTGCGGCCTTTGATACCACAACAGGAGAAGGGTGCATGGCGTCAGACGGATGCGTGACAAAGTATGTATGGCAGAAGATTAATGACAGTATCAATGACACAGTGAACCAGATCATGCTGGATGAACTGATCAGAGAGAGCAAAAGCATTAATCCGGATGGCGAATGTGAGAATCCAAAATGCAGTCAGTAATTGGCCGGAAAGAAATCTGATAAAAGGAAATATTACAGAATATACAAAAAATTGGAGGAGATAAAATGAGTAAATTATTATATCTTGACAATGCGGCAACAACAAAGACAGCACCGGAAGTTGTAGAAGCGATGCTTCCGTATTTTACAGAAAAATTTCGGAAATTCCATCCAGTGTTTACAGCTTTGCGGCTGCAAATAAAGAAGTGATCAACCAGCAGAGAGATGCAATTGCTGAAATGATCGGTGCAAAGACGAATGAGATATATTTCACAGGCGGCGGATCCGAATCTGATAACTGGGCATTGAAATGTACAGCGGAAGCTTATGCCAACAAAGGAAATCACATTATCACAACAAAGATTGAGCACCATGCAATTCTTCATACAGCTGAATATCTTGAAAAAAGAGGATTCGAGATCACATATCTGGATGTAGATGAAGATGGTAAAGTAAAATTGGATGATTTAAAAGCGGCAATCCGTCCGACAACCATCCTGATCTCTGTTATGTTTGCAAATAATGAGATTGGTACGATTCAGCCGATCAAAGAGATCGGAGAAATCGCTCATGAGCATGGAATCCTGTTCCATACAGATGCGGTACAGGCTTTTGGACAGCTTCCAATTAATGTAGATGAATGTCATATTGATATGTTAAGTGCCAGCGGACACAAGTTCAACGGACCGAAGGGAATCGGAATCATGTACATCCGTACAGGAGTAAAGATCCGTTCATTTATTCATGGCGGAGCACAGGAGAGAAAACGCCGTGCAGGTACAGAGAATGTTCCGGGAATCGTAGGAATCGGAACTGCAGCAAAACGTGCAGCAGCGAATATGGAAGAAAGAACAGCGAAAGAAAGAGAAGTCAGAGATTATCTGATTGACAGAGTTCTGAATGAAATCCCTTACTGCCGTCTGAACGGACACAGAACAGACCGCCTTCCGAACAATGCCAACTTCAGCTTCCAGTTTGTAGAAGGAGAATCTCTTCTGATCAAACTTGATATGAAAGGAATCTGTGCATCCAGCGGATCTGCATGTACATCCGGATCACTGGATCCGTCCCATGTATTGCTTGCGATTGGTCTGCCGCATGAAATTGCACACGGATCTCTGCGTCTGACATTGAACGAAGAGATTGAGAAAGAAGACATTGATTATGTTGTAGACAATCTGAAAGAAATTGTTGCACATTTAAGAGAAATGTCTCCTCTGTATGAAGACTTTATCAAAAAATCAGAAATAACAGAGACAGGAATAAAAATTCAGATAAAAG
>ENA-OQHD01000728-OQHD01000728.1-human-gut-metagenome-genome-assembly--contig:-NODE-728-length-11123-cov-4.111859_pt1 | contig 11123 bp, 14 predicted proteins | sample MGYA00242560_ERZ504711 | MGnify/ENA primary metagenome ERZ504711 (study PRJEB26092, sample SAMD00036198) | human gut metagenome | host: Homo sapiens | study: EMG produced TPA metagenomics assembly of... | reverse complement strand
TGGTACAAGTTCAGCCGCTTCATTGGATACGAGCAATGACAGCATCTACATCTTCCAAAACTGGATCCTTAGAAGTAATCACACCAAGTACCAATTCAACATGATCACGGTTATTCCAAATCGTTGGAAGTGGTGCGAAGCTTACCCAAACGTGCATCATCATATTCCAAGAAGAAGATATCATAGTTCAATTGATCAAGATATTTAGCTACTGAATCATAGCCACCTTCCAAAAAGATAAGTTGATTTAAAGTTCCCACGACAAATATGAGTAGCCAAAGTCAAATCTTCTGGAAGACCTTCCAAAGCTTTATTAATAGTGTATACATCATCCTCAGCAACTTTTTGCCAACTCAGCTGTTTTCTCAGGATTACTTTTTTTCATTCTCAAACTGTTGAATCCAATACCCCCAAGTTGTATCATCCAATCGCACATAACGTGCACCCAAATCGTAGAAATGTTGGATGGTATCATGGTAAGCTTTAGCCAAAGCATCAAGGAAATCAGTCCATGAATCATAGTAATCTGCATAAAGATCACTACGGTGGTCACGTTTAATGATGAGTGATGGACTTGGAATAGTTACTTTTGGAGTGATTCCTTCAGGAGTCACTGATTTAAGATATTCAAAGTCGCGATAGAAAGGATGGTTGGGATTTTCGGCAATTTTACCGTTGATACGGACGTTGGTTGTACGTGTCTTAGCACCATGGAATTTATATGAATCTTCTTGTTGGTAAGCTTCAAAACCAGTTAGGTTCTATAGGAAATCAAGGTGCTATCAAGAACGACCAAATTCACCATCAGAAACGACTTGAAGACCATTTTCTACCTCATGGTGAACCAATTCCTTAACCAATTCATCTTGTACTTTCAGTAATTCTTCTTGCGAAATCTCACCATTGGCAAATTTTTCACGTGCTTCTTTTAGAGCTTGTGGACGAAGGTAAGAACCAACATGATCAAAATGATAATGTACTTTACTCATAGTTATTTACTCCTTTTTATTCTTTCACTTAATGTTATAATAAGCCTATTCTAGAACTTTCCGTTATAGCTGTGAAATATGTATTTACTATCATTCTATATAACTTTTAACTATATATATTGATAAAAAGTTTTTGTCAAGTAACTTTACTTTACAATAAAGATATGTTATTCTGTTATAGTTGATTTAAAATCAAGAACATAACTATTAATTCGGAGGAAATAAAGAAATGGCAGTACCTGCACGTCACACTTCAAAAGCGAAGCAAAAACAAACGTCGTACACACTACAAATTGACTGCTCCATCAGTACAATTTGACGAAACAACTGGAGATTACTCACGTTCACACCGTGTATCACTTAAAGGATACTACAAAGGACGTAAAATCGCTAAAGCTGCATCAGCTGAATAATAGAAGGGAGATACCATGCGCGTAAATATTACACTTGAACACAAAGAATCTGGTGAACGCTTGTACCTTACTTCAAAAAACAAACGTAACACTCCAGACCGTCTTCAATTAAAAAAATACTCACCAAAATTGCGTAAACATGTAATCTTTACTGAGGTGAAATAGGGATTCAATACACGTCAATAGACGTTGAAAACCTTGATTTTATGCGATTCTGGATTTTTCAAATTTCACTACATCGCAATATAAATCAACCGAATCACTACTTTTTTCACTACCTTTTTTGAAATAAGATATATTCGGATAACCTTGAGCCTGACAGTTTTTGTCAGGCTTTTTTTCGTTGCTCCCATCACTACCAAAACAAAAAAAGCAAGTCATAGAAACTTGCTTAACGACCATTAACGGCATAGATATAGGTAATATAATTGGCAAAATTCTCCAATTTTCTTACGGTCTGACTCTATTTCATCAAACCAAGAACTATCTGCTCCCTCGCTTGCTAGATAACGTACAACCAATTTCAAAGCCATAATTACTCGATTATGCTTATTAGTACGACTCTCATCAGTAGCTTGTCGCTCTTCGCGACTAATCAGATACCATTTAGAACGAATTTGCGTATATTCAATAGCATTCTTTACAAAGTCTAGCCAGTACTGTTCCAATTCAGCATCTTCCTTTTTCATGCCATCTAATATCTTTTGATGATATTCCTGACATTGTTCAAATGACAAGACACCACCTTTTTCATCTAAAAATGTTTGATATGAAAACATTATATTCCTCCAAATTATGCCTATTATTTAGCTAGAGCTTCATACATCTCAAATAACCTAGCTACAGTCTCACTTTCGGTTAGCCATGTTTTCTTGCCGTCAACTTCTTTAGTCATTCCGTAAGCTTGCATGACAGCTTTATCGTTAGCTTGATGAGCCTTACGGAGTTCTGGTGGCATGGTTAACTCATCATATAAATCAGCAAGACTAGAATCTGGGTACAAAGCACGAGCGTCAAGGATAGCTTGAGCTGTTTGAGAAATCTTCTCCTCCTGCTCATTTGTTACCTCAGGCCAAGGAAAGTTGTTGTAAACAATCTTGGCAGAATAACGGTAATCAGATTTAAGTCGCCCTGCTACCGTCCGCATCCAAGCCATGTGGACGTTTGAAGTTAGGATACCGAAATGATATAGAGAGGCGTTGGGGATAATTTGGACAGCATCACTAGCAATAACATCAGGACTAGTAAAGCCAAGAGGGATATACCGTCGATTTTCTGATGATACCCTAGGAATAATCATGTAATCTCCAATAGGTTGTCGAATTTCTCCAAAAAGATATGGTACTTCTGCTAACTTTTTAGTAGAAGCTCGGTTAGACGCTTCTCTATTTTTACGTACTTGATCAACTGCTTCATAAATAGGTTTTATTTTTCTCCATTCAGCAGGGTTTACATCATATAGCCATAACGTCCATCGGTCTTTATTATTGATAAATTCACTTGCCCCAACAAATTTTTGAAGAACTGTTCTGCTTGAGGATAAGATTTGCAAATCTCTTTTTTTTCTTCAGTTGAGAAATTACTTAAAGCACCCCCATCATTTGGCATAGAACCAAAAATCATCTGAGGTACACTACAAATTGGCTTAGTTCGATTTTCGATAAAAATATCACTAGCTTCAGCTAGATAACCATTAATATGACTAACGTTCTTGACTTTCTCTGTAGTTTCAAAAATTCTTTTTATTTGCTATGTCTTTACCAAATCCAATGATGACACAATGAACTGCTGCTTTATTTTTTTGCCTCGCTGTTCCATTTGAAAGTTTTATAAGCAAAGTTTATTGATACCGAAAAATCTTGAATAAGAATTTTCCAAAGAAGACTTGCCTGTTCTCCTTGCGTAATAGAGTTAGTTGATACTAAAGCGGTCTGAATTTCTGTACCTTGCATAAGTTGAGCAGATTTTAAATACCACCCAGAAACAAAATCAAGGTTTCCTGCCCCTTTATATCCATCAAACACATTTAATAGGTCTACTTTCTGAGCTTTACTCATGACACGAGCACCCAAAAACGGCGGATTTCCAATAATGTAACTGAGCTTGTCCTTATCCACTACTTCTTCCCAATCAGTTGTGAGCGCATTCGCATTGACAATATTGGTATAGGATTTCAATGGGAGAAAGTCAATCTCGGCATAAACAATTTCTTTAGTCGCTTCTAGCATTTGGCTTTCCGCAATCCAAAGGGCTGTCTTAGCTACTGAAACGGCAAAGTGATTGATTTCAATCCCATAGAACTGATTAAGTTTTACTTTAACTAAGTCAAGCTCTTCAACATCAAGACGAACACTGTCGCCCATATAGAGTTTGATAGCTTCATTTTCCAAACGACGCAAAGAAATATAAGTCTCTGTCAAGAAATTACCAGACCCACAAGCAGGGTCAAAGAAGGTTAGACTGGCTAGTTTAGTTTGGAACTGTTTCGCCTTCTGCTCAACCGTTGACTTTTGCTTAAAGCCTTTAATAGCATTGAGCTCATCCTTTAAGTCATCGAGAAAGAGCGGGTCAATGACTTTATGGATATTTTCTATAGAAGTATAGTGCATCCCACCAGAGTGACGTGTTTCTGGGTTCAAAGTGCTTTCAAAAACTGCTCCAAAGATAGTTGGACTAATATCTGACCAGTCAAACTGAGAACTGGCATGCTCTAGGATAAGCTGACGAAGGTCTTCCGTGAAGTTAGGAATTTCAATATCTTTTTCAGAGAACATCCCACCATTGACATATGGGAAGCTTGAAAGGCTTTCTTCAAGATAAGGGTCACGTTCAGAAAAAGGGGTATCAAGGACTTCAAATAATTGGATTAGAGCTGTTCTGAAAAACTGAGGTGGAAACTGAGCTAGGTAGTCATGAAATGCTAGCTTATGACCAAATAGCCCAGAATCTTCCGCATAAAAACAGAATACTAAGCGGACAATCAACTGGTTAATCGCATGAAGGCTCTCTGGATTTTCAGAGTCTTTGTACTGTTTGAGAAGCCCCTCATAGATTTCTCCAACTATTTCACCTGCTTGCATGGAAATCTGCATTTCACGCTCAAGGTGTTCATTGGTTTTATCGATTAGAAACTCTAGACGGTAACTTTCTTCTGGAAGGTCTTCTAATTTAATGACTGTAGCTTCTGCATTGGGTTGCTCCATATCATAGATATAGAACTCATTGAAGTTACAAGTCACAATCCAGCGTGGACGCTTCGAATAAGGGAGATTGGCTGAATATCGCTTAGCTTGTTGAAATGGACTTAAAAAAGTACCGTCTGACTGCTTAATAGCCTTATTCAAATCCTTATTAGCACCTTTTTGCTCAATCAAAACCTTAGTCTTTTCGATATACCCATCAATAAAGCTAGTATGATCAAGCATGACCTTATCTTCAAAAGTGATATAGGTACTAGGATTCTCTATACCAAAAACAGAGCCTAATAGGTCTAGCCAAAATGATTGACTATCTTGTCGCTCATTTCCTCTCCCTCTCCAACGCTCAATAAAATCTTTAGCTTGTTTTTTCTGTTTTCTAGCGTTCATAATACTCCTCAACCATACTAATACTTATTTACTATTATACAACCTGATTTCACATTAAAAGGCAAAGTGAATACTTTGTTTTTTAATTTTGTTCAATTTTCTTGTTGAAATTGCGTACGCAATTTCAACTCTTGGGGCTCTGCCCCAGAACCCCTCTTTATTTATGAATCACTTTTTATTCAAATTCAAAAACGGAGGGACATATCTATGAACAGAGTTTCTGAACGTCGTGAACAAAAGATTCAACAAGCAGTCGCACAAGGAAACTGGAAAGAAGTACTTCACTTACTTGACCAACCATTTGAAAACAGCTTAAGAAAAGATAGATACTATCAGCTGGGAAGCATTGAGTTTCAAGTTAGTGAAAAGTCTACACTCGCAGATATAGAACTAGTTGATTATGATGATGCTGTAAACATACTAGCAAGAGTTGAGCAAATAGAAGCTATTGATAAGCTATTAGCTACACTAGACGAAATCGACCAACGTATTTTTGGAGCTACGTGCTATTGAAATGGAATCATTTCGTCAAATCTCACAAGAGATTTCACTATCAGATAAAACCGTTAAACGTAGATATGAAAAAACTGTTGGATGGCTTCAGCAAGAATTAACTGATTTCTTTTAATAGAGCAAAAAAGGCTGGAAAATCCCAGCCTTTGTTTTATTAAATCATACTAGCCTATCGTCTAGTATGAATAGTAGCAATTTTCACAAAACTTGTCAAGTTAAAATTTTGTTACAAACGTATTCCTTTTATGTTGCTCCGAATTGGTTCGATTTTTCTCCTTACTAGTGAGATGAGCTACCAAAAGAAAAAAATTTAGAAAATTTTTCTAAAACCTCCGCAATTAGGGAAATTATTCTCCTTATTAATGAGAGGAGGAAACAACCAAAAGTCAAGCTCACGACTTTAACCGAGCATGTCGCTTTTAACTATATTTATTATACAGAAAGGTCATCATAATGGCAATTAAAACAAAATATCGCAAAGGCGGATACTCAACAACTACTGCAAACGACTATGTAAATCCATCTAAACCTGTTTACAGCCTAAGTACAGAGTTAGAAGAACAGCGTGCATTTGAAAATGGACGACCAACAAGTAAGATTAAAGCTTATAAAGCTTGGTTTTCACAAGAAGGGTTAGACCCCTTCCAAGTTAAATTTGAAGAAAAGCCAGAGCTACCAAGTTACATGTCTATCATTGAATTTGACACACTACAAGCCTGCGAAATTCAATACAATGTCTATTTTAAAGCCAACGGAATCAAAGAGGTAAAATAAAACAGATGCATCAAGCAAACGAAACTATTAAAAACTATTTACTTCAAAGTCTAAACATGGCTCTAGGGGCTATTATGCAAGGGGAAACCAGCTATACTAATAGCTTTGATATTGCCATCAAAAATGATGGTTTTATCTTTATTCCTCGCCTACCTTGCTCTTATATTTTGGATGATGAGCTTTATAATAAGATTTTCTTAATCGCTAACGCTTCTCTTTATCCAAAATTCACACTTTTAAAGCAAAATACAAGCTATTTCATAGCCATGAAAACAGATGATATTCACACACAAAGAGGCTTATTCTTCCCTTGGAAAAAGGGAACCTCTGAGCGTTTAGTCATCTCTGATTTAACCCAATTCGCTGAAACAATTAAAGAAAAAATCAATTCCTATCATGCGTGGCTTTTCCATCAACCTTGATAAAGTGAATTCTATCTGTATCTCTGGTTCAAGTGGTGGGGGTAAAAGTTACTTAACTACTTATTTACTCGAATTTCTAAAAAGTAAAAATAACTCAGATATTATTATTGTTGACCCTAAATTTGACACGCCTAGTCGATGGGCTAGAGCAAATAATATCCCCGTTATTCATCCGAAAGAAAACCGCTCCAAATCAGACTTTGTTTCTGAAATCAATGAAACACTAAGCAATTGCTTAAATCTTATTCAGAAAAGACAAGCTATTCTATTTGATAACCCTAAATCATGATTTTAAGCACTTAACCATTGTTATTGATGAGGTTTTAGCCCTTTCTGAGGGAGTAAATAAAATCTATTAAAGAATCATTTTTGCTCCCTTACCAGCCAAATAGCTCTCCTTGGAAGAGCGACAAGGATACATCTTTGTCTTATTTCTCAGCGCTTTGATCACACTACAATTCCTATATCAGTGAGAGAGCAGGCTAACGTATTGATACAGGTCGGAAATATCAATAAGAAAACTACTCAGTTTCTATTTCCAGACCTTGACCCTGAGGGGATTGTTATTCCAACTGGGCATGGGACAGGATTGATTCAAGTGATAGATAACGAACACCCTTATCAGGTCATCCCACTTCTCTGCCCCACTTACTACACAAAGAAAGGTATCTTACATTGAAAAATAATTTTTATAGGTCAACGTTTAACACAAACGTATTACTGATTAAAATAGCAATGACGTCACTTGGCTTAGTTTTAACCATCTCATTTATTACAAAATCAGCCCCATCATTTTTACATGAGATAGTTGAAGCTCTAATGATTATCAACATGTTTGCTCTCTGTATTATTGGCACAAGCATAACCATTTTTAGCAGTCTAATTATCTTTGAAACGATAAATAGATTTGCCAATGACAGTATCGATAACTATGTGAAATCTATTTTCCAAACTTTCCAAATACGGAACTTCTTAAAACAAATCCAACCCTCAGACATAGCTTACCTTACAGGCAAGAATGGTCTGATTAAAACCAAGAATCCTATCATTCAGCAGTTCAATAAGACCATAAAACGGTCGATAGTAGATATACGTCATGATAAAATTTTAGTTGATATCCCTGTTCCAAAAGAACAACAAACCGTAAAATTATTAACAAATATGATAACAGATATTCGTGAAAACCTTACAAATATAAACAAGGATTATTATTTTTCAAAATCCTGAGAGAGTTAGAAACCACCTCTATTTTGAAGGTACTAGAAGATAAGTCAGGGGGTAGCTGTAACTTGCGAAGCAAGAGTTACAAGCTCCCTTTTTTATTTTAGGTCAGAAGTTATTTGGGGGCGGTTACTACGACCGCCCCAATACTTCAATAATCAATAATCATAAAAATGAAAAAATTATTTTAAAACTAATCCGAATCCATTCCAGCATTTCTCCTTATTAATGTAAAAACAAATAGAGAGGTAAACATTTGGCAAAAGAACAACGTTCCAATAAATGGACATTCATTTTTTATCAGGAAAGTGCCCCTGAAGATTATTTAGCAGTACTAGATGACATCAAAGTCCCCTATGTTCTCAGTCCTTGGCACGATAAAGATATTGACCGAAAAACCTGGTGAACTTAAAAAATTCTCATAAACACGGCGCATTTTTCCTTTGATTCTTTGAAAAGTTATTCCCAAGTCTCAGAACTAATAACAACTAAATTAAACGGTCCTTCTCATGTAGAAGTGGTGATGTCACCAACTGGTCTATATAACTACTTCACACATGCAGAAAATGACGATAAGACCCAATACAACATTGAGGATATCGAATCAGGCTGCGGATTTGATTTAGATAAATTTATCGTTGATAACAGTACTGATGATTTTATTAATGATGTTATCGATGTCATTGAAGATAATGACTTTACTGAATTTGAAGAATTAGTATGGTATGCCAGAGAATACGATACTGAGTTATTAAAATTGATATTTAATAAGACATTCTTTTTCTCAAAATTTTTAGATTCAAGACGACATAGCCCCAAACGCCGTGAAAGATTAGCTGAAACTTACTTGAACGAGGTAAATGATGATGAATGAATTACGACTATCAAAAATTGAAGAACTCCTTAATGTACTAATTCAGATTTTACAAAATCTGACTAGCAACAATTCAAAACCTCTACTTACTCAAAAAGAGTTACTGAGTTTACTTAATATTTCACCTAATACTTTAAAATCTTGGGAACTAAAAGGTTTACCGAGACTAGAACCTCCTATCGAAGGTACTCGTACTGTTTTTTATAAACTAGACGATGTTATTAAATTTCTAACCCTTTAAAAGAGTAAAGTATGCTAAAATAGTATCATCAAAAATTGATTGTGAGGGTACTATTTTAGCCTTTTAGTTATCCGATTATGAAAGGCAAAAATGAAGAATAAAGCACAAACTGAAATTATTGAATATAACGGTAAAAAAGTTACTAAAAAAATAAAGGCTAACGGTCAAATTAGCTACTCCTTAAAAGGTGTTTATATTGGTACAGATGTTAAAACTGGTAAACGAGTAACCGCCTCCTTATCAGCTAAAACATTGAGGCAATTAGATAGAAAAATTGTTGAATCCAAAATAAACTTTGAAGAAAGTGGTTCAACAGTTAAAGAAACCCTTAGAATAGATACCTTTGAAGAGCTAGCAGAAGAATGGTTTGCCAATTTTGTCAACTGGGTAAGTTCACAAAATTACGATTAATCGAGTACGTGGCTACCTAGATACTTATATCATTCCTCAATTTGGTGATTATAAAATCGAACAAATCGAAGCGTCTGATATACAAATTTGGATTAACCATCTAGCACGAAAAGCTAAATCATCCGCTGAATCTGGTGTTCTTAGGGCTGACAAGGGTAATGCCAAAGATTTTGGTGCTATTGCCCATAAATTGAGTGATATTTTCGATTATGGTATTACAAATGCTGGGCTAACTCAAAACCCTGCTAAGTCTATCAAGATTCCACCTAAACCCAAATCACACCGAGAAAGAATAATGGTACTTCATGATGACGATTTAGCTATTTGGTTGGATTATTTAGACAGTCTTGATAATACACGAGCTAACCGCCGTTTTAAGGTTATCTGTCAGACACTATTAGCTTCAGCACTACGTATCAATGAGTTACTAGCTCTAGAAATTGATGACCTAGACTTTAAAAATAATACTATTAATGTTAATAAAACATTGATGTGGAAGAGTGCCAATAAAAAATATGGTCTAAAAGGTGAAGTCATCTGTAAACGAACACCTAAAACAGACGCAGGAAATCGAAAAATAGCAGTTCCTGAAGATATTCTTATAGGTTTAGAAGCTTTCTACGAAGAAATGAATGATTATTTTAGTAAACATAACTTACCACAATCAAAACTAATCTTCCCAACCATCTATGGGAATTATATGTGTGATAGAAATGAACGTACGACGCTTAAAAAGCGGTTGTCAGCTCTAGGATTACCTGATTATGGTTTTCATCTCTTTAGACATACACATGCTAGTCTGCTGTTAAATGCAGGTGCAAACTGGAAAGAGTTACAACTAAGAATGGGGCATAAGTCAATCAAGACTACAATGGACATTTACGCAGAATTAGCGCCACAAAAACAATTTGAAGCTGTAAACCTCTATCTTGATAAAATTGCTGAATTAACAACGTAAAACGTTTATCACTACCTTTATCACTACCTTTTTTAAAAATGAGAAAATCAATCACTTGTAAACATTAGATATATCAACGTTTCTAAGATAGCTAAAATAGTTTTATTTAACTCTTACTGAGGTGAAATAAAGATTACAAATACGAATCAAATTAGAAAAAGAAAAAACTGCTTGATTTCAAGCGTTTTTTTCTTTTTGTCAAATTCTATATATTGAACTGTTATTTCAATTCTAATCTCTACCTTTTTCTCCACCTTTTTCTTAATTGATTTCTGTTCTACTGAGCCAAGTCAACTTAATCATGATTAAATAATAGCAATATATCTTGTCTAATACTTTTCCTATAATTAATATACTCGGTTAATGTCATAATTGACAAATTTCCAGATTTATCTTCAACAATATACAAATCAATTTAGACCTTCATTGCTATTGTTATCGAGAATACATTTTGCTTCGATAACTTTTTTCTATGGACTCCTGTAGTCCATAGTCAGGAATATCGCATGGCACTTCTAGATATATTGTTCCTTTATCGGTATTAGATTTCATGGTCAGTTTAGCAGGATTTTTCATTTTGTTTAGCATCAAGTATCACTACGTTCGTTTTTTTTATTTTAGAAATAATCTTAATAATAATATCTTTCAAAATATCTACACATAGAGCTATTTCAAGTTCATTTAAAAAGTCATTATTAACCAATATCTCAATAAAAGAAT
>ENA-OQHD01000727-OQHD01000727.1-human-gut-metagenome-genome-assembly--contig:-NODE-727-length-11133-cov-4.115028_pt1 | contig 11133 bp, 11 predicted proteins | sample MGYA00242560_ERZ504711 | MGnify/ENA primary metagenome ERZ504711 (study PRJEB26092, sample SAMD00036198) | human gut metagenome | host: Homo sapiens | study: EMG produced TPA metagenomics assembly of... | reverse complement strand
CGAAGGATTGGAGCGCGTGCGGTTCACTTCGCCGCATCCCGCTGCCTTCACCGACGACGTGATCGCAGCCATGGCCGAAAGCGCCCAATGTCATGCACCAGCTGCACTTCCCGCTGCAGTCCGGATCCGACCGAATCCTGCGCGCCATGCGCCGTTCGTATCGTTCCGCGAAGTTCCTTGACATTCTGCGTAAAATCCGTGAGGCCATGCCGGATGCGCAGATCTCCACCGACATCATCGTCGGCTTCCCCGGCGAAACCGAAGAGGACTTCCAGAAAACCTTGCGTGTGGTGGAAGAGGCGAGATTCGCGTCCGCATTCACCTTCATCTATTCGCCGCGCCCAGGCACTCCGGCAGCCGAAATGGAGCAGGTGCCGCACGACGTGGTCCAAGACCGGTTCGAACGACTCGTGGCATTGCAGGAACGCATCACCGAAGAAAATCTCAAAACCTTCGAAGGCCGTGACGTCGAAGTGATGGTCACCGGCGCATCTGGCAAGAAGGACGCCGCGACCCATCGTGTCACCGGGCGCGAGAAAACCGGCGTGCTCGTGCATGTCGGTGTGCCCGAAGGCGAGCCGATGCCGCAGGTAGGCGATTTCGTGACCGCCACCATCACCCACGCTGGGCGTCACAACCTCATCGCCGATCCCGATCCGAAGGCGGGGCAGACCTATGCCGTTCGACACTGAACAGACCTTTGAGAAAACAGTCAAAACAGGAGACGCCGATCCTGCGATGCAGCGCAAGGTCGTATCCATTGTCGGACCAACCGCATCCGGCAAAACCGGGTTGGGCATTGCCGTCGCCAAAGCGTTGGCGCGCAAAGGCGAACAGGCGGAAATCATCAACGCCGACGCATACCAGATGTATCGGGGCATGGATATCGGCACGGCCAAGGCAAGCCTTGAGGAGCAGGCGCAGGTCAGGCATCATCTCATCGATATCATCGAACCGGACGACGCCATGTCCGTGGCGAGGTTCCAAGAGCTCGCCCGCGAGAAAATAGCCGAACTACAGGCCAAGGGAGTGCGTCCGATCCTCGTCGGAGGCTCTGGCCTGTACGCACGGGCCGCCATCGACGACATCTCCTTCCCCGGCACCGATCCGCAAATACGTATGGCGCTTGAGAAACGGGAAAAAACCGAAGGTGCGGGCGCGCTGTTCGACGAGCTGAAAGCCAAGGATCCCGAAGCGGCGGCGCGCATGGACCCGCACAATCCAAGGCGTACCATCCGTGCGCTGGAAGTCATCGAAGTGACGGGACGACCCTATTCGGCAAGCCTTCCGCACTACCGGTACGTCATCCCCACCGTGCAAATCGGTCTCGATCTGCCGCGTGAGGAACTGGACCGTCGTATCGATATTCGCACCAAGCAGATGCTCGAAGGCGGATTCATCGAAGAAGTGGAACGTATCCGTCCCAAGCTGGGCATCACCGCAGCCAAAGCGCTCGGTTACCAGCAGGTCGTCGACTATTTGGACGGGTTGCGTGACCTGAACGACACGTTCATGGACATTGCGCAGAAAACGAAGCGTCTGGCACGCAAACAGATGGGATGGTTCGGCCGTGACCCGCGCATCCACTGGCTCCAAGCGCTCAATCCGGCGCTGCTAGACAATGCGATGGCCATCATCGAACATGCCGATGCAGGTGCCTATGACGCCATAGACGCGCAGGCGGACGCCTACACCCAGCATCATCTCGGAGACCTCGCCTGAAATGAAACTCCCGCTGCCGTATTCGTCGAAGCTTTCCACCTTATCCACGGTCTTCTCCGGCTTGGCACCCAACTTGACGGTGACGATCTTGGCGGAATCCAATCAGTGAAATTGCGTGTTCACTTAAGTTAGAAAATGTGTGCGATTCGAGGAAGTGCCATGTCATGACGCCTCCAATGGGTAAAATCATGACCGTTATGGCACGAACAGCATCTTCCAATACGAAATCCGGCGGCAAAGGGTCCACGGGCAAGGCACGTTCCGGCGAGACCAAGGTCATGGACGCGGTCGAGCCGTCGCCTGTGATGGGTGTCTTGACCAAGTACGGACGTGATATCGCATGTTTTATTCTGGTGATTCTCGCGGTAATGTTCTGCGCTTCGGAATGGTTCCGGGTGCAGGGCGTGTTCGGCCGGATGCTCCACGCCTTGGCTTCCGGCCTGTTTGGTCTGATGAGCGTCATCCTGCCGGTCATTTTTGGCGCTGGTGGCATTCAGCCTCATATATGAGACCAAGCGCAAAAGCGGCAATGTGCGTATGGTGGCGGGGTGGTCCATGATTCTGTGGTCCGTCTGCTCCATACTCGATGCGGCGCTCGCGTCCGACGCCCAAGGTTTCGACATGGCGTTGCTGCAGAATGCGGGAGGTCTGCTCGGCTATGTGCTTGGCTGCCCGCTGGCATGGGGGCCTTTCCAAGGCGTTCGCCATCGTTATTTTCGTGGTCGTCATTTTGTTCTCGTTGTTGCTGATTACCAATACAGGGGTTCAAGAGATTCCCGACAAAGTACGTGCATTGAAGGTCCGTTTGGATTCGGTGCAAATAAAAGGATTGATGACGAGACCGAGCAATTCCCGAACGAAGTGCGTATAGGAGATACCACGCTGTCGTTCGCAGAAGGCGTGCCGGCGCATAATGGAGCCGACGATGTGGCGGCTGAAAAGGAAGAAGCCGATGCCGTTCTCCCTCATAAAGCAATGGATATCATCGAAATCCAAGAAGCAGGGCGCTCAGGACGGACTCGATCATTACGACGGTGATGAGGCGTTTCGTAATGCTGCCGAACGGCATGGCGAAACGGCGGAAACCATGCTTGACGAACCATACCAGAGCGTCTCGCGGCCGCGCAGCATTTCATCCGACGAACATTCCGCTCAGGATTTCGGTGGAACCGTCGCCATGCCGCAGACGCCTGTGGTGCGTTCCCTTTCCTCTGACCCAATCGGTTTGGCGAGCGGCACCATGCCGCAGATCCCGGAAACCATTCCGACGGTTGCCGGCCAGGCGGCGTCCGACGAGATCAAATCCGTTGGCGTGGCTGTAGGGGACCCGTGGGCCGTCATCGACGAGGACGGCACGTCCAACGGGTCGCAGGTCATGGTCGATGCGGCGACCAATGAGGTCGTGAACGATCTGGATGCCGGATCGAACGGAGAGGGCGTTTCCGACGAGTCCGGTGAGATTCCGGAGGGCCCCTACCATCTGCCTGATCTCGGCATGCTGAAGCAAGGCGCGCCGCATGCCGTGCACACTCCGGAGAACGATCGTGTGATCCGCGCTCTTACGGTCACATTCCAGCAGTTCAATGTCGACGCTAAAGTCATCGGCTTTCTGCGAGGCCCATCCGTGACCATGTATGAGGTGGAGCTTGGTCCGGGTGTGAAAGTGGAGAAGGTCACCAATCTGCAGAAGAACATCGCCTACGCGGTGGCCAGTTCCGACGTGCGCATCCTGTCGGTGATCGAAGGCAAGTCCGCCATCGGCATCGAAATACCGAACACCGACCGTGAAACCGTGGTGCTTGGCGATGTGCTTCGTTCGGACAAGGCGAGAAACGATCCGAATCCGATGCTCACAGGCGTGGGCAAGGATGTGGAAGGCCATTTTGTAACGGCGGACCTCACCAAGATGCCGCATCTTCTGGTGGCAGGCGCCACCGGTTCCGGTAAGTCCAGCTTCATCAACTCCATGCTGACATCCGTGATCATGAGGGCGACGCCGGATCAGGTGCGCATGATCATGGTCGATCCGAAGCGAGTGGAACTATCGGCATACGCGGGTATTCCACATCTGCTCACGCCGATCATCACCGATCCGAAGAAGGCTGCGCAGGCGCTCGAATGGGTGGTCAAGGAGATGGATGCTCGTTACAGCGATCTTGAATTCTTCGGATTCCGCCACATCAAGGACTTCAAATGCTGCCGTGCGCGCCGGCAAGGTGCATGCCCCTGCCGGATCGAAGCGCAAGGTCGCTCCATATCCGTACATTCTGGTGGTCGTCGACGAGATGGCCGATCTGATGATGGTGGCCAAGAATGATGTGGAAAGCTCCATCCAACGCATCACGCAGCTGGCACGAGCTGCAGGCGTGCATCTGGTGCTCGCCACCCAGCGTCCATCGGTCGATGTGGTCACCGGCCTGATCAAGGCGAACATTCCTTCGCGTTTGGCGTTCGCGACCTCGTCGGCCACTGATTCTCGAGTCATTCTCGACTCCACTGGCGCGGAAACTCTGATTGGACAGGGCGATGCGCTGTTCCTGCCGATGGGACAGGCCAAACCGTTGCGTGTGCAGGGCGCATGGGTCGACGAGTCGGAGATCCGACGTGCCGTGGAATTCGTACGCACCCAGCGCAAGCCACATTACCGTGAGGATATCGAGGAAATGGCCAAGGAAGCCGACAAGAAGGCCATTGAGCCGGACGAAGACATCGGCGGCGATATGGATGTGCTTCTGCAGGCGGCGGAACTGGTCGTCACCTCGCAGTTCGGTTCCACGTCCATGTTGCAGCGCAAACTGCGCGTCGGATTCGCCAAGGCTGGCCGCCTTATGGATCTGCTGGAGTCACGTGGCGTCGTGGGGCCGTCCGAAGGTCCAAGGCGCGCGAGGTGTTGGTGCAGCCCCAGGACTTGCCGCAGGTGCTCGCCTTCATCAAGGGTGAGACCTCGTCGCTGAGTTCGGGAGTCTCTTCGGCGGCGGATTCCGAAGCGGCGATGTGACTGGGGAACGCTCCGTATGAAACGCAAATTGGTAAGCAAGTAGAAGTGTCAGGGTAACGTGAACGGTATGGAAAAGCAAGAAGAACGCAAATCATCGTTGCTTGACGGCTGGAACGTGCCGCCGAACCTTGTCACCTTCTCTCGTATCATTTTGGTCATCGTGTTTTTGGGCGCTGTACGCCAAAGCCGGCGCGTGGGGCGTGGACAACGTCACCATGCGTTGGGTTGCCGCTGTCATCTTCATCATCGCGGCATGCACCGATAAGCTTGACGGCTGGATGGCCCGCAAATACAACCAAGTCACTGAACTTGGCAAGCTGATGGACCCGATCGCCGACAAGCTGCTCACCTGCGGCACACTGATCGTTGCCGCCATCTTCAACGAATTTGGCAATCCGGTGCTGGGATGGGTCGTGACCGCCCTGTTCCTGATTCGTGAGATCGGCATCACCGTCATGCGCTTCTTTGTGATCGACACGGGCGGCAAGGTCATCGCCGCATCCCAGGCAGGCAAATACAAGACGCTCTGCCAGTGCATTGGTCTGGCCATGCTCATGCTGCCTATGTGGAGCTTGGCGCCGGAAGGGGTCAACGACACCCCGATGTGGATGACCGTCTACTACACCATCACGTATGCGCTGATTTATCTTGCGCTGATTCTCTGCCTGTATTCCGGTGGCGAGTATCTGGTCAATACGTTCGGCGGCCGTAAGAAGTCCGCGGGCAAGTCCGGAAAAGAAACCAAGTAAGGCATTCATGACTGAATCTATGGACCAGACGGCTGCCGCCAACCAATCGCAATGCGATGAATTGGCTGCGGCCGTTCTTGCATATTGCGAAACTAACCATTTCAAAATCGCAGCCGCCGAATCGTTGACGGGAGGCCTGTTGGCCGACGCTTTCGTGCGCGTGCCGGGAGCGTCGAAGGTTTTTCTCGGTTCCGCGGTGACGTATGACATTCGTGCCAAGGCCTCGATTCTTGGCGTAGATGCGGAACTGCTGCGCAGCGAGGGGGCTGTCCATCCTGAAGTGGCCCGCCAGATGGCTGCCGGAACGGCGAGGCTGTATCGGCAGCAGGGGGATGGCGACTGCGTTATTGGATTGTCGACCACGGGAGTGGCGGGGCCTGGACCTGATGGAAATAAACCGGCAGGTCTTGCATATGTCGGTTGTTCCCTGCCGGAGGGGTTCGGAGGTGTTCGCTCTCGGCGAACGGAGGCTTTTGAGCTTCGCCTGCAGGGAGATAGGGAGAGCGTGCGACGCGGCGTCGTGCATTGTATTCTGCAAAAACTGAGGGAGCTTTCAGCGGATTCACAGGAATAATCCACAAAGATGAGTGTTGACCATAGTGGACAGACGTACGCACGAAAAAGGGGCTGATGAATGGAAATGATGACACTCACCAAAGAGCAGAGGGAACTCAAGGCTATGGCTCCTGCGACTGCGCAGGCTGCCGGAGCTCGTGTCAGGGAGCTTACGCCGGCTCAGCGGCGCGCTGTGATGTTCGCGCAGCAGCAGGTGCTTCGTGCGCGCGCTGCGAAAAAGGCCAAGGATGAGCGTCAGGCCGCATTGACGCGAATGTGGCAGGAAGAGGACTCCGATCGGGTACGCACGCATGCTGTGCCGCACGCTCAGGAACAGCCCGATGAGGCTAAGGAGGTTTCGCTGCGTGAAGCCATAGGCCATGTGCTGCGCGACCTGCGCACGCGAGATCATAAGACGCTTCGCGAGGTCAGCGAAAAGGCCGGGGTGTCTTTGGGGTACCTTTCCGAAGTGGAGCGCGGCCAGAAGGAGGCCAGTTCCGAACTGCTGTCGTCCATCGCGCAGTCCTTAGGGCTGTCCACAGCCCAGATGCTTCGCATGGTGGCTGACTATCTCGATTCTGTGGCTGCCTGATTCGAATGTAAGGTTGACGCCCGGCGATTGTTCGCCGGGCGTTTTTCGTGCCTGTACATGGATTCAAGTCTGTGTACACTGGGGCACGTGCAGGAACGTGAATTTTGGCAGTTACTTGAAGAGGTGCTTGGTCGTAGCTATGGTCGAGCGCTGGCGCATGACCAGGTGCTTGATCGTCTTGGCGGCATGACGGCGGTGGACGCGCTTGGCGCTGGTGAGGAGCCGCGAGTGGTCTGGAATGTGTTATGCGACCAGATGGGCATTCCCGATTCCCAGCGTTGGGGCAAGGACCATAACGCGCCTCCTATGCCGGTGCGCTGAGACGTTTTCCGAACACAACACGCCTCTTCGAACAGATGTTCGCATGTTGGGATATAGTTATCCACAGACAACAACCTAGACGGGCTGTTTCCAAATTCTTCAGATCGCGTGAAAACGTTGATTTTCCAAGAAATGTTGGTTATGACTCGTTAGATCGCATATCCTCCGACCACAACGGCCGTTAGATTTGCGGGAACGAATGCCGTGGCCTTACGGTGAAGCCACCATTCGTCATAGTCAGCAAAAGGAGTAGTCATGGCACAGACGAGCGCGGCAAAGGGAGCCGCACAGAACAAGTCCGCGAACGGCATCGACCCGCGTCGTCAGGCTGCGCTTGATACGGCGCTCGCGCAGGTCGAGAAGAGTTTCGGCAAGGGATCGGCCATGCGATTGGGCGATCGTCCCGAGCAGGATGTCGAGGTGATTCCTACTGGATCGCTGGCATTGGATATGGCATTGGGTATCGGCGGCCTGCCGAAGGGCCGTATCGTGGAGATTTATGGTCCGGAATCCTCCGGCAAGACCACACTGGCGTTGCATGTGGTGGCCAATGCCCAGAAAAACGGTGGCGTCGCCGCGTTCATCGATGCGGAACATGCGCTTGACCCGGTCTATGCGCGCAAGCTCGGCGTCGATACTGATTCGTTGATTGTTTCCCAACCTGATAACGGCGAGCAGGCGCTGGAAATCGCGGATATGCTGATTCGTTCTGGTGCGCTTGACGTGATCGTCATCGATTCAGTGGCTGCACTGGTGCCGAAGGCCGAAATCGAAGGTGAAATGGGCGACAGTCATGTCGGTTTGCAGGCAAGACTGATGAGCCAGGCATTGCGTAAGATGACTGGCGCTTTGGCTCAGGCGGGCACCACCGCCATTTTCATCAACCAGCTTCGAGAGAAGATCGGTGTGTTCTTCGGCAATCCGGAAACGACCACCGGCGGCAAGGCGTTGAAGTTCTACTCGTCCGTCCGCATGGATATTCGACGTATCCAGACCATCAAGAATGGTGATGAGGCTGTAGGCAATCGCACCAAGGTCAAGGTCGTCAAGAACAAGATGGCTCCGCCGTTCAAGACCGCTGAATTCGACGTGTTGTACGGCGAGGGCATTTCCAAGGAAGGTTCCGTACTTGACATGGCGTTGCAGGTCAATGTCGTGAAGAAGTCCGGATCATGGTTCACCTATGGTGGCGACCAACTGGGTCAAGGCCGTGAGAACGTACGCCAATTCTTGAAAGACAATCCGGAGCTTACCGAAGAGATCGAGAATAAGGTGAAGGCCGAGTTTGGTCTCATTGAGCCCACCGACCAATTTGCCGAAGATGGTAATGAGGCTTCTGCGTCTAATGCCACAAGCGAGGAGAAGGCGAAAGCGGATGCTGGCAAGCCGGAAGCAGCCAAAGGCGCGGCAAAGGCTTCCAAGTCAGCCGGCAAGGCGTGACGTATGATCAGCGCTGAGCGATTTCTTGAACAGCAGGGCCTCCAGCCGGTATCATCCGAGGTTGGGGGCCTTGCCCTTTCCTGCGGTGGTCGGCCGCAGGCCGGTCGAACCGAATTCGATTACGACCGAACTCCGTCCATTGGCGGCAATGACACGCCGAGGCGTGCGCGACACGCACGACACTCAGGGCGTGTCGCAGTCGGCGTGTCGCGGATTCCTGACGATCCGAATGATTTGGATGCATGCAGGGAGGCGGCCCTTCGGCTGCTTGATGCGGCGCCGCGTCCGTCAGGCGCGATACGGGAGCGACTCATCGGCAAGGGGTATGCCTCCGAGGTGGTGGACGATGTGATCGTCAGACTGATTCGGGTCCGTCTCATCGACGACGAGGCGTACGCCCAGTCCGCGGTGCGGTACTGCGCATCACGACTGATGGGGTATAGGGGAGCGGTCATGGAGCTCAAACGCAAAGGTGTGGACCGCCAGCTCGCGCAACGTGTGTGCGATGAGGCCGAATCCCAAGGCGTGTTCGCCGAGGCTGCATGGGAGCTGGGACGTCGGACAGCAAGAAAAACTGCTGGATTGGATGTCGAGGTGCGTAAAAGACGGTTCTGGAGTGCTGGTGGGCGGAAAGGCCATAATCCTGAAGTTCTGCGGAAAATCGCACAGGAATTGTTCGTCTGAAACGACTGATTCGCATAGTGGTTATGCGGTTTTGCAAACACTGGTTCGCCACGGGAATCGGTCGGTGTGATAAGGGAGTGAGACCTCTTATACCCCGGGTTCTGTCGTGCCTCAGGCACGGATGGCCATCCATCTCGACCTGACGTTGCCGTCAGGCTCTAGCAGCCTACCCGAAGGCTTCGGGCGAGCAGCCCTCAAACGCCTTCTGCTTGGCCTTGCTCCCGATGAGGCTTGCCATGCGGCCGACTGTTACCAGTGGCCCGGTGGTCTCTTACACCGCCGTTTCACCCTTACCTACCGGTCGAAACCGATAAGCGGTCTGTTCTCTGCTGCGCTATCTCTCAGGTCGCCCTGGGCGGACGTTATCCGCCATCGTGCTCTATGGAGCCCGGAAGTTCCTCAACCGACGGATCGGTCGCGGCCATCAAGAGGTCTCAAATGCACTATGATAGCAAAAAATCGGACGAAAGGAAAATCAAAAAATCTTATTTTCTTGCGTCAACTTTTCAGTGAAATCACAATGTTGCGGCTACAATGTTGACTACCGAACAGCGAAGCAGCTGTTTGGTCCGTATATAGCGGGTAACACCGCTTGAGTCTAGGGAGGTCCACATGGAAATCGTCGTTACCGGACGTCATACGCAGATTAAGCAAAGGTTCCGTGACGTTGTCGAAAGCAAGATGAATCGTGTGACCGCTATCGCCCCGGATGCGCAGCGTGTTCAGATTGTGTTGTCGCACGAGGGCAATCCGCGTCAGGCCGACACCGCCAAGCGCGTTGAAATCACCGTCATCGCAGGTCGTACCGTGGTGCGCGCCGAGGCTTCCAGCGCCGACGAGTTCAGCGCTCTGGACATGGCGCTCGACAAGCTGACCCTCCGTCTGCGTCGCACCCGTGATCGTCGCAAGGATCATCGTCGTGGCTACAGCGATCCGGTCCCGGTCGATCTTGGTGTCGTCGAGCCGACTCCAGAAGTTGAGGAGCCGGTCGAAGTGCCGAATAACAGCCCGGCCGAAGCCGTCGCCGCTGAGCTGGGTCCGGGAGAGTCCGTCGAAGTCCAAGTAGGCGACACCCCGATTGTCATCCGTCGCAAGCTGCATATCGCGGAGCCGATGACCATCGATGAGGCGCTGTATGAGATGGAGCTGATTGGACATGACTTCTTCCTGTTCGTGAACAAGGAGACCGGTCGTCCGTCCGTCGTCTACCATCGTCACGGCTGGAGCTATGGCGTCTTCGAGATCGACACCCCGGAGAATGTGGCGAAGTAAGACGTGCAACAGGTTGGATAGGGAGATAATCTGACCGAACGGGGCTCGCGCAGTGTATGTGCGGGCCTCTTTTTCATGTCTGAAGGTGGTGTGTCGAATGGAAGAAGGCCGCAACAAGCTGAAAGTTACGTAAAATGGACGGTGTTTTTCGGAAATCGTTAAACAGCGACTAATCTCAGATGAGATAACTCGCATACACAAAGGGAGTGATTGTGGTAGATATCGTTGACAAAGCCCTGCGAATGGGCGAAGGCCGACAGATCAAGAAGCTTGAGCACGTAGCTCAGGCGACCGACGCGCTGGAAGATGAGATTGCAGCGCTCAACGACGAAGAGCTCAAGGGCCAGACCGCCAAGTTCAAGCAGCGTCTCGACAATGGCGAATCCCTCGACAAGCTCATGCCGGAAGCCTTCGCCACCGTGCGCGAGGCATCCAAGCGCACCTTGGGCCTGCGCCACTTCGACGTGCAGCTCATGGGTGGCGCGGCGCTGCACTGGGGCAACATCGCCGAAATGAAGACCGGTGAAGGCAAGACCCTTGTGGCGACCCTGCCGGCATACTTGAACGCACTCGACGGCCAGGGCGTGCACGTCGTCACCGTCAACGACTACCTGGCAAGCTACCAGGCCGAGCTGATGGGCCGTGTCTACCGCTTCCTCGGCATGAGCACCGGCTGCATCATCACCAACCAGAAACCGCCGGAGCGCCGCAAGCAGTACAACGCCGACATCACCTACGGCACCAACAACGAGTTCGGCTTCGACTACCTGCGTGACAACATGGCGTGGGAAAAGTCCGAT
>ENA-OQHD01000726-OQHD01000726.1-human-gut-metagenome-genome-assembly--contig:-NODE-726-length-11160-cov-3.130064_pt1 | contig 11160 bp, 17 predicted proteins | sample MGYA00242560_ERZ504711 | MGnify/ENA primary metagenome ERZ504711 (study PRJEB26092, sample SAMD00036198) | human gut metagenome | host: Homo sapiens | study: EMG produced TPA metagenomics assembly of... | reverse complement strand
GATCAAAAGGCAGGTCATGCTTCTCATATGACGTTGCCAGATAACCCATTTATAATCTATCCAAGTGAATATGGAATAATCTGACAGATTTTACGTTGTGTTTGACATGGAAAGGAGGTATTTACAACGGTCGGATTAATATAAATAACAAGAAAGAGAGGAATTGTATGACGAAGATTCAAAAAATGTAAGAAAACGATAGCTTCGTTACTGGCAGGGATATTGCTATGCCAGGTCTCTGCGTTTGGCGTGTCACAGACCAGTGTGAATGCGGAAAATCCGGCAAGGAAGATGAGTTTTGAAGTTGTAGGAGAAGGTTCCGTAACAGTAACAGATGTAGAGAATTGTATAAGAACGGTCCAATCAGGCAGTGAAATAACAGTGCCTGATGGAATGTGTATACGTGTACAATCGGATGCAGAAGAAGACACCAGGATCAGCATGAAGATACTTGATGAAGAAGGCAGATACGAGCTGGAAGACACTTCGGTGACAGAGGGGAAGAGTTACTGGCGTGATATTACAGCTATGGGTATGAACAAGAAAGTAGTCATAACATTCGGGAATGGAGCAGAAAGAAGCGGTGTATATTCAAGAAGAATGGTACAGGCGCGGGGAAATCAGCAAAAGCCGGAAGTAGGGGATGTATTTACCGGAAATTGTGTGGTCACGGCTGTGAATGGTGGAAACGGTCATACGGTACACGGGGTAACCATGGGCGGATTTACCGGAATCCTTGCCGGCGTTACTGCAAACGGAGGGTGTGCGGATCATACGGCTGCTGCGCCATATACAGGGCAGGAATGCACCTATAAATACACCATCACTGCAGTGAATAAAGCAACGGGAGAAGTTACAGGAAACTTATACTGTACGAGTGTGACTGGGGCAACGGATGGCGTGACAAAAGACAGCAGCGGCAGGCTGATCGGGTATCAGAGAGTCAGCGGAACTGCCGTCATACACCGCAGTTACAACGGGTATGCAAAGTTAAAAAAAGGAAAGACACTGACAACGCTTACAGATGGTAATGCAGAATATTCTTTGGAAGGTGCAGCCTACGGAGTCTATTCAGATCGTGGCGCAACGAAAGAAAACGCTGTATTTACAACGGACAAAAACGGAGAGTCTAATACGCTGGAATTAGAAGAAGGTATGTATTATGTAAAAGAAAAGAAAGCACCAAAAGGATATAAACTGGATGAGAGGATATATCCGGTAACAGTTACATCCGGACAGACAGTAGAAGTAAATGTGAAGGATGTACCGGTGTATTCAGATATGGAGTTGCTTCTGGATAAAATTGATCAGGAGAGCAAAGAGGGAAAAGCACTTGGCGGTGGAAGCCTGGAAGGTGCAGAGTTTACAGTACGCTTTTATGCAGGCAGGTATACGCAGGAATCTTTGCCTGTAAAAAACCTTCGGAAAGTATGGGTGTTACGTACCAAAAAGGAGAATGACGTCTGCAGAAGTAAACTTGGAAAAGAGTATCAGATATCCGGTGATGAATTTTTATTATGCAGAAAATGGAGATAAGCCGGTGCTTCCGCTTGGAACAGTCAGCATTGAAGAAACCAAATCACCAAAAGGATATATGCTGGAACAGGCTTATATAGAAGGAGATAACGGAAAACTTGCAGAAAATTATTACCTGACACAGATCGTTCAGAATGGAAATCAGACCAATATACAGGGTGGAAACAACTATAAAATAGCAGACCGTATATGTAGAGGGGATATTGAATTTCAGAAAAAAGATGAAGAAACACAGATGGCAATGGCAGGAATTCCGTTTCAGATCACATCGGTAACGACGGGGGAATGTCACCGGATCATGACAGACGAAAATGGATATTTTTCATCGGCATCTGATTATACGAAACACAGCAAAGATACCAATAGCGGACAATCTGAAAGTGGTGTGTGGTTTGGAACGAACAGTAACGGGGAAAGTGTAGAAGTAAATGATGCATATGGTGCATTTCCTTATGATACCTATCGGTTGGAAGAACTTCGCTGTGAAGAAAATGTAGATAAAGTTCTGTATAAAGGAACATTCCGCATTTCCAGGGACCGGTATGTTGTTGATCTTGGGACAATACTTAATCCAGATCTTACAATTGCAACATCAGCAAAAGATGAAGCAACCGGAACACATTATTCAAATGCAGATGAAAAAGTAACGATCATAGATACCATCACTTATACAGGTTTGAAAAAAGGGCAGGAATATGTCATGAAGGGTACATTGATGGACAGGGAAACAGGGGAAATGATTCTGGATGGCGAAAACAGAAATATTACTGCTTCTAAGAGATTTAAGCCGAAGACAGCCGAAGGCAGCGTGGAAGTCAAAAATTTGACTTTGATGCAAAGTCTCTGGCCGGGAAAAAGTATTACAATATTTGAAGAATGCATGTTGGATAATACAGTGATCGCAGTGCATAAGGATCTGGAAGATGCAGATCAGATGATTCATTTTCCAAAAGTTAAAAAGCTTCTGTAAAAGACGAAGTAACAGATATGAAGATGGTAAAAGCTGAGAAAGATATGCGGATTATAGATACGGTAGAATATCATAATCTGAAAAAACGGGAAAAAAGTACAAGATTACCGGAACGTTAATGGATAAGGAAACAGGAAAAGCAGCAAGAAGTGCGTCTGGCAGAAAGATAACAGAAAGTGTAGAATTTGTTGCAGAAGGAAAAGACGGAACAGCGGAAGTAGAATTTGTGTTTGATGGAAGTAATCTTGCAGGAAAGACATTGGTCGCATTTGAAAAATTTATATTATGGTGAAAAATTTATATGCAGTACATACAGATCTGGAAGATGAAGATCAGACAATCCATGTGCCGTCAGCAGGAACAACGGCTTCTGACAAAAATACAGGGACACATCATGCATATGCCGGTGAATATGTAGAACTTACAGATACGATAGAATACAGGAATCTACTGCCTGGTGAAACCTACACATTACATGGAACGGTAGTCGAGAAGGAGACAGAACAGCGGTTGAGTGAAGAAAAACAGCAGGAATTTATTCCGGAAAAGGCAGATGGCAGTATTGAAATTGCATTTGAAATCAATGGAACTGATCTGTCGGGAAAAACGGCAGTCATATATGAAGAGATTAAAATAGACGGAAAAAGCATCGCAGAACATAAAGATCCGGAGGCAAAAGAACAAAGTATTTATTTCCCGAAGATTGGTACAAAAGCTATGGATAAAAAGTCAAAGACGCAGGAAGGAGATGCAAGAGAAAAGCAGACAATCATAGATCAGGTGTCTTATGAAAATCTGCTGCCTGGCGAAACTTACATATTAAAAGGCGTTTTGATGGATAAAGCGGACGGGAAAGAAATGACAGATAAAAACAACAGAAAAATCACAGGCAGAACAACATTTACGCCGGAAAAATCAGCAGGAACAGTCGAAATGACATTCGAACTTGATGCACGTGAATTGGGCGGGAAAGCGGTTGTGGTATTTGAGAATCTGTATGATGAGGAAGATCATCTGATTGCAGATGAAGCGAATATAGATAACGCGGATCAGACAATTATGTATAAGAATAATGAAAAATCTGCAGTATCGCCGAAAATCAACACAGACAATCTGAAACCATCTTCATCCATCCGTAAATCACCGAAGACAGGAGTGGAAAATCATACATTTTTATGGATGTTGACGCTTGGATCTCTGGGAACAGCGGTTGCGGGCGGAATTGCAATTTACAGAAAAAAAGCGGGATTGATGAAAGTTAAGCACTAGCGGAAGAAATAGAATCTTCTGTTAGTGCTTTTGTATAAAAAAGGAAACATTTACTTCTTGCGAAACCATAGTAATAAAAACTTGGTAAAAAGTAGTAAATGTCCCAATCGTTAAAATCCTTGATTATACTGTTTTTTTAGACTGCGGATAGTGGGAATTTTTTTGATACATCACAATGTAACATAGAGAGTGAAAATATTGAAAATACAGGATTGTGTATATCACAGCATAACATAGCAAAATATAATTTGTCCCATGAAAGTCCCATGTGATTAAAGAATCTTTACAGACCGGATCAGCTGATTATCATGCTCTTTCATTTTGTCAGTTACATGGAAATAGATTTCTCTTGTGATCTTACTGTTGGCATGTCCGAGACGACGGGATATAACTTCCAGTGGAATGAATTGCTCGGCCATAAGAGCAACATGGGTATGTCTCATAACATGAGTTGTGATTTCAATATTTTTATCCAGTACACGTCTTGCAACTTCTTTTAAATAATCATTGTACGAATAATAGTTAACATAATTACCGGAAATATCGCAAATAAACAATTTACTGCGGACACCGGTAAGCAGCTGCTCTTTCTTGGTGAAAAAACTTAATCTGTCTGCATAAAGTAAGCAGCTCGTCTTGGATATAGACTTCTCGATAGGAAAAAAGCATTTTTCGGATATCCGACAAGTTTATTATTGGCATCGTAGTTTTTATTGACATGAATCACTCGGTTGTTAAGATCTACATCTGAATCATGTAAAGCAATAATTTCACCAACACGGAGTCCAGAGAGAGCGGCGAAAGAAGCAAGCATCCTCCAACGAGGAACAGTCATGCTCTTAAGAAGAGTGCTCAGCTCATCACGTTCCAGATATTTTTCTTCCAACTTAGCTTTCTTTTTTCGGTCAGTCTCTTTCTTGATCTTATCAATCCACGAAATATCAGAGATATAGTCGTTCTCAAATCCCCAACGGATTAAGGCTTTGAGGCGTGTGATACGTTCGTTTGTCGTTCCAATATCTTCTTTTTCGGCGGAAAGCTTTTCAATAACATATCCGGCTGTAAGCTGATCAACAAGTGTATTCTCTCCGAGAATTCGCCGGAGAGAATTGCAGGCATGAAGATTTCTCTTATAAGTAGATGGTGCGCGGGATCCTTTCTGAAAATTGTTATATATAGTGCAAAGTTGTCCGAAGCGAAGTTTCTCTTTGCGCACTGTAGCAGAAAGAGAAATGTCTTCAAGTTTTTGCTGTATCTTTTCATTGAGGATGAGTTGAGCCTGCTTCCTGGTACTGTTGGTGTCTTTTTTCCATCGTGCAATGATACTTTGTGCGTTTTTAATGTTAATGGATCTGTATAGCGTTCTCCAAATCTGATTTTTCCACTTGGTAAAACTTCTGACCACATAATTATTCCTCCTAAAAATAAGTATAAAAAATACACCTATGCAGGTGCTAAGAAAAATGTGGTACAATAATATTTGAGGTTTTGGTATTGTACCGGGTTCTTAGAACCTGTATAGTATTCAAAAGATAGAGGCTCTGGTGCTGGTAACACCGGGGCTTCTGTTATTATTTTTTTATTGATTCAATAATAGTCTATTTCATCTGCACTTTCTGCATCAACGCTTCCTTGGAGCACCTGCGAGAAGTTAAGTCCCATAGCAGTAGCAGATTCATTCAACCATTCAGGAATGGTGAGTGTCTTTTTAACAGCCTTTGAACTATGCTTCTTCAAATACGCAAGTAAATCAAACTCAATGACAACAAGAAAACCATCATCAACTTTAAGCTCACTGATATCTGTTGGATCAGGAATCGCTTCCTTTTCTTCTTGTCTGCTTGTGATCGCAAGTCCTAATGCATCTACGGCATTTTCGTAAGCCTGCTGCATATCATCCCCGTCGGAAAAAAGCATTCCGGAAAATCTGGGAAGGAGATCCAGAACCCTCCGTCTTCTTTATGAAAAATTGCCGGATAAAATAATCTGTTCATACACGATACCTCCATAATATATTATTTGCGTCGGCAGGACTATTTAAGTCCCGCCTGTTTTAATATTGCCTGTTCCAAGCCTTTCTTCAAGTCCTTGGAGTGATAAGGAACAATTACTGTTCTACCAGTTTCCGGATTCATCAGCTTTACATGTGAGCCGTTCTGACTAACTATGATAAAACCATTTTTCTTGAGAAGTTTAATCATCTCTTTTGCTGTTAATGGCATCTTTTGTATCTCCTTTCCTTATCATGACTATATTATAGCACGTGTTAATACGTATGTCAATAAAATATGTATAAATACGTGTTTTACGTATGAGATAATTGAATAAATATTTCATCCTATTGTGTAGGTGGGTGACAAACACCACAAGGTTGATAGCTGCCTATTACTTCTGATAAGTGTTTTTCAATCTTAGAATCTTTTAAAGTTCTGCAATCAGCTCTATGATATTTAGATCCTGTGTCGGTTATATAAACAATCGGATCAGGAGTAACATCATCACTGGTATCATCTGCGACATCCGAACTATAATCAATATCTGAAGAATCGTCATAATCATAATCTGCAGTATCATCAGATACATCTGCAGTTTCGGTCGGATCTACGACATCAACTGTAATTTCATTACTTTTTACACCATCGGATCCAACATATAATTTGAATGAACCGCTCTTGGATGGTGTAAATGTGATTTTATCGCCATCTTTTTCGAGAGTGCCTCCGGATAATTCGTTTTTAAAAAGTCATCAAGCTTTGCATCGGACGGTGTTACTTTTGCTTCGATTGGAATCGAATCACCAACATGATATTCAGTATCTGTATCTGCAGATATGTTAATCTTTTCGATACTCTTATGTCCAACCAGGAAAGAAACGAGTACGAACAGGACGATCAATGCACACACGAGAGGAAGACAACCGGTTTTCTTTTTCGGCTTCTTGGCTTGTTACCGTTGTTTCCTTTGTTAGGTGACTGCTTCTTTTTATGATCATCATCAAATCCGTATACTCCGAAGTCCGTATTAGACATCAGATGCTCTTCCAGATCGTCATATGGATCACCATCACTGCCGGCCGACGAATAAGATATAGAAGACCGCCTGTTCAATTCATCCGAATAACTCTTGATAACTCCGATCGGGATCATAGCCACCAAGACGAATACGATACCGAATATGATATGTGATGCAACGAATCCAACCAGTGCAATGAAAAGAAAGAGTACAGACAGGATACCGAATATGATACGGTAGGTCCGGAGTGTCCGATCTGAAAACTTTTCAAGTGCTGCGGAAGTATCCGGAGCTTGCGACGGAGTTACATTATATTCGTGACCGGAGCTGCTACTTACTTTCTTCTTAGCTCCACTGGTACCGCCGGATGAAGAGGTGTAATAAGCACCAGATCCGGGAAGACCAACAGAGGTAGTTTTCTTTCCGGTAGAACTTATGGTGCGGTGAACACCTTTTCCTCCGAAAGTAATACTTGTACTTTTCTTGTTAAGATTGACCTTAACTCCGGGGGCAATCTTAACACTTTTTCTAAATCTCAATCCCATAGATTTATCCTCCTACTATTTTTATATAAAATCAGAGTCTTCTAAGGCTCTGCAAAGCACACCTTTTTTGCAAAAAAATGAAATGAAGCATTTTTAGTACGATTGAGTGCAAATACTACAGACAGGAGGAATGCGCTCATGGAGATGCTTACGTGGGAAGCACGCACCAAGAAAAATTTGACACTTATGCAGTTGGCTAAAAAAACAGGCCTGAGCAAATCGTACTTGCAAAAAGTTGAAACCAACCAGACATCACCAAGGCTTTGCCACATTGAAAAGATTGCGATTGCGCTTGACTGCAAAATAACAGATCTGTATGACAGTGAGTATAAGTAATTAATTATACTCGCGCATCCGCATGCCGCAAGGGATTTTAGAAAGTTTCCACGTGTGTGGAAATTTTCGATGTCCCTATTGAAATAGGAAATATCTGGAAGTACAATCCAAACAAAGGAGTGATGTTCATGATTAGGAAGATCAACAAAATTCTAAACTAAAATGTCTCCAGAACAACTGAAGCGGGTATATGAACTTGTGAAGTACATATACATATTTGAGTAGTAGAAAGGGAATCAAGGCACGTATGCGGTCGGGATTCCCTTTTTCGTTACTCCTCCCAATTAACTTTCTGGATGAATTCTTTCATCTTCTTCTTCACTTCCTGGCGCAATTCCAAAGGCGTATTCACATAGAGTTCTATAATTGCCTTATCGAAATCATTCAGACTGTATTGCGCACATAATTCATCAAGAATGGTTTGCGGAAGATCTGAGAACAATTTGCCCCCTTCTTCATATATAAGGTAATCGTAGTTGACATTGTATTCCCGACATATGGACTTTAGCCATCTGATCGGTAAGGTTACGCTCATCGTTTTTCGATTTGGAAATGGCTGGTTTTTCCAACTCCTAATTTCTCACCAAACTTTTTCGAGCGTTAAGTTTAAAGATTTTGCGAATCTCTTTTACACGTTCGCCGGTTGTCATCGGGTACTCACCTCTCTTTCCTTAATCGTAGAATAGCACACTGGCAACAAAAGGTCAATAGAAAAAGTAGACAAAGGGGACAAAATATATTGACAAAGTAGACAACGGGGAGTATAGTGTAGACATAGGGTACAGAAAAGTGAGGTGAGAGAGATGGATAAACTGAGTGAATTAAATGAACTGATCGAAGATCTGGAAGCGGTTGCTGATAAATATTACGGGAAAAATTAAAGAGGAATCAGCTAATTATCTGGAAATAAAAGATAAATGCGTAAGAGTAGCAAAAGCAATTACATACAGAGATCAACCAATAGGAGAGTTTTTGAAGAGAAGATGGTCGAAAGATTATGAAAAAGATCTTGGAGACATCGAGGTGTCTCCAAGATAAAAATAATCCGGAAAGAGGTAAGGAAAGATGAAATGTCACAAGTGCTCTGCAAGGCTTCCAAGAAAAGCAAACTACTGCCCGAACTGCGGGAAAAGTGTAACAGGGGATGAAGAATGTATAGAAGAAACATTAAAAATGAAGAATCCCGATAGCCGGAATGATTACGAAATGCTTTCACGTTTTGCGAAGATTCAAAGAAATGAATTCTTAAAGGAAAGTAAACAAAGAAAACATCAAGTGAGTTTGGATCCGGATTCGTTGATGGCAAGAGAAATCGTGTATCAGACGGCATTGATACATCAGATCTTGAACGAAGTAAGAGGAGGTAAGACCTCCCCTTAGAAAATTATGAGCGAGGTGAGAAGACATGGCAATTATTTGTGATGTACTACTAAAAGAACGAAACTATAAACCGATTACCGGATATTATGGAGAACCAAAATACACCCTCATATTTTATGACGAAGATCGGAACAAAGCATTAAAAGAAATGCAGAAGTATGTAGATAGTCATGGTTTTACTACTCCTGACAAAAAATACACCATCGAAAATGTGGTTTTGCGCGAAAGAGAATCTACTGGGGAAGTAATAAGCATTACACCATATTGTGAGCTGTTTGATACAGTGACAGGAAAATTAAAGTAGCCGAAACGGTCAGTAATGGCCGTCTGCCGGGAACGACCATCCGGCACTGATGATGGCAGGTCAAATGAGAAGATAAAGATTAAAACCATATTAATAAGAAGAAAGGAGAAAATCATATGGCAGCAGTACAGGAAGAAAAAAGAAATGTAAGTAACCAGATCGAAGACGTAAAAGAGATGATTCCGATGTTAAAGGAACTCTCAGACGATGAAAAGATCTACATTAAAGGAATGCTGGCCGGATTCCAGACCATGCGACAGCTTGGAATTAAGACAGCATAAGGAGGGATGAAAGATGTATGCAAACAAAAAGAACCTTGCTGCGCTGTTTGGTGTAACAACACAGACAGTGCAGCGGAGAGTAAAAGGCATTGAGAAGCTGATTGGGGATCGCTACAACCAGTATGCGATCCTGGACAATCTGGTGAGTGTGGCCGTGTATGCAGACTATGAAAAATATCATAAGTGCCTGGAGGACAAGCTCACTGAAAAAATATGTTCCGCCATTCGATATGAAGGAAGCAGGAGCCTACATATTCGTGGACATGGAGAAAGGAGCGTGCGTGCTGTGAGAAAAAGTGTGAGTATACAGCCAAGAAAAGCAACTGACAGAGGCGGATGGTTGTGTATGCCTTTGGTGGTCCATACACCGGAAGGAAAACTGGGATGGGAAAAGATACACTGTCCGGTATGTGGTGAATTGTGCTGGAAACGACCAACGGACGCAGGAGTAATTGAGAAAAGTAGGTTAGAAGGAGCAGTGTGCACATCATGTGCGCTAAAGAAAGGAACGGGGCAACTGTGAGAATGAGAGTAAGAGAAATTATCAAGATGCATTTGGATTCCGGGATGATAAGAATGGATACACCGGTTATTATTATGGATCTGCCTGCAGGTTAAAAAAATCGAAGCAGGTGTTATGGATCCAAAAGTCATGGAGTATATGGAGCGGGAGGCCGGAGGATGTAAATGGAATAACAGAACCGGTCTCTGCATTACGATCAAAGGAAAAGAGAATGTACCGGAGGGTGTAGAGCTGGATCAAGAAGAACAATGGGATACCGTAGATCTTCTGATGGAACTGGTTGCGAAAATCTCAGATGCAGCAGACATTATTCGATGTATTGAAAGCACTGGATGAATGGGAATATCCATATGAGAGCGTAACGGCAGCGAAAGGAAAACTTAGGGTTGCAGTGAATTTGTTGGGAAATGATATGGAGGATATCCAAAAACTAATAGAAAAAGAGAAAGGAGAAGAAATCTATGGGAAAAACAATCCATAAAATTCTGATGGTACTTGTATTGTCTTTTGTATACATGACAGCAATTATTGCATTGCTACTGTTGTACTGCAGACTGGAAGGACCATTAGGTATAGTTTTTTAAATAAAAGAAGAGCGTACAGAAAACTGGGTGAAGTTTAGCTGTACGCACACGATGCATTGATAATCCCGAAAAACTCTCACAACCATGAGTTCAAAGTCAATAACATCTATATAAATTATAGAACAGACTTCAGGGGTTGTCAATGTATCAGACGCGGGTGGAGTGAACTGTTTTTACAGGATATCCAACTGAAAAATGAGGTGGTGAAATACCACCGTTAAGGACTTGATAAAGATATTAAGATAACGACCAATAGAGAGTTGTAAATATGATAAAAGAGTGACATATAAACTACGGAAAGAAAGAGTTCTGATAGTACAGGAATACCATGATGGGAAGTATGGTGCAAAGGGAATTACCCAGAAAGAAAAAGAAGAAAGCCACTAAAGAAGACATCCTTAAGGTGAATAGATGGAATAA
>ENA-OQHD01000725-OQHD01000725.1-human-gut-metagenome-genome-assembly--contig:-NODE-725-length-11167-cov-3.418750_pt1 | contig 11167 bp, 10 predicted proteins | sample MGYA00242560_ERZ504711 | MGnify/ENA primary metagenome ERZ504711 (study PRJEB26092, sample SAMD00036198) | human gut metagenome | host: Homo sapiens | study: EMG produced TPA metagenomics assembly of... | reverse complement strand
ACTCTGTGATCTCTGTATATCCCTGCTCTGCAAGCTGCTCTTTCTGGAACTTTTTATTTTTCTTCATATTCACGATCATCACCTGACGGCCATTTTCACGCTCTTTCTTTGCAAGTGCCAGCACTTTCAGCATGCCTTCCTGCGGCATATTTTTCTCGATCAGGAATGCTTTCTTTTCCTTACTTGTAGGCACTTTGTATCCACGTTCCATCAGCAGCATGACAATCCGCTCAAATCCGATGGAAAATCCTACTGCCGGTGTATCCTGACCCGTAAACTTTCCGATCATCTTATCATAACGACCGCCTCCGCCGACGGAACCTCCAAACTCATCCATGGAAATCTCAAAGATTGTTCCTGTATAGTAGGACATTCCACGTACCAGTGTCGGATCAAAGAACATACGGAACTCTGCCTCTTTTTGGCACTCTCTACACTTGTAATGATCCTCTCAAGTGAATCTGCTGCTTCTGCCGGAAGAAATCCCTCCAGCCTCTCCTTACAGGAACGCACTCCTGCAACATCATTCGTAATCTCCTTGAATAACTGCAGATATTTCTCAACTGACTCTTCCGCATAACCATTTTCTTTCAGCTCTGCGGCAACACCTTCCAGACCAATCTTATCCATCTTGTCCAGTGTAATAAAAACATTATCATAATCTTCCTCTGCAAATCCGCTGTAAGCTGCCATCGCCTTAAGGAAACGGCGATCATTGATACGGATTGTAAAATTCTTGAAATCCAGCTTTCCGAGAAGTGCTGTTGTCGCAAGGATCAGCTCGATCTCTGCCAGATTGGATGGCTCGCCAAGGATATCAATATCGCACTGCATAAACTGACGGAACCGGCCTCTCTGCGGACGGTCAGCACGCCATACATTTCCCATCTGAAGTGCCTTAAAAGGTGCCGGAAGCTCATTGGAGTGGTTCGCATAATAACGGGAAAGCGGCACAGTCAGGTCATACCTGAGTCCTCCGTCTACCAGATCCGCCTCTTCTTTTGCCTCTGCCAGCTTCAGTTTCTCACCACGCTTTAAGATCTTAAAGATCAGCTTTTCATTATCTCCGCCCTGCTTACTGCAAAGATTCTCGATATGTTCTACGCACGGTGTCTCAATGGATGAAAATCCAAATGTCCTGTATGTCTCTTTGATCAGGCTGATCACATAATCCCGGATCTCCATTTCGCCCGGAAGAATATCTTTCATTCCGGTAACCGGTTTTCTCTTTAATGCCATAACCATTCTCCTTTTCGCTCTATCATCTCATCAATACGATGGATATACTCCATAATATTTTTCACATTCTCGATGCGGATCAGATTCGTCTTTTTTCCCGCCTGCCGTCTGAATCTTCTCCGGCAATACGAGCTTGGTCGAAGCTCCTGCTCCTGCTGCCAGGATGGTCTGCTTTTCTTCCATAATAAGTATATTGTAAATTCCGGCTTTGTCAACCTCTGCATAACCAACATTCTCAAAATTTCCCGCAATATTTTCTGACGGTACAGATAATACGGCTTTAACCCCATCTCTTCTGCACATTCAGCCGCATCCTCTACCATCCCGGAAATCTCAGAATGCAGATCCATCGTTCTGCCCTCCTGCCCGAATTTTGCCGCCCGTTTGATTGCCAGTGCATGCACCGTCAGACTGTCAGGAGCAAGTGCTTTGATTCTTCTCAATGTATCCTGCATATCTACCCTTGTCTCGCCCGGAAGTCCTGCGATCAGATCCATATTGATATTATCAAATCCAAGCTTTCGTGCCATACAAAAAATGCGTTCTACCTCTTCAACGGTATGCTTTCTTCCGACCAGATCTAGCGTCTTTTGCTGCATCGTCTGTGGATTGACAGAAATTCTCGTCACCGGATATCTGCGGATCACTTCCAGCTTTTCTCTCGTAATGCTGTCTGGTCTGCCTGCCTCCACTGTAAACTCTTTCAGTTCAGACAGATCAAAACAGTTTCGGATTGTTCCGAGAAGACGATCTAACTGTCCCGCCTCCAGTGTCGTCGGAGTTCCTCCACCGACATACACCGTATCCGGTTTCCGTTCTCCTGCCATCCTGCCAAGTGCTTTCAGTTCCTTGATCAGTGCATCCAGATAGGCATCAATCTTATCTTTCCACTCGCCGACCGGAGAAGAACTGAAAGAACAGTAGGAACAGATACTCGGACAGAACGGAATCCCGACATAAAGGCTGAATCCTTCGCTGACATCCAGCTTTCCAAGCTGCTCCTTTTTCCCTGCACGCAATCTCATAAGCAAGCTCTGCCTTTTCTTTCGTAACACAGTATTCTTCCTCAAGGAACCTCTTGATCTGTGCCTGATCCATTCCGTCTTCCAGCTTCTGCATCACAAGCTTCGTAGGTCTGACTCCCGTGAGCATTCCCCATGCCAGTTCTCTGTCGCATTCTTCGGAAAGAAACCGATAGACCTGCCGGGTCACTTCCCGCTTTTCTGTCTGTTCCTCCTCCGGAGTCATTTTTCTGTCTGCCATCGTCAGACTTCTCTCTGCAAGGGAAAAGCAAGCTCCTCCCGGTAACTGCATCCATACCAGCGGCTCTTGCTCTTCATCAACAGTCTGCACGATCTCCTCCTCAGGAAAAAAAGCTTTCGTGACATGATATACATTATAGGTAAATTTATTTTTCTTAGTTTTTTATCTCTATCATTCTTTTCCTGTTCCGTTATTTCTTTTAGATAAAAGGATTAATCTCCTTTTCATAGCCAATCGTAGACTCATCCATATGCCCCGGATACAGCTTTGTCTCATCCGGCAGGATCATCAGTTTTTTCTCTGATAGAATGTGCCAGATCCCGGCTGCTTCCTGTAGGAAGATCTGTCCTTCCGATCGAACCACAGAACAAAGTATCTCCACAGAACAGTGCTTCCTCTTCCGGAAGATAATAGCAGCATCCACCTACTGTATGTCCCGGTGTATGAATCACGTGAATTTCTGTTCCTGCACATTCAACTGTCTGTCCGTCTTCCAATGCTTTTGCTCCTGTATATGCACAATGATATCCGTACATAGATGAAGCATTCAGTCTGTCATCTGCCAGTAACGGCTGTTCCTCTCTGCCGACATAAACCGGAACATCAAATGCTTTCAGAAAATCTTCTATTCCCATAATATGGTCAAAATGTCCATGGGTCAGGAACAGTGCCTTCATCTGATATCCCTGCTCCCTGATATGATCCACATACTCCTGAGGACAATATGCCATATCAACTGCAAAGCACTCCTTTGTATCCTCATTTACTACCACATAACAGTTCGTTTCAATCGGTCCAAGTACAAATCTCTCAATTTTCATATTTTTCCCCTCTGATCTGTTCAGGCTGTCTGACATTCTTATCAGCCTGTCGTTCTTTCTATATCAATGACATTTTCAATCTGCCTTAACTTTTTAATTACCCGGTTCAGCTCCTCACGTCCATGGACGATAAAGCCCATATCCATCGTTGCGGTTCCTTTTTTACTCGTTCTCGTATTCATGGACTTTACATCGATCTTTTCTTCCGTAAATACTTTTGTGATATCCAGAAGAAGTCCTCTTCTGTCGTCTGCATAAAGCTTCAGCTCTGCAAGATACTGCCCTCCCTCTTCCGTATCACCCGGATCTTCCCATTCGGCAGTGATCAGACGGGATCTCTCTGCCGCAGACAGATTGATCACATTGACGCAGTCTGTCCTGTGGATAGACATACCTCTTCCTCTCGTAACAAAACCGGAGATCTCATCTCCCGGAACCGGATTGCAGCACTTGGAAAAAGCGCACTGCCATATCATTGATTCCCTTGACAACAATTCCGCTCTTGGATCTGGCAATATGCACTTTCTGCTTATTTGCCTCAGAAATCTTCTCCAGGATATTTTCATCCGTGATCTCTTTCTTATGCTCTTTCTCGTACTCTTCCAGCAGGCGGTTCACAACCTGACCTTCTTTCAGTCCGCCATGTCCGATTGCTGCAAGCACCGCATCCCAGTCACGGAACCCATATTTCCGCTGAACGATCTGCTCGTATTTCGGCTTCAGTATATTGACAAGATCTATAGATTTACTGCGGCAGTAATTGCCGATCAGTTCCTTTCCACGGATAATATTATCTTCTTAAATTCTCTTTTAAACCACTGGTTGATCTTATTCTTCGCCTGCGTACTTTTTCACAATATTCAGCCAGTCTCTGCTTGGTCCTTTGGAATTCTGGGACGTCAGGATTTCGATCCTGTCACCATTCTGGATCTTATAATCAATATTTACAAGCCGTCCATTCACTCTCGCACCGATCATTTTTATTACCGACAGCACTGTGGATCGCATAAGCAAAATCCACCGGTGTGGAACCATTCGGCAGATTCTTGACATCTCCGTTTGGTGTAAAGCAGTAAACATCCTCCTGGAAGAGATCCAGATCCCCTTTCAGCAGACTTAAGAACTCCCGGTTATCCGACATATCTCTCTGCCACTCCAGGATCTGACGCAGCCAGTTCAGCTTCTCTTCCTGGGAATTCAGGCCCTTGGCATTACTTCCTCCGGTTTCTTTGTATTTCCAGTGTGCCGCAATACCATATTCTGCTGTCTTATGCATCTCCTCTGTCCGGATCTGGATTTCAAACGGCTGTCCTGCCGGTCCCATCAGTGTCGTATGAAGAGACTGGTACATATTTGCCTTTGGCATGGCGATATAGTCCTTGAATCTTCCCGGAATCGGAGTATACATCTCATGGATCACTCCCAGTGCGGCATAACAGTCCTTCACTGAGTCCACAATGATCCGCACAGCGAACAGATCATACACCTGATCCAACGTCTTATTCTGGTTCACCATCTTCTTATAAATACTGAAGAAATGCTTCACTCTTCCATAAACCTTGGCTTTGATCGATGCATTCTCCATATGCTTTGAAACTTCCGCAACGATCTGCTGCACAAATTCTTCACGCTCTGTCTTGCGGGCATTCAGATCCTTTACCAGTTGATAGTATACTTCCGGCTGATAATATTTTAAAGAAAGATCATCCAACTCCGTCTTGATCTTGGAAATACCGAGTCTCTGTGCAATCGGTGCATAGATATCCATCGTCTCACGGGCCTTTTCTTTCTGCTTCGCCTCGGTCATAAATTCCAGAGTCCGCATATTATGAAGACGGTCTGCCAGCTTGATGATAATCACACGGATATCCTTTGCCATTGCCAGGAACATCTTTCTTAAGTTCTCTGCCTGTACTTCCAGTTTATCCTGTGAATAACTCAACTGCCCTAACTTCGTGACTCCGTCTACGAGCAATGCGACCTCTTCCCCAAACTCACGCGTAATATCATCCAGCGTCATCTCCGTGTCTTCCACTACGTCATGCAGCATACCGGCAACGATCGTCTCTTTATCCATCTCCAGTTCAGCAAGAATGATCCCGACCCACAAAGGATGGATAATATATGGCTCTCCTGACTTGCGTACCTGATCTTTATGAGCTTCTTTTCCGATACGGTATGCCTTTTCGATCATTGTAATATCCGCTGACGGATGATACTTACGTACCCGGGCAATCAGTGCCTGGTACAACTGTTCCGGATCCTGGTAATCTTCCGGTGCTTTCACCGCATGTCCATCCACCACTTCAAGATTTTTATTCAGCTCTTCATACTCCAGAGTGCCTGCCATATCGACTTCCCCTTTCACTCATCCTTTGTATCTGAATCTGTACACCAGATTATCTGCCTTTTGGGTACATTTCAACTTAATATCATTAAGTATAACACCATTTTCCCCATTTTCAAACAACAACTTCCAACTGTTGTGCAATTTGAGCATATTGCACGTGAAATTCCGATAATTCACCCTTTCATTACTGATAATTTACAATTTCAAGCTGAATACTTCTTTTTCCCATATATTCGTTGATCTTCGGGTAAAAAGTCAGAGGCATTACTTTTCTTTGTTCCATCACTTTCAGGCAGTCTTCTACATCTCCGAAATAAATCCCATCCATCTGCATGCCTCGTTCATTTCTCAGCCTGCACTTTAATACATTCCGGTTCTTTCCAAAGATCCTCGGATCGATCACACTGAGATTTCTTTCCGCAAATTTAGGCTTTTCATTTCCCATGCCAAAAGGCTCTAATCTTTTCAGTTCTGCAATCAGGTTCTCATCAATATATTCAAACGGAAGGCATAAATCAATCGATACCCGCTCCTGCATATCCTCCTCTGTCAGTTGTGCCAGTTCATTGATCTTCTTTCTGAATAATCCAATCTTTTCCTCAGGCAGAGAAAGACCGGCTGCCAGTTTATGTCCGCCGAACCGGGTGAACAGTTCCGCACACCGGTTCATCTCTGCAAACATATCATATGCTTCAATGGAACGTCCTGATCCTTTTGCTCCATTTTCTGTCTTTGTCAATACGAAAGTCGGACGATAATAACGTTCTTTCAGTCTTCCTGCAATGATCCCGGCAATACTTTCATGGCAGTCCGGCAGATAGACAACCAGGACACAGTCTTCCTTCAGAGCGGAAGTTTCAATCATTTCAACTGCCCGTTCCACACCTTTTTCTGTCATTTCCTTCCGGCTTTCATTGAGTGCTTTCAGATCTTCTGCCATCATCACTGCTTCTCTGCGTCCCGGTGCATTGAGCAGTTCCAATGCTCTTTTTGCCGTATCAAGTCTTCCACAAGCATTGATACATGGACCGATGACAAAACCAATATGATAGGTATTCAGATTTTCCACATCGATTCCAGTACATTCAAACAATGCCTTCAGCCCTTCATTTTTCGTCTTTTTCAGCATTTCCAGACCCGTCCTGACAAAAATCCTGTTCTCTCCTGTCAGATTTACCACATCGCCGATCGTAGCGATCGCGACATTCTCGATCAGATATTCTGCTTTTGCCGGATCCATCTCCAGTTCCTCCAGCAATACCCGCACCAGTTTATAGGCAACCCCTGCTCCGCAAAGCTCTTTATATGGATAATTGCAGTCTTTCTGATGTGGATCGATCACCGCATCTGCTGCGGGGATCTGATAAATGCGAACACCATTTTCTTCTTTAAATTTCACTTCATGATGATCCGTCACGATCACCGTCATCCCCTTTTTCTTTTCCATATGCAATCTCCTCAATTGCCGCGATTCCATTATCACAGGTGAGGATCGTATCAACCCCATCCTGGTATGCACGGTCAACTAATGCCCGGTTCAGACCATAGCCATCTTTGATCCTGTGCGGAATATCTGTATCCACATCCGCACCTGCCAGTTCCAGTCCTTTCTGCAAAATATAAGTAGAATTCACCCCATCAATATCATAATCACCTATGATGCGGATTTTTTTTCTCTTCTGCAATCTTCTCTTTCAAAATTGAAACCGCACATTCCATATCTTTCATCAGCCGTCCGTCATAAAGATCTTCTGGTGTGCCATTCAGATACAGATTGATTTCCTCATCTGTCCTGACTTCCCGGTTTCTCATGATCCTTGCGATTACCGTGGAAACTCCATATTTCCTGGCAATTCCGTTGAAATCTGCTTTTTTCATATTGATAAACCACTTTGCCATCTGTCATTTTCTCCTGTTCTTCACTTAAACGAACAGAAGCCCGTCCGACTTTACTGCCGGAACAGGCTTCCTGTGAATATCTGCCATAAAGCAGGCTGAAACTTCAATGCTTATTTATTTTTCTTTTTCTTATCTTTAAAGGACTTTTTTCTTTCCCTTTTTTCTTGCCGCTCTTTGCAGTATTTCCATCAGCCGGAGCTTCGGAACTATCTACCTGTTCAGCCTTCTTTGTATCAGCAATGGCTTTTGTTCCGTTAGAAACTGTGGCAGCCTTTGCACCGATCTTCGTCTTCATTACATACCAGAGTGCACCGGTAATGCATACAGATGTATAAGCACCACATACGATACCTACCATCAGAGGTGCTGCAAATTCTTTGATGGAGCTGACACCAAGGATATAAAGTACAACAACCATGATAAATGTCGTAATATTGGTATAGAGTGTTCTTGTCAGTGTCTGCGTAATGCAGCGGTTTACAAGATCCTTCAGATCTTCTGCCTTGGACTTCGTCTTCAGCTCTTCTCTGATACGGTCAAAGATAACGATCGTACCATTGATAGAATATCCTACGATTGTAAGCATAACCGCAATGAATGTATTTCCGACAGATACTCTTGCGATCACATAGAATCCAAGAACTACCAGTACGTCATGTACCAGTGCAATGACAGCACTTGTCGCAAACCGGATATCCTTGAAACGGAACCAGATATAAAGCAGCATACAGATCGTAGCAATGATCACAGCAATGACTGCATCCACACGCATCTCAGAACTTACTGTGGAACTGATATTTTCAGTTGCAATATCTTTTGTCTCAACACCATAATTCTCATTCAGATAAGATGCGAGAGCCTCTCTCTTTGTCAGATCCAGCGTCTGCGTCTTAAATACAACCTGGTTCGTTCCCTTTACCGTCTGAACCTGGATATTCTTATCTCCGGTGATCTCTTCCATACTCGGGATCATATTTTTATCGATCTCATCAAGAGTATATTCTTTATCAAATGTAACATTCGTGGATGTTCCTCCGACAAAGTCAAGGCTGTAGTTCATTGCCCCGATTCCCCTTGCATGGTTCACGCCCATCATGACCGGTCCGCACAGGCAGAGGATGATTGACAGAACAAAGAAGATTTTCTTCTTTCCAAGGAAGTCAAATGGTTTACGTTCTTTCAGATGTCTTCCGTAAGCTTTTACATTATGGATACCAGCTCCGTAGAAAGAGAAAATGATCAGTCTCGTGATCACCAGTGCTGTAAACATGGAGATTACGATACCAAGTGCCAGTGTCTGTGCAAATCCCTTGACAGATCCACTTCCGCGAAGCCACAGCACACCTGCTGCGATCAGCGTTGTCACATTTCCATCAATGATGGCTGACATTGCTTTATGGAAACCGGATTTCAATGCTGCATGAACAGACTTGCCGGCTGTAAGTTCTTCTTTCACACGTGCGAAAATAATTACGTTCGCATCCACCGCCATACCAATACCAAGGATGATACCGGCAATACCAGGCAATGTCAGTGTAATATCAAATGCATTCAGGAGAAGCAGTGTGACCTCTGTATAAAGCAGCAGTGCCATACTGGCTGCAAGTCCCGGAAGAAGATATACCCAGCACATGAAAATACATACCAGTGCAAGACCAATTGCACCGGCGATCAGGCTTGTGCTTACTGCTTCCTGACCAAGCTGTGCTCCTACTACTTCTGAACTCAGCTCTTCCAGTTCTACATTCAGACCACCGATACGGATCGTAGACGCAATATTATCCGCCTCTTCATAAGTCATAGAACCCGTGATCTGTGCTTTTCCATTCTCAATTACCGTATTAACTTTCGGCACACTGATCAGTTCGCCATCATAATAGATTGCAATCGTATCATTGCTGTTATTAACAGCTTCCTGGGTTGCCTCTTTGAACTTTTCAGCACCTTCTGTTGTCAGTTCCAGATCCACACCGTACTCTTTACTTCCAGTCGTGGAATCAGAGATCTGTCCGGCAGAAGCAGTCTTTACTTCTGATCCGGTCAGTACGATTGAGTCGCTTTCTTTGAGTTCGTCGATTGTCTTATTCAGCACATAACCCGAAGAACCAAGCGTATAGTTCTCTTCACCGGCACTGTTCTTATGCTTGATAAAGTAAAGTGAACCCGGCTGTCCCAGTTCTTCCAGGATCGCATTTGCATCATTTACTCCAGGGATCTCAATACTGATACGGTTATCTCCTACCTGATAAGCCTGAGCCTCTGTACTGTACTGTTCTACACGCTTCTGCAGCTTGTATACAGTATCATCCATGTCCTTCTGGGACGGATTGTCTCCCTTAACCTGATAAGTGATACTTACACCACCTTCAAGATCAAGGCCGAGATTGATGTTCTTCGCAGCTCCTGTTCCTTTCAGGTCAACACCATACATACAAGATACTCCAAAGAGTACCGTTACGGCAATGACGAGGAACAGGCTGAGCAAAACTTTACCTTTTTTCATCTCTCATTTTCCTTTCTTACTTGTCTGCCAACGCAGCTTTTATCATGATCGCACATTCCACACGCTTTCTTTCCATCTCGCAGCTCACTTCATATGTATCATTGATGGTATGGTGGAACTTGTAAGAATTTGCCATACAGCCACCACTGCAGTAAAACCTTGCAAAGCAGGTCTTACAGCTCTCTTTCGAGTAAACGCTGCATCCGCGAAATTCTTCCGCAATCTCCGGTTTCACAATGCCCTCATCGACATTTCCCATGAGGAACTCTTCCTGGCCTACAAACTGATGACACGGATACAGATCTCCCCACGGTGTCACAGCCAGGTATTCGGTTCCGGATCCACATCCGGAAAGACGCTTCGACACACACGGACCTCCTTCAAGGTCGATCATAAAGTGGAAGAAATTGAATCCTCTTCCGCTCTTTTCCCTGTCGATGATCATCTTTGCCAGTCTGTCATATTCTTCAAAGATCTGTGGAAGATCTTCTTTCTGGATTGCATATGGATCTGTATCTTCCCCGACAACCGGCTCAATCGATACCTGCTCAAATCCAAGATCTGCAAAATGCTCCACATCTTTTGAAAAATCAAGATTATTTCTTGTAAATGTACCACGTATATAATATTTCTGCTGATTCCGGCTCTCTGCCAGTTTCTGGAACTTCGGAACGATCAGATCATAACTTCCCTTTCCATTTCTGAACGGACGCATCCGGTCATTGACTTCCTTTCGTCCGTCAAGACTCAGCACTACATTATCCATCTCACGGTTCACGAACTCCTGTACTTCCTCATTCAGAAGTACACCATTGGTTGTCAGTGTAAAACGGAAATGCTTATCATACTGCTTCTCCAGCTCTCTTCCATAAGCAACCAGTTCCTTGACAACCTTCCAGTTCATCAGAGGTTCACCGCCAAAGAAATCTACTTCAAGATTTCTTCTGCTTCCTGAATTTGCCACCAGGAAATCCAGTGCTTTCTTTCCCACTTCATAGGACATCAAAGCACGTCTTCCGTGGTACTCTCCTTCTTCTGCAAAGCAGTACTGACAGGCAAGGTTGCAGTCATGTGCGATATGCAGACATAACG
>ENA-OQHD01000724-OQHD01000724.1-human-gut-metagenome-genome-assembly--contig:-NODE-724-length-11168-cov-4.706186_pt1 | contig 11168 bp, 9 predicted proteins | sample MGYA00242560_ERZ504711 | MGnify/ENA primary metagenome ERZ504711 (study PRJEB26092, sample SAMD00036198) | human gut metagenome | host: Homo sapiens | study: EMG produced TPA metagenomics assembly of... | reverse complement strand
ATACGATTGCATAATCTGTCGCAATGAAACGCAAATATTTGCGATTGTTTTCTGCAAACGATTCGCCCCATGCCAACGCAACGCATCGGCATGGGGCGAATCATAAGAAAATAACCGTCTGAAGACGGTGTAGCCACATTACTTGAGCGGCGGCATCGGCTTCCAATCCGGATCATGCAGCAGCTTGCGCGAATCCCACCAACCCTTGACAATCTGCACCAAGCCGGTCTTGGCATGCTCACGGTCCACCATCACCAAGCGAATGACCTCCTTGGCGGCGGTCAGCAACGTGCCAAAGCCGAACATCAGCGGACGGTAATCGCCGAACGACATGAAATAGCGTGCCATGTAGCCACGGTTGCGCATGATGTGGTAGCGGTTCATGTCGGAAGTGGAGTTGAGCTGACGCACGCCGGCGATATCCCAGTTACCGATCTCGCGCGTACGTCGCAGGATCACGTCGGGCACCACGATCGGATTGGTGACCTTGCTGGCGCGATAGCCGTACATCGTATCGTCCCAGTAGATGAAGAAGCGGGGATCCGGCAAACCGATCTGTTCCACGATATTGCGGCGGAACAGGCCGCCTTCAAAGCATAAGGTGTCCATCACACGATAGCCGGGACGCCCGAACGCGGCCGGAGCGATCGGATTGGGAATGCCAAGAGGCACGATGAAATCGTACTGCCAGTAGAACGGGCCTCCGTCGTAGTCGTATCGGCTTCCCTGGATCACATCATGGCTGCCGGTCCACTTGGCGAGCCTTTCGATGGCCTCAGGCATCACGGCCACGTCGTCGTCCATCACCCAGAACCACTCCGCACCCAGCTCGTATGCCTTCTTCACACCTGCGGAGAAGCCGCCTGCGCCGCCGAGGTTGTCGGATTGCGGCGCGTACACCACACGGCTTTCGTTGCCCGACTGGTCGGCGATGGTATTGCCCCACTGCGCGGTGACCGCTTCACGGAAATCGTCGACCATGCCTTGGGTCGCCTCGCTGTGCTCGTTGTCCACGACGATGATACGCCATGGCGCCACAGTGAGTTTTTCGATGGATTCGAACAGGGTGGCGAGCAGCTGCTGACGCCTGTACGTCACCACGACGATAGCCAGCTTTTCGATGGTGTTCTTCGCAACTTGCTTTTCAGTCATACGTTCCATTCTTGCACTCGCCCTCAACCGAACATCGCCTGTGTTCGCATCATGCGGCACGATTCCATTCGACGGACGGGCTCTTGCACATTTCGTGCGGCTTTGCCATAATGTACGGCGTAATGCAGGGGAACCCGTGTTCGTCGGGTTGAGATGGGCCAAGTGAAGCCTGAACCCTTTGAACCTGATGGTTGACACCAGCGTAGGGAGGCATGTCTAGTGACTGCTGTGACATCAACAACCGATTTCGATTATGAGTTCGACGCCGCCAAAGGCATCCAACGCGACAATCTTCCGCCGTTCGCGCAGCGCATGCGCAAGGCCGCCGACCTGGTTTGGGAGGAAGGCTACCAGCAGCCGTTCATCCGCGAGCTTGGCGAAGGCACACTGCAACGCGAGCGTTTCGCCTTCTATCTGCTGCAGGATTTCCGTTATCTCAACGACTACGCCAGAGTGCATGCTTTGGGACTGGCCAAGGCCACCGACCCTGAAATCATGGCGTTCATGCTCAAGGTGCAGAACGGCGCCCTGCAGGTCGAGACCGAAGTACACCGTTCCTACTTGGCCAGCTATGGCATCACCGAAGAGCAGATGAACAATGTGCGCCAGTCGGCCTTCGCGCGCGCCTACACGTCGAACATTCTCTCCATCGCCTACGGCAAAGACATTCTCGACATTCTCGTGGCCGTGCTGCCGTGCGCCTGGGTGTATGCGGATTACGGTTATCGTCTTGCCGCCGAGTTCGCGGACACGCTCGACAACAATCCGTACAAGAGCTGGGTCGACATGTATAAGACCGACGAGTTCTGGCAGGATTCCGTGTGGCTGCTCGAACATATCGAGAAACTGGTGGCCGACGCGAGCGAGGAGCGCAAGCGCGAGCTGATCGACATTTTCGTGACCGGCGTGGAGAACGAATACATGTTCTGGGCCAGCGCGTACGACATGCAGTACACGTGGAAGCCCGAATGGAATCAGGCGCGCTGATAGCACTCCTTCATAGGGGTTTCCTGACTTTCGATTGTTATTTCATTGCAGCAAGGCGGTGTCTTCTGATTGGTTTTCAGAAAGCACCCGCCCTGTTATGTTTGGTCGCGTCAGTTTCCGCTTTACTCGCGCACGAGGCGGATATGTTCCACGTCGTCGCGATGGGAGCGGCGGTAGAGCACGAAACGGTTGCCGATGACCTGCACGAGTTCCGCGTTCAGTTCTTCAGCCAATCCCTCGCCTGCCTCCTTGGCGGTCAGACCGGATCCGTCGAGCACGGAGCACTTGATGAGCTCACGCTTTTCGATGGTTTCGTCCGCCTGCTTGATGGCGTTTTCGCTCAGATCGTTCTTGCCGACCTGGATGAGCGGATTGAGTTTGGTGGCCAGGCCGCGCAGCTGCTTGACCTGCTTTTTGGTTAATGCCATAACTTGTTCCATTCCTATCTATGATGCTTGCTCAAGAGTAGCGTGAGGACGGTAAAATCCGCCGACTGCCTTCAGTTTAGTCCAGCGATCAGAACCAACGCAGCCACATATGCCACAACCACACCGCCCGCGGCAATGTCTCGTTTGGCGATGCTCATCACGCGCCAATGTGTGCGTGCGATACCCTCTTCATAGCATCGCGCGTCAAGTGCGAGACTGAGATTGTCGGCATGGCGTATCGCCCCTGCGAACACCGGAATGATGATGGAAACCATCGCCTTGATACGCTGCACGAACGTTCCCGTTTCGATGCTGCCACCTCGAGCTGATTGCGCATCCACAATGGCTTTCGCTTCGCCTCCTAACGTGGGCAGGAACCGCAATGCGAGGCTCATCACCAACGCGATCTCCTGCGCATGTATGCCGAATTTTGCGAAAGGTTTGAGCAACGCTTCGAACGCGTCGGTAATGGCCGTGGGAGTGGTCGTGGCAAGGAATACCGCTCCGACGATAATGACCGCAACGAATCGGCAGGCGTACAGTATAGCGATACGCACACCGTCGTCGGTGATTGGAATCGGTCCGATGTTCGTAAGAACATTGCCGGATCGTACGAAGAACACATTGAGCAGTCCGCAGAACACGAACAATGCAAGGAACATGTGAATCGATTTGAACAGTTGTTTCACGCCGATGCCTGATGTCGCAACGATCATGCCGGTCAACAGTGCGGCCACCAGTAACTGCCAGAAGGAGCGGATGGCGAATGCGGAGAACATGACCGCCAACGCGCTCACCATCTTCACGCGCGGGTCAAGCCGTTCCATAAAACTGCGGTTTTCACGGACGTCTTCCTTTGCATGTCCGGAGCCAAGCGTGTGCAGATTCTTCGAACCTGCCGTTTCGGAAGTGACATTGGTTCCGATATCTCGAGTGACGTCATTACCGTTTTGTCTGCGATCAAGCGCGATCACCCGATCGGCGAGCACGTCGATTTCCGTTTGCGAATGGGAAATGATGAGTATGGTGATGCCTTGTGCGTGGAGGGTTTGGATGAGATTGTGCACGCGGGTTGTGGCCGCTTCATCAAGTCCCGCGGTCGGCTCGTCCATAATAAGGATCTGCGGTTGGCATGCGATGACGCCCGCTATGGCAACGAGTCGTTGCTGCCCGCCGGAAAGGTCGAATGGCGAACGGTCGGCAAGATGTTCAATATGCAGCAATGCCATGGCTTGGCTGACATGTTCATCCACTTGCGCTTCATCAAGCCGTTGGTTGCGCGGACCGTAGGCGACGTCCTCGGCTACGGTTTCGGCGAAAAGCTGACGTTCGGGGTGCTGCATGACGTAGCCGATGGTGGCGCGCAGTTTCTCGCGGTCCGCACGCTTGAGCGACTGCATATTGCCGTTGGCGCGTTGGCGTGCGACGGGAATGGTGTTGACGGTAATGCTGCCAGATTGCGGCTGTTCCAGCGCGCAGAGAAGACGCGCGAGGGTGGTTTTGCCTGCACCGTTATGCCCTGTGATGGCCACGGTTTCACCCTCATTGATGGTTATGGAAAGCTTATCGAGCACAGGATTGCTACTGTTTGGATATTGATATATCAGATTATGGATTTCAATGATTGGTACAGCTGATGTTGGCTTCGATGCGCCATTTGCAATATTGGATTTGGCAATTGGGTTGTCTTCTTGCGCTGTGCCTGATTCGTCCATTTCCGGAATACTTGCAGTATTACCGCGAGCGCTTTGCACGATACGCCCGTCATCCAGGCGAATGATGCGGTCGGCATTGGCGAATTCGTCACGATGGTGGGTGACGAGAATGATGGTTGTGCCGTGCTGCTGCAATTCGTCAAGAATATGCATGATGTCGGCGCGGCCTTGCGGATCGAGCATGGCGGTAGGCTCGTCGAGCACGAGGATTTCAGGATTCATGGCAAGCATGCCGGCGATGGCGACGCGCTGCTGTTGGCCTCCGCTCATTCGCGTGGGATCGGCTTCTCGTTGTCCGCTCATGTCAACTGCGTCAAGTGACATGGCGATGCGCATATCGATATCATCATGCGCAATGGCGAGGTTTTCCGGACCGAAGGCAACATCATCCTCGGTGACGGTGGTGACGATCTGATCTTCCGGATGTTGGAAAACCGCCCCGATACCATGCCGGGCGCTGCGGTAAGCATCAGCGTGCGCGCCGGCGTCATCGAAGACGTTGTTTCCCAACAGCGTGACATGTCCGGCATCGGGTGCGGCAAGTCCTGCGATGATGCGTGAAAGTGTGGATTTGCCCGATCCGTTTGGTCCTGCCAAGCATACACGTTCGCCTTGGCGGATGGTCAGGTTCACGCCGTCGAGCGCCCAGGTCGCGCCGGAGTCGTAGGTGAAACGAATATCGTGCAGTTCGACCGCGATGGTGTTCGTGGCGCTGTCAGGGTTCATGGAAAAAGTCTTTCATAAACGAAAGGAACCTTCCATACGTCGAAAGGTTCCTTCCTATTCATCAATATGCGGAATCGATATGGTGAACGAGGCTCAGCGGTTCAACAGGTTGGAGATCGGCTTGTAGATCAGGAAGGTGACCACGCCATGGATGGTGAATTTCAACACGTTGAACGGCAGAAGCGCCGGCACGATCAATGCCACGACCTGTGCGGTGGTCATATGCGCGTAGAACGGTGTGACGATTATATTGCCCACAATCGCCATCGCCAAGGCTGCGATCGCACCGACGATGATGCCGATGACCGCGCCTTTGCGGGTCTTGTTCCTGCGATAGATCAGTGCTGCCGGCACGGATAATGCCAAAGCCACGAGCACGGCCATAAGCGTGCCCCATGGGTTGGTAAACAGGTGCGGCAGGAAACCAAGCACGCTGACGATTACCGCCGCCGCTGGCCCGTAGGCGAAACCTGCCACCAGGCTGACAATGCCGGATGGATCATATTTCAGCCATTCCACGCCCGGCACAATGGGAAATTCCACAAAGCTGACGGCCATCGACAGCGCCACGAACAGCGCATACATGGCGATGCGTTTGGTGGACCAGCGTCCAGAGTCGGCCACGCCTGTGGAATGCGCGTTGTCGGGGCGCGTCATGCTTTCGCTGGCGATTTCGGCGTCGTTGTTTTGGGTATTGTTTGGTGAGGATACACTCATGTTGAGCCCCGTTTCTTCCATCCGGACTTTGACCGTTGGCTCCGGATTCTCACCGGATCAGCCGCTTTCGCGGGTCGCGGGCTTCGGCATGGGACCGTTATGAACGTCAGTCGTACCGTTACCGCCAGTAAGGATTTTCACCTTCCCTGAAACTTGCACGATTATATATACGCCTATCGTCGGAAATATGCAAACCGCGTCTCACTGGCGTCTATTATCAGCAGGCATCAATCTTTAATCCGGAAACCATGATCTTAGCCTCATATGCCTTTTGCCTATGGCATGAACGTCGCCTCATGGTGTGTTGCCGCAGTGTGCGCTTTGCCTGTTGCTTTCGTATCGTGTGCGTTCAAGCAAGCGGCAGGTACGTTGATTGTTATGCCAGCAGGTCGAGCAAGTCGTCTTTGCTGAGTGTGCCGACGCCTCCAGATGCGGTGCCGTCGGCGAACTGTTGGGCAAGCTCGCTTTTCTTCTCCTGCAGTTTGAGGATGCGTTCCTCAATGGTGTCTTTGGCTACGATCTGGTACACGTTCACATCCTGCGTCTGTCCGATGCGGTGCGCACGATCGGTGGCCTGGTTCTGCGCGGCCGCGTTCCACCACGGGTCGGCGTGCACCACTACGGACGCACCCACAAGGTTCAGCCCCGTATTGCCCGCTTTGAGCGAGATGAGGAACACGGGAACATCGTTGCCATTGAATTCGTCCACCAGTTCCACACGGCGTTTCTTCGGTGTCTCGCCGGTGATGGTGTAGAAGTCCACGCCCTGTTCAGCCAAACGTGTACCAATCAGGTCAAGGAATGAAGTGAACTGCGAGAATACGAGCACTTTCTTGCTTTCGTCCATGCACGTGGATACGAGTTCGCAGATGGCGTCAAGTTTGGCGGAAGCGTTTTTCGCATCCGCATAGACGAGTCTCGGATCGCAACAGATTTCGCGCAACAGTGTGAATTCCGCAAGGATTCGAATCTTCTTCGTATTGAAGTCGGCGTCCTTGGTTTTGGTAAGGGTGGCGCGCAACCGTTGCTCGTGCGCCGCATAGAGTTTGCGCTGTTCGCCTTCCAGTTTGACGGTGAGCACGTTTTCGAACTTGTCAGGCAGATCGGTAAGCACGTCTTTTTTCAGACGTCGTTTAATGAACAGTCCGACCAAAGCCTGCAGTTTGTCGGCCATGACGGAATGTTCCGAACCGGGTGCCATGATCGGCTGTTCGTATTTTTCTCGAAACTTCGTGTAGGTTCCGAGCAATCCGGGCATGAGGAAGTCGAAGATGCTCCACAGTTCACTCAACCGGTTTTCGATGGGCGTGCCGGTTAATGCGAACCGGTGTTCGGCGGTGATTTGCTTGACGGCTTTGGCTAGTTTGGTGGCATGGTTTTTGATGTATTGAGCTTCGTCAAGTGCCATTAATGTGAACCGGCAGTCGGCATAATCGTCCACGTCTCGACGCAGCAAATCGTAAGAGGTGATCACCACATCGGTTTGCTGCGTTTCGTTGGTTTCAGTCGAATTGTTCCATTGCTGCGCCACGGTTGCGATGAGTTTGCGTCGTTGTGCTTTCGTGCCTGCCACGACTTCGATGGTGAGATCCTGCGTGAATTTCTCGCATTCGGCGGCCCAGTTGTATACCAAGGATGCCGGGCAGACAATCAACGCTGGGCCGCTCCCCTTGCGAGCTTCCACCAGTGACAGCAATTGCACGGATTTTTCCCAAACCCATTTCGTCGGCGAGAATGCCACCGAAGCCTTTGTCCCACAAGGTGGAAAGCCATTGGAAGCCTTCCATCTGGTACGGGCGCAGTACGATTTTTGAGGTTGCTGGGCACTTCGTATCGTTTCGGGTCGATGATTTTCACATCGTTGACATAGTCGACGAACGATTCGCTTTTGCCGTCATTATCAACTTGGGCGTCCAAGAGGAACGCCTGATATCCGGGAATGGTAATTCTTCCGGAATCAAGCTGTTGCTCATTAAGGTCAAAATCTGCGGCAATCTGGTCAAGTTCATGCAGATCGGCATTCTTCAGATCAACGTACGTACCATCCTTGAATCGATGGTAGCGGCGGTTCCTACGGTAGGAATTCAGCAATGCACCGACCTCGTTCATCGGCACTTCGTTGGCCATCGGCGAGATCTCAACCAGATTCGAGTCAATGGACAGTCCGACCTTCACCGTAGGGCTGCTGGGCATCATCATGCCGTCGAACGCGGCCGTGGAGAACACCTGCCCGACCGCAGCGCAAGATATCCACGCCCTCGGTAAGCAAGAGCAGAATCGTCTGTTCGTCTTCCTCGCGAATCCGCGCCACGTCAATAGAACTCCATGTCGGGAAAAGCTGGCGAACCACCTGCACCGCGAATGATTCGCGAGCCGTATCTCGTTTGATGAGCGCCGCTTTCGACCGCGAATCCGGATTAATCACGCCTCGTAGTGCTTTAGCGGTCGGCACCAACTGGAACACGAAATCGCCGTATCGTGCCACAGCCTCACAGGTGATGCCCTGCAGATCACGGTCCAAGTAGAATTCGATCTGGCAGTCGACTCCCAATCCGTTCGGCGACTTCCTGCGGAATATCGAAACCAATGCCCGCTTCAGTAAGCTTCGGCAGTATGGTTCGTGCGAACATGGGCCAGTCGTTTTCCGCAATGAACACACCATCGCTAACGTTCGACGCGCACAATGTCATCAACGCGTCCACTGCGGGAAGGATGCTGTCGGTGCAACGGAAGAGTCCGCTCACTGGCCTCATATGGGAATCCGTCGGAGTGCCGTTATGTTCGGCACTCATGAGGTACACGCCCCGCTGCCCAACAATCCGATCCGTGATGGTACGGTTCGACGTGATACGCACGCCCGACGAAGCGCCTTCCTTCACATATTCGGCGATGAACCGAAATTGCGGATTGCCATCGAATATGGCGATAGTATGCGATCTGGACTCCCCTGGCGTGGCCACTTCGACATAGCCCGGAGCGGCGTCATCCGTATGGGCGAAATCATCCGGAGTGAGCTGCCGCGCCCTCTCACGCCCCTCATGCTTGGGAGCTTCCAGCGGCCCACGTGCTATCAGCACGTCTTCGATGTAGTCCTGTTGCGGTTCCGCTTCGAACAGGTTCAGTAGATCGCACAATTCCCCATCGGTGAGCATGATTTCACGTTCGATACGCACGTCTGGCGCGTAATAGTAGTTGTTCTGCAGTTGCGCTGCGGCACGTGATCCAACAACACCTTGCAGGAATCGGAACAGCTGCAGCGAGAACGGTTCGAGCATGTCCGGAGTGTGGGTGAACGAGAGTTTCTGTCCGTATGACACGTATGCCCCGTTGTGCATGTCGGCTACGAATTTGGAAATGCTTTTGATGATATAACTTGCGTCGCCGCAGCCGATTTTCAACGTCAGGCTCCACAGCTCACGGTTCATGATCAGCGTGGGCTCCAGACGCACGCTTCCCGGTTTCACTATGATGGAACCGCTCTTGCGTTTTGTTTTCGTGGCCCCTTGCGTAATGACGCCTCGTTGCTCGTCGGCGAGACGGCTTTTCGCGTCGACGATGCGCTTGAGCACGTCAAGCTGCGCGCTTTGACCGGTATTGTCATTCTTCGCATCCAGCGCACGCATGTAGTCGGATAGGATATGCGAGGTCACGCCACTTCGCTTGAATCCGCGGAACCGTTCGGGCTGGTCAAGAAACAGCAGCAGCATTGCGGCGACATGCTTGCACATGCCAGTATAGCGGCGCCCCCCAGCCGGATCCGAATCGAACTCGTCATCATCCTGCACATGACCGAACGTCGATCCTGAACCGAAATCATCATAATCATCGACATAATCGTATTCATCGTCATCATCATCGAAACTGCGATATTTTGGATTGTTGCGGTAGCTGGGCGAATATGCCGACGAATACGTGCCATAACCGTGCTGCGAACCGTTGAACGCGGGGCACGAGCAATACCTGGCCAAGAAAAGCTCATCATGCAAATCAAGCGTGGCCTGCACTTCGTATCGGCTGGACGGTGAGGTGGTGCCCCGCATATTGGCATGCAGGGTGATGCGGTCGGAATCGGAGTCGTTCAGGCAATGCAGATCCGACATTTTCGCACGCCACTGGTTGGCGATTCCACGGGCACGCTGCAATACAGGCTGACTGCATTCGCTGCGTAGTTCGTCGGAAAGCCATGACAAAGTATCCGCCAACTGAACCCCAATCGTTCGCACATTTGTTCTTATGAAAGAGTATCAGCACAGCGGAACAGGAAAGCCGTGGCTGCAATCCCAGCCGCGGCTTCGCTCCATACAGGTTATATCAGCGGCAACGCTTGGTGAGCGGCTGCCATGGATCGAGTTCCACCGGTTCGGATTCCAGCAGCGGCCCGATCTACGCTGGTTGGTGATGGAGCCCTGCTTCAGTTCTATGGAGAAGTCGCGCGGCAGCGAGCGCTGACCCTTGTAATCGGTGGCGGCTTCGAGCACGCCCACAGATACCGTCGCGTTGACCGTGGAACCGACCGATAATACTGGTGCCGGCCAGAGCGCCACTCAAGTGTTGGATTCGTTGGAGGTCAAAGGCCGCACCCCAGCCAGCGCCACAGCAGGACGTCTACTACCAGAACTGCACTGCGGCACGAGCCGCTGGCGTCGCGCCTATCTACCAGGGTCAGCCGGGCTACCGTTCGCAACTGGACCGCGACCATGACGGAGTCGCCTGCGAATAAATCCAATACAGTGTCTCCACCTTTCCGGTTGCGAGACGTATGGTGGTGAGGCATAGGAAAAGCGCCGGGTTATCATCTGGCGCATTTTCCTATGCCTCAGCACTTTTCCGTATTTCCGCAGTGCAGTCACGAGAACCGCTATAACCTGCGCAGCTGCGCGATGTCATCGCGCAGCTGGTTGACGGTGTCCGTCAGTTCCCGCACATTGTGGCGCAACTGTTCCGTTTCCGATTCCGCCTCATCCGCACGCGCGACCGTCAGCTTTTGATGGGCATGCGATTGTCGAGCGACTGACCGTTGGCGTAGCAGCGGACGTTGCCTAATGCAATGGAGATGATACTGCGTTCGGTGATCTCAAGATGGTTGCCTCCCGCCACATGTGGGGTGATGAGGCATTTCGGCTCGCACCACAGCGGTGAGTCGGCCGGCAGCGGCTCCGGTTCGGTCACATCGAGCGCGGCGCCATGGATTCGTCCTTCCGCGAGCGCGTCGGCAAGCGCCTGACTTTCAATGGCGTCGCCGCGGCCCGCGTTGATGATGATGGCGTCAGGTTTGAGAGATGCGATGCGTTCCGCATTGAGCAGATGGCGTGTTGCCGGGGTGGATGGTACGCACATGGCGATCACATCGGCGTATTGCAGGACGTCGTCGAGGGAATCGAAACCGACCATATGATCGATGCCCGGCGCTTCGACGGCGAGATTACGGCGAATGCCGATGGTT
>ENA-OQHD01000723-OQHD01000723.1-human-gut-metagenome-genome-assembly--contig:-NODE-723-length-11171-cov-2.058041_pt1 | contig 11171 bp, 20 predicted proteins | sample MGYA00242560_ERZ504711 | MGnify/ENA primary metagenome ERZ504711 (study PRJEB26092, sample SAMD00036198) | human gut metagenome | host: Homo sapiens | study: EMG produced TPA metagenomics assembly of... | reverse complement strand
GTTTTACCAGCATTCCGTCTGTAGCTAAGAGGGCGTACTGTTCCTCCTCGCTCATGCCGGGCAGCTTGTCCTTTAAGCCCATAGATTTATAGAGAAGGCCGCTGGTATTGAAAAAGCTTCTTTAATGGAAGTCTGCTCATCTGATGCCATTTCTTAAGCTCCTCTGCGGAAGGATTCTGTTCCTTGATGTGGCGGTCCTCATAGGAGACGCCGGCTGCATCCAGCCATTTCTTCGCCTTCTGGCAGGTAGTGCATTTCGGATATTCTGCAAATAATACGCTCATAGGTTGTTCCTCCGTGAAATGATTGATTTTAATAGTTTAGCTCATATTATAGCTGTAAAGATACAATTTTACAATGCGGCATACAGAAAAGCCCTGTTATAAAACAGACAAAAGCAGCAGGCTTTGCGGCTGGCTGCGTTTTGCCTCAATAACTGGCTGAACAGCCTGTTTCTTCCCACAAATTTTATAAAAACTTTCCGATTTCGCAAGAACCCATTCACAGATCCTACACAATCCACCTGTATAATACCAGACATAGAACAAAAACAGGCGGACAGGGGGCAGAAAAGCAAGAATCTGCCGGAGGATCTTTGCATAGAATAGAAGCAAGGTCATTCAGGGAGCAGGCTGTTGAAGGCAATTCTCTATCTCTCAGATTTTCTTGTTCCGGCTGTTCTGTTTTACATAATCGGCTTCGGAGTTCTTTCCAGGCGTCCCGTATTCGACGATTTTATCAGGGGGGCGCAGGAAGGGATGAAAACCGTAGCCGGGATTCTCCCCACGCTGATCGGTCTTATGACGGCAGTGGGAGTCCTGAGGGCATCGGGATTCCTGGAGTTCCTTTCAGAAATATTGAAAGCTCCAGCAGGATTTCTCCGCATTCCCGGAGAGCTGATTCCTCTTATCCTGGTACGCCTCGTGTCCAGCTCAGCTGCCACCGGGCTTCTTCTCGATATTTTCAGGACTCATGGGCCGGATTCCCTGCTGGGGATGACGGCATCTATTATGGAGAGCTGTACAGAGACGGTGTTCTATACCATGAGCGTGTATTTTATGACGGCAAAGGTGACGAAGACGCGCTGGACTCTGGCCGGAGCCGCCATTTCCACAGCGGCAGGCATAGGAGCCAGCATTCTGATTGCCGGTTTTCTGACATAAAAGCGTATGACGGCGCCGTAAAAAGTTTTATTGGCGCTAACAGTTGCCGGCCAGGTCCGTTTATTGTATAATCAGTGGGGAAATTTTGTTTTTAGAAGGTGAAGGGGAACACTGTGGACAATTACGAGACATTCAATGAGGTACTGGTGAGGCTGTTCCGCGACATTATGGATATTGAGCAGAAGGCTATCATAACGCCGGAGTTTCGGAATATCACCAATAATGATATGCATGTCATTGAAGCCATCGGAATCGGGGCGCCGAAAATATGTCCGCGATTGCCAGAGAGCTGTCCGTCACAGTAGGGACTCTCACGATTGCCATGAACAGTCTGGTGAAAAAGGGGTACGTGGTGCGGGCCAGGGGAAAGGAAGATCGGCGGATCGTCTATATCTCCCTGTCAGATAAGGGCCGGAGGGCTTATGAGCATCACGCAGAGTTTCACAGACAGATGATCGACAGCATAAAAGAGGAGCTGACGCCTCAGGAGCTGGACATTCTTTATCAGGCGCTTACCAAGCTGAACCGCTGGTTCAGGGAATTAAATCAATAAAATCAATGAATGAAAGAGGAGAATACGATGAAAAAATTAATGATTGCTTTAACTGGAATTTTTGATGAGTGTATCGCTGGCAGCCTGCGCGCCTACAGACACATCCGGCCAGAATCAGGATAAACAGGCAGCAGAGGGACAGACCGTGGAGGCTTCCATTCCGGAGACAGAGCGGGAAGTGGTGGAGAAGCTTCCGGACGCAGATGCGGCTCCGATGGCACAGGTCAGCATGTTTACTGTTAAGGAGAATAGAACTGGACTGAAGCAGAGCATGGACGCCATCGACTCTGAGGATGGAGAAACGATTGATCCGCAGCTTCTGGCAGATAAGATGGCTGAGAATGGAATCCTTGAGGAGGGAACCAAGGTGTTAAGCTTTTCCCAGGAAGGCTCTGTGATCAGCGTAGACCTTTCCGCTATGCCGAATCAGGACGACGTTCTGCAGCAGACGGCGGTTGCCAACACACTGCTTCAGAATTTTGAGGCTTCTGAGCTGAATCTGTCTGTAAATGGAGAAAAGCTCGGAACAATGGAGTTTAATAAGGGCTACAAGAACATAGGAAGCGAGACCTCTGCGGCAGAGACAGAAAAAGAGAGCGCAGCAGAAAGCGGCGGGGAGACGGCAGAAAGCTCCCAGGAAACAGAGGCAGAATAACAGAAACCAGGAGAGAAGGGGAACATCACCCCTTCTTTTTTACTTCCACCTCAATTAACGTGACATAGTGATCCGTATTCTGGGAAGCCAGGCTGTCCAGAATACAGTATTCATAGGAGCCGGACACAGCTGAAACGCCCAGCCGTTCAAGCTCAGAGAAGAGAAGCCGGTAGGCGCTTCCACTTCCCGTATAGCGTCCCGTAAAGTAATAGCGGGCGTAGAGCCCGGGCGGCTTGATGATGGACGGAACGCCGGCGCACTTTTTTCTCCAGCGGAAGAAATACGTGGGACGCCCGGAGATAATGGCCTTCCTGCAGTTCGTCCAGAGGAATCAAAGATCCCTGCTGGTAGAAATAGGGGTAATGTTCCCGCTTGGCCTTTGTCATCAGCCTTTTAATGGCGATATTCTGGGCCATGAGATCCTCCTCGTCCGTGCCCTTTTCTCCGTTTTTGGAAAGAAGACTGGCTCCACGGCCAGAAGCTCCGGCGTTTTCATGGCGGATCAGGAAAACGCCCTCTTGTTTCGAGGTCAGATCTTCCAGCGTTTTCATTTTCCAGGACAGCTGCTTTTCAATGGTCTGCAGCCGTTTTATTTTCTGGCGGATGCTTGCCAGCTGTTCCTCCATGCGGGAAACGGCGTAGTCTCTGGTCCGCTGTTCCATAAAGGTGCGGATTTCGTCTAAGGACAGGCCGATTTCCTTCAGCATGGAAATATTGTCGAGAAAATCCAGCTGGTCCGCACTGTAGTACCGGTATCCGTTGTCAGGATCCACATAGTCCGGTTTCAAAATCCCATTTTTTATCATAAAAAAAGAATCGTCTGTTTGGAGAGGCCTGACAGCTTAGCTATCTCCCCGGCTGTGAAACGATGCTCCATTTTAATCGGTTCCTTTCTGCTTGACAGTATAGTAACTATATCCTTTATACTAATTTATGTCAAGAAATCACAGAAAAGGAGTTGTTATCTATGAAAATGCCGCAGAGGGCACAGTTGAAGGCGGAAGCACTTCGCTATGCAGGGCTGATGCTTGGAACAGCGGTTTTTGTCATTTGGACTTTATAACGTACACAGCCAGTCGGATATTACAGAGGGCGGCGTGCTGGGACTGCAGCTGTTAATACAGAACTGGTTCGGCGTTTCCCCCAGCGTCATTGGCCCGGTTCTCGACCTGATCTGCTATCTCATTGGCTGGCGGATTTTAGGAGGCGCTTTTCTGAAAAATCGCCATGGTATCCACGCTCAGCTACGGTTTCTTTTACTCGATCCATGAGAGAATGGGGTATATGCTTCCGGACCTGGGTCGGCAGTCCGGTGCTTGCAGCCCTTGTGGGAGGCCTTTTCGTGGGAATCGGCGTAGGGCTTGTGGTCAGGGCCGGAGGAGCCACAGGAGGCGACGACGTGCTGGCCCTGGTGCTCAATAAGCTGGCCGGAGTAAAGATTGAGAAGTGCTATTTTTTCCACAGATTTTGTAGTGCTGGTGCTCTCGCTGAGCTATATTCCTGCGCTTAAAATTGCATGCTCCCTGCTGACAGTTACCATTTCTTCCTATATTATCGGAAAAATGTACCAGGGAGAAGAGAACGCAGATTTGAAAGAGGAGACCAATTTAAAACAGACTGGAAGAAAAGAGCTGGTGTAGAAACGCAGGCAAAAAGATGATAGGAGAAAGAATCCGGGGAATTTTCTGAGGTTTTTGAAAACAAAGAAAATTCCCCGGATTTTTACGGTCCGTTTGCCGCTTTACTGCGCTCCGCAGGTGAGCAGCCATGTTTTAAAGTAGGGTTCCATGACGCGGAAGGAGGCTCCGTCCATATCCAGAATAAATTTGTGGAACTGGACGGGATCGTAACGATCCCCCAGGGTTTCCATGGCCGTTTCCCGCATTTTTACCATTTCCATATATCCTGTGTAATACTGCAGATAATTGGCTGGATTGTCGGCAACGGCATAGTAGATTTCTTCTATTACCTGGGTGTCGGTGATGCCGTAAAGCTCCTCCAGGAATTTAGCGGTCCGCTCCTGGCTCCACCCTTCGTAGTTAATGTTAATATCCAGCAGCGCATAGAGTCCCAGAGTGGCGGCCTGATTGTGGGCTAACAGCCTGGAAAGCTCCGGAGAAAGCCCGTTGTCAAACTGATAGGAATAGATTTCCGCGTAGGTTCCCCAGCCTTCTGTGTAGCCGCCGCAGGCCAGAAGTCTCAGAAGAGGATCCCGCACATTCTGGTTGGCGTAGACAGTCTGGTAAAGGTGGCCCGGGTAGCCTTCGTGGGCCAGAGTGGTGTACAGCGCCTCGGAAGAGGTCTGCTCAGATCCTCCGTTAATATAAATGACATTGTGCTGCCAGCAGTCAATGGGAGCTGTCAGATAGAAAGCGGGGCTTAAGGAGGCTTCTAACGCCTTGGGGACCTGGTGAACGGTGTAATCCGCTTCTGGAAGAGCCGGAAAATCCCTTTTCGGCCTGGGTTTTCAGGGCGTCTAAGATGGCAGCAGGTTCCGTCTGGGAAAGGAATAGCTGGCCGACGCCTCCGCAAGCTCCGGATGATTCTGAAGGAGCAGCGTCACCTGAGCCAGATCCTCGCTCATATGTACCTGCACCTGCTGTTTCAGCTCAGGCACCGTATAGCCTGTTCCTGTGGAGGAGGCTGCAAGATACTCATAGTATCGTTTTCCATCCGGGTATCCGCACAGTCCCATCGGGTTTTGGCCGCGTCCCTTCAGCTTCTCAAGCTCTCCGGCCAGCATCTGGTAAGCGGGAATAAAGTGCTCCTTCATAACGGCCAGATGGCGTGCTTTGTACTCGTTCTTTTCCTCCTCGGTCAGCCCGTCTATGGAGTCCAGCTTGCTGTTAAAGGTTTCATTTAAAAAGCTGTTTTCAGGCCGGATCATGTAGTCCTTACAGGACTGGATGATCTGATCCAATACCAGATCGCAGGGCGCAAGTCCGGCGTCGGCCCGGATCTTCTCAAATTCGGCAATGCTCTTGTAGTAGGAGTCAATCTGGGACATCAGATTCAGATAATCCTCCACATCCTGCCTGTCATAAAAAGCATATTCTGCAAACAGAATGGGGAGCTGGGCCTGAGTTCCGATGGTGGTGGATACAGGGCGCGTGTAGAGCTCCAGTCCCCTGGCCGCCAGCTCTGTTTCCAGGTAGTCGTCAAGAGCGCGGTAGGTGAACAGCTGATCCGCTGTCAGCAGAGAGGGATCAAAGGTATGCAGCTCCTCAGACAGCTGCTCCATATCAGCGGAAACCTGTTCCAGATATTCCAGAGAGCATTCCCCAAGCTTTGGATCAGCTGTGGAAATGCCGTAGCTTTCCGGATCCTTTAACATATAGTGGAGAGTCAGGCCGGATCCCTCCAGCTCGTCTTTAAATATCTGCTTTGTAAACGCATCAAATGCCGCCTGTACAGATTTTTCAGAGGAAGAGACGGCAGAGCTTTCCTTCTGAGATGCTTCAGTTTCTGACGCAGACTCCGGTGATGTCAGTGAGACACCGGTTTCTTCTGTTCCTGCGGCTGGGGGTCCTTGAGCAGGAACTGAGCGCGACAGAGAGGAGCATAGCCAGCAGGAAGCAGCAGTATTGTCGTTTCGCTTCATGTTCATATACCTCCATTTTGTTTCATTATAATTTATATTATGGCCAATTTACAACTCATTGAATATACTGGAGGAAGGGCGCTGCGCGCAAAGGAAAGAGCCGGGGATTTTACCCGGCCCTTTCCAAAACTGCCTGTTTCTGCGTTGGAGTCATTACAAAGCATTAATCGTAAATACTTTCCGTATCCCAACTCTGTAACGGTTCCTGTATTCACATCGATCTCAAATTCATATTCTGTCGATTTTGTGGACGAATTGCCCCCTCATAGCAGAGACGTCCGTCGTCCCATTCCTTTTCCATCCAGAAAAAAGACAGATCGGAAACGGAAAGACCTGCTTTGGAGGCTGCGATTTCTTTCGCCTGATCTTTTGTCACTGCAGTGGACTGCTGTGCGCCGGAAGGAGCGGCCAGAGCGGTGAGATGAGACGGAAGAAGAACACTTCCAAGCATAAGAACGGATGCGGCTGTAATCACTGATTTTTTTCCATATTTTTGCATAGGAAACCCTCCTTGTGGTATCTGTTTTTAGTATACTGATGCTATGGTTTTATCATACAGGAGAAAGATTAAAGGTAAAAGATTAAATTGGGAGGAAATCTTTGACCCTGGTTCAGACATATGCTAGTCACCACTGAAGGCGAATAATCCTTGACAAATTCTAGGCCTGTGTGTTACGTTACGAAAACAGATACAGATTTTCTAGTTAATTAGGGAAGCTTTTTGTGGCTTGAAAAATATATGGTGGAAACTGTAATTCGGGTGAGAGGAGCGGCTGCATTTATGGTACAGAAACAGTTATCATATAAATATCAGGTATATAATGAACTCAAAAAAAGGGATTCTTACTGGTCAGTATCCGCCTGGGAAGCGTGATGAATGAGAGAAAGCTTTCAGAAGAAATAGGGGATTAGCCGCACGCCGATTCGTGAAGGGCTGCAGATGCTGGCCAGAGATGGATGGCTCCAGATGGAAACCTACAAGGAGCAGTCGTTAGAGAGTTTGACCCACACTATATGTGGGAGCTGAGCAGGATCAGATATGCATTAGAGCTGTCAGCAGCTGAGGATGCAGTAAAAAATATGACGGATCAGGGGTTAGAGAGACTTCGCCAGATTCAAGCGGCTCAAAGAGAGGATCTCTCAAATTATAATGTAGATGAATTTATAAGACATGACAGAGAATTCCATTCCTGTATTTACGAAATGAGCTTAAACAGAGAACTGATGAAGCTGGCCAGCAATTACTATGATGTGTTTCGTTTTTTAAGGAATGCAGGCAGTAATGGGAACGGAAGAGCGGCGTTTAACAACAATAGAGGAACATCAGGATATTCTGGAGGCGATGGAGCAGCATAATCCCAAAGCTGCTGTTCAGGCCATGGAAAAAACACATGGAACAGACGGAGACCAACATCAGACGTCACATTAAGATTGCTCCATAGCAGAATTTTCAAAAATGAGAATTAGGAATATCTCATAAATACTTCAGTAACTTTTTGTAAAATGTGTAAATTGACAGGCCGTAAGAAAAGGAGTATTATAATCCCATAAATGGTATACCAAATACCAAATACCGAATACCAAAATGAGGGTAAGGTTTGAAAATGTAGTGAGAGCCAGGAATAATATAAAGGAGAATTGATATGAAAGCTGCAATGATTCAAATGGATATGGAACTTGGAAAGCCGGATGAAAATTTTGAAAAGGCGGTTAGGATGACAGAGGAAGCCTGTGCTTTGAATCCAGATGTGGTTATTCTGCCTGAAACGTGGAATGTAGGTTTTTTTTCCCGAGAGAAAATTTAGATAAGCTGTCAGACAGAGACTGCAGCCGTGTGAAGGAAACATTTTCTTCTTTATCGAAAACGTATGCAGTGAATGTGATTGCCGGAAGCGTGGCTAATAGAAAGGCAGATGGAAACATTTACAATACTGCCTGCGTATTTGACAGAAAGGGAAATTTAACAGCGCAGTATGATAAGGTGCATCTGTTTAGCCCATCAGGGGAAGATGACTTTTTCAATGTGGAGATCGTCCCTGTAATTTTGAATTAGATGGAATTCCATGCAGCCTTGTGATTTGCTATGATATCCGTTTTCCAGAGCTAATTCGTTCAGAAATGCTGGCTGGCTCAAAGATACAGTTTGTTGTAGCTCAGTGGCCGGCTGTCAGACAGCTGCATTGGGATGTCCTTAACCGTGCCAGAGCAATTGAAAATCAGAGTTATGTATGCTGCACGAATTCTGTTGGAACGGCTGGGGAAGTGAGATGCGCAGGCCATTCGGCAGTTTATGGTCCGATGGGAGAGTGCCTGATTCTAGGTGGAGAAAAAGAGCAGATTTTAATAGCTGATATGGAGATTCAGGAGATAGACAGAGTGCGTTCTTCTATTAATGTCTACCGGGACAGAAGGCCAGAAGTATATCAGTTATAAAAAATAAGAAAAGAGGAGAGGGAGAAGGATGAGTCAAATGAAATTTATGGTGGAGGGCAAAGCAGGAGAGAGGGTATTAGATTTACAGTATGAAAGAGTATTCGCCATCGGCTATGCAGGAAGAAATATGGAAAAGACAATGGAGCATATTAAAGAATTGGAACAGGAATTGGGGGTTCCGGCTCCTAAAAAAAGTTCCAACAATTTTTCAGTGCGGAAATTACGTTCTGACACAGGAGAGAAATTTGGCTTTTGTAGGAAATAAAACCTGCGGAGAGGTAGAGTATGTGATTATCTTGTCTCACGGTAAAATTTATATTGGCGTAGGAAGCGATCATACAGATCGTGAGCTGGAGGCTGTAAGTGTTCCTAAAGCAAAGCAGATCTGTGCAAAACCCATTTGCAGCAGGATATGGGACTATGAGGAAATAAAGGATCATTGGGATGAGATTAAGCTTCGTTCCTGGCAGACCATAGAGAATAAAGAAGTTTTGTATCAAGAGGGAACATTAAAGGATATCCTTCCAGTAGAAACGATCTTGAATGAGATGAACGGGAGAATCGGAGCAATTGATAATTGTGTGATTTTTTTCAGGGACAGTTCCTGTAAAAAAATGGTTTCTGTTTTGGGCAGCAAATTTTAGATATGAGATTGGAGGACAAGATATTGGGGCGTAAGCTGTCCGCAGATTATAATGCAGAAGCTGTGAGTGAGGAGGAAAGGTAATGCAAAAAGGAAGGGCAGGAACTTTTTTGCTTAGCGGCGGCAGCCATGATCACGTTTCTTTCTGGCTGTACAAGTTCAGGCAGTTCAGGAGACAAAATTAAGCTTAAAATTGCTACAGTGGGAAATGAGTCTCATCAGTCAACTATAGCGGCCTCTGCTTTTTAAAGGAAAAGCTGGAGGAATTGGCCGGGAATAGATTTGAGGTTACTATTTATCCCAATGCGCAGCTAGGCGGAGAAAGGGAGATGGCAGAGGGAGTCAAGATTGGATCAATAGAAATGGCTGTCGTTACCACAGACGGAGCTCTTCCAAGTTTTGTGCCGGAAACACAGGTTCTTGCGATCCCCTATCTGTTTGCGGACAAGGAAGAAGCCTATTTTGTACTGGATGGATATTTGCAGGAAACATTAAAACCGGAGTTTGAAGAACAGGGCTTTAAACACCTTGCCTTTGCGAGCTGGGTTTCCGTCATTTACAAATAATGTGAAGGAGATTACAAAAGCAGAGGACATGAAAGGCTTATCCATTCGTGTGCAGGAGTCTCCAATCTGGTTTGCTCTGGCAGAACACTTAAATTTTATTGCTACTCCGATTTCATTTAACGAACTTTATACAGCGCTGCAGCAGGGAACTGTAGATGGGCAGGAGAATCCAATTGCCTCTATTTCATCTTCTGCTTTTGATGAGGTTCAGAAATATATGTGTCTGGATGGACATACCTATGCGCCAGAAAGCATGATCATGAATTTAGAATTTTTATAACCGTCTGACAGATGAAGAGAGAGCGTGGATAGATGAAGCGTCCGTTTATGCCAGAGATACCCAGAGACAAATGGTTACAGACATGGAAGAGGAAATGCTTAAAGCGATTGAGGATAAAGGTGTAGATGTATGCCGCGAACCAGATTTGGAATCCTTTAGGAAAGCGACAGAGACTCTTTACCAGGATTCTGCTGTGACGGCTCTGGGTTTCACCGGAACTTACAGAAGGAGTAAAAGCAGCTGTGGCACAGTACGAAGCAGAACATGGTGAAAAGGGGGAAAGGGACATGATTGATAAATTGGTAGACGGACTTGCCAGAATGATTATGGGAGTGAGCGCTCTGCTGGTATTTGCAATTACATTTTTACAGGTTTTGTGTCGATTTGTTCTGAAGTCACCTCTTCCCTGGAGCACCGATATTTTGCGATTGGTGTTTACTTATTTGGTGTTTTGGGGAGCTGCCTGGTGCGTCAGGGAGAAGGAGCATTTAAACGTAGATGTGGTTCTTACAGCTCTTTCCAGCAGGGATATGCAGATGGACAGAAATTTTGATTAATCTGAGTTTGTGCAGCTTTTTTATTTTTCTTGTACTTTAATTTTGGAATTCAGTTCTGCAATTTTTGGATGGACACAGACCACATCCTATCTGCCTCTTCCTATGACTGTTTATTATGCGAGTATCCCAAGTGCAGGGGTGGCAATGCTTTACTACATGGTTAAAATACTGATACGACAGATCAGAAATAATGGGGAGGGAGAAGTATGATCTATATTGTCTTGCTATTTATACTGTTTTTTAATTGGAATTCCAATTTGTCTTTTCTCTGGGACTGGTATCAGTGTTTGGAATGGTTCAAGGTGCAACCCCTATGATTGTGGTGATTCAGAGATTGTTTACTGGAGCTGACAGCACAGCTTTGATTGCTATCCCTTTGTTTATTTTGGCAGGAGGTTTGATGGTACAGGGCGGAATTTCAAACAGGATTGTCAGCTTTGCAGACGCTTTGAACGGACACTTTTCCCAGCGGCCTTGCTTTGGTAAGTATTCTGGCATGTATGCTTTTTTGCAGCGATTACTGGTTCAGCCATTGCAGCTACAGCTGCTATTGGAGGAATTATGATTCCGATTATGAGAGAAAAGAATTATGAAGATACCTTTTCAGCTCCATTGATTGCCTGCGGAGGTTCTATCGGACCTATTATTCCTCCTAGCATTCCGCATTTTGCTTTATGGTACGATGGCTAACGTAAGTGTAGGAAAGCTGGTTTATAGGCG
>ENA-OQHD01000722-OQHD01000722.1-human-gut-metagenome-genome-assembly--contig:-NODE-722-length-11180-cov-2.053108_pt1 | contig 11180 bp, 19 predicted proteins | sample MGYA00242560_ERZ504711 | MGnify/ENA primary metagenome ERZ504711 (study PRJEB26092, sample SAMD00036198) | human gut metagenome | host: Homo sapiens | study: EMG produced TPA metagenomics assembly of... | reverse complement strand
ATATGTCCCGAAGCTGGCCCAGGAGACAATGACCAGGGGAAAGACCAGGCTGATCGGTGTGGTGATTCATACAACAAAAGTTTATGAAGATACAACCATTGCAGACCCATTCTATGGAACAATCGTGGGAATTATAGAAAGAGAACTGCGTAAAGCGGGATATTATATGCTTTTGTATGCAGAAATGGATCTGGATAAAATTTTCCAGATGTCTGCATCGTGGAGTGTGGCAGGGATCATTACAGTTACATTTGCGCAGAAAGATTATGAGAAACTAAGAAATCTTGTAGACGGTTGTCCGGTGGTTGGAATTGATACATATGGAAAACAGGATGCGGATATTTATAATATTGGACTGGATGATTTAAATGGAAGTTATAATCTTGTAAATTATTTATTTCAATGCGGTTATGAGGAAATCCTGGTTTTGATGGAAGAAACCGCCAAAGGTGCAGAGCTTGTGCGTGTAGAAGGGTACAAAATGGCACTTAGGAAAAATGGACGGGAATATCAGGCGAAATATCATATTTATGTAGATCCTGCAGATTCAGAAAAATCGGAGAAAACGTTTAAAAGAGTTAGAACGCTTTTGTGGCAAAAAATTATGCTATTTTTTCGTGTAAGTGATCAGTTGGCAGCAAGAGTCATGAGAAGCTTTCAGGAGGATGGGTATAAAATTCCGGATGATATAGGAATTGCAGGCTTCGATAATAATATTTACGGGACAATGCTATATCCGCGCCTGACAACAGTTAATCAGGATATTCCGAGAAAATCGGAAGAGGCAGTGAAGATGCTTATTGATCTTATTGAGGGAAAAGAGGTAAGAAAAAGGAAGTGATTCTTCCCACACAGTTAGTGATTCGTGACAGTACCAGAAAACAGAATTAAATAAAGGCTTGATAATGCGGGAAATGAAATATATTTTTCGTGTTTTCAGGCCTTTTTTACTGTTTGACATAAGCGGACTGTTGTTGGGCCAATAATTATGCGATTGTGCAAAATGTATAAAAACAATAGAATGACAATATGTAAATATACGGTGTTACACAACACCTATTGCGCGTTTTAGGAATAGATGCTATTATAAATACAAGCTAAGTGTTGCGCAACACCTATAGAGAATACAATGATTTTAAGGGAAGATAGCAGGAGGTAATCAAAATGAAAGGAAAGAAAGTATTAGCATTAGTTATGTGTGCAGTTATGGCAGCAGGAATAACAGTTCCGGTAATGGCAGAGGAGAAAGATGACAGCGGACGTGAAGTCATTAATTTTTTCCAGAGCAGATGATGGACATATGGATGTTATGCAGAATGTAATTGATGCATTTGAGGCAAGTCAGGACAAATACATACAGTAAACATTGTGGTTGCTCCTAATGATTCAAATCAGGAAAAGAGTCAGCTGACTACTTCTTTTTCTGCCGGAAGTTCTGAATATGATGTAGTTTCTATTGATACTGCCTGGGCTGGCGATCTGGCAGGTGCCGGATATCTGGAAGCACTGGATGGATATATGAAAGAATCCGGAAGAAAGGCATCTGAATATAATAAAGGCTCTCTTGATTCAGGAACTTATCGTGCGAAAACATATGCACTGCCTATTAATCCGGATTATGGTGTATTAATTTTTCCGCAAAGATATTGTTTCACAGGAAGATGCGGACAAACTGGTAAGTGGAGATTATACATATGATGATCTGATCACTATGGCAGAGAACTACAAAGGTCAGGAAGGAACAAAGACCGGACTTGTATTCCAGGCTAATCAGTATGAAGGACTTGTATGTAATGCAAATGAATGGACAAATAATTTCAATGATGTCAAGGGTGGCCTGGAATTAATGAAGAAAGCAGTTGATTCTGACGCGACTCCGGAAGATATTCTAGTATATCAGGAAGATCAGACCGCAAACAGCATGGTCAATGGAGACTGTGATTTTTGCAAGAAACTGGCCATATGCATGGGCACTCCTTACAGATGAGACTGCTGTTCATCAGGATCAGATAGATATTGCACCTCTTCCAAATGGATCCTGTATCGGTGGATGGCTTGCAGCAATTAATGCAAACAGTGAACATAAAGATGGCGCATGGGCATTCCTTGATTTCCTTACTTCCATGGATGGACAGGTGATCTATGCAGCTGGAAGCGGAAGTGCTCCCGGATGGACTGCAGCAGCTGATGATGAAAAAGTAAAAGAAGGAAACAAGCTTCTGGAAAATCCTGGATTTATTGCAGCATTAAATAATACGATTGCCCGTCCAAGCTCTGACAATTATCAGGAATTATCTGATAATCTGCAGATTGCTATGCACAAATATTTATCTGGTGAGGCTGAACTGGATGATACAGTAAATCAGATAGAGACTTTACTGGACACAGAGGGAAAATAAAAACTTCAGTGAATAAAAGGGCTGTCCGGTTTGTCAGACAGTCCTTTTGAACTTTCAGATATCAATTTTTGCAGAGAAAAGGAGAAAAACCATGGTTAAGAAAATGACCTTTAAGCAGTTTCTGTTTATTCTGCCGCTTTTGATTTTTATTGGTGTTTTTTCCTATCTATCCAATTGGTAACATCCTTTATGTATACATTTTTTGGATTATCGCATTAATGATCAGACCGCAAACAGCTACTATTTGTCAGAACGTTTTAAATGGAGAGCTGTTCTATGAGGATTGTGATTATATCAATTATTTTCTGGATGATGATAAGACTTTAATGTCAGAAGAGGATCAGAAAGCAGTAGAGGAAATCCAGGCAACAGTCAGCAGCGTAATGAGTGAATATGAAAATGCAAAGGGAACAGAGAAGATTTCTTCTGATAAAAAGGATGAACTGGTTGCTTTTAAAGAAAAGCTCAGAACAGATATTACTGCACTTTATGATAAATATCCGGATGTAGAGTTCTATAATAAAGACAAAATACCGGAGATTTTAGATGAAATGGACACATGTATTGTAAAGTCTAATTTTATTGGCCTGAAGGCTTATGGGAATCTGATCAAAGATACCCGTTTCTGGAAAGCTCTGGGACATACACTGATTTTTACAGTGATCTCAGTAGGAATTGAGCTGGTATTGGGAATGCTTCTGGCATTGATTATGAATAAAGCAATGAAAGGAATCGGTCTTGTCCGTACGGTTGCGCTGATTCCGTGGGCAATCCCCACAGCAGTATCAGCTATGATCTGGAGTTATCTGTATGATGGAAGTTATGGAATTGTTTCTTTTCTGTTTAATAAACTGGGAATTATAAACAGTCAGTCTGCAATGCTTCTGACCTCTCATTGGGGCGATGAGTGCTGCAATTATTGCAGATGTATGGAAAACAACTCCATATATGGCACTTCTTCTGCTGGCAGGCCTGCAGGTTATTGACAGAGGCCTTTATGAAAGCTCTGCGATTGATGGTGCAGGTCCGGTGGTGACATTCTTTAAGATTACATTGCCACTGGTGAAACCAAGCCTTCTGGTTGCCTTGTTATTCCGTACACTGGATGCATTCCGTGTATACGACCTGATCGCAATCCTGACAGGTGGCGGTCCTGGAAATGGAACAGAGAGTTTATCTATTTATGCTTATAAGCTGATGTTTGACCAGAGTAATTATGGATACAGTTCCGTAGTTGTTATGGGAATGTTTGTTGTAGTAGCAATTATTGCATTCCTGTATGTAAAAGTACTTGGGGCAGATGTCATGGGAAACGACTAAGGAGGGGAGAAAGGATGAAAAAGGTAAGTACGGTTTAAAGTAGTAAGCTGGACTTTTTATTATTGCCTTTTTTGCTGATTTCAGTATTTCCATTCTTCTGGATTCTGGTCACATCATTTAAACCTGAAACAGAAATATTCGGAGATGGCGCATATCGTATTATTGCGCAGCACCCTACACTAGATGCATTTAAAACAGTTACTTTTTGCAAAAAAATATTCTCAGGGCAGTATGGAACAGCTTTGTTATGTCCGGATTTACTACTTTGTATGTAATTGTTGTTGCGTCTATGTCTGCATATATCATATCCAGATTCAAATTCAAAGGAAAAAATCTTCTGATGGCATTGATCCTTACAGTAGCAATGTTTCCGCAGATGATCATTATCGGACCGGTGTTCAATATGTACTATTCTCTTGGAAAACTGAATTCCTACTGGGTATGTCTGGCGTATTCATCTATTACTCTGCCAAGTGCAGTATGGATTATGGTGGCACATTTCAAACAGGTTCCTCTTGCACTGGAGGAGGCAGCGAAGATTGATGGATGTTCTACCTGGGGAACTTTATGGAGAATTATTTTTCCAATTGCAGCACCGGGAGTATTTACAACTGCGATTATGACTTTTATTTCAGCATGGAACGAATATCTTCTTTCATGTACCATGAACAGTAATGAATCAATCCAGACAGTTCCGGTCCGTATCGGATATCTGAGAGGGCAGTATACAATTTACTGGAACCAGATTGCGGCAGCTGCTGTAGTTGTAGTAATTCCTACTTTAGTGATGGTATTACTGTTCCAGAAACAGATCGTAGCCGGAATTGCCAATGGTGCAGTCAAGGAGTAAACAGTTAAAGAGTAAAAAGGAGGCATAAACTGATGAGCTTAAAAAAACTACGCAGTACCAACACATCCTTTGTGCTCTGCCGGCGCAGTGCTGCAGGGGGAAAATTACAGAATATCAATGTTGACAACCGCATTAATCAGATTTGAGTATAGCGAAGATGGGAAATTTGAAGATCATGCAACCCAGATGGTTTACAACAGAGAATTTCCTGTTCCGGAATTTCGTGTTGTAGAAAAAGAGGAAACTCTTGATATCTATACAAAGAATCTGGAGATTCATTATGATAAACAGAAATTTACACCAGGCGGTCTGATGGTCCGCGTTGCAGGTGGAATGGCAGGAGAGAGAGTATGGCATTACGGAGAAGAGACGAAAGATCTTCGGGGAACTGCAAGAACTCTGGACTGGGCCAACGGTGAAATCCCGCTGGAACATGGAATTATGTCAAAAGACGGATTTCTGTTCTGAATGATTCTCATACAATGGTACTTATGGGAAAAATGGTTCTGTAAAACCAAGACAAAACAAAGGAGAAGAATTTTTATTTCTTTGGTTACGGTCATCGATTCCTTGAATGTCTGAAGGAATTTTTATCATCTTTGTGGGAAAAACACCTCTTTTACCAAGATATGTGCTGGGTAACTGGTGGAGCCGTTACCACAAATATGATGAAGCAGAGTATAAAGAGCTGGTAGAGAGATTTGGAAAAAGAAAAAGTTTCCGTTTTTCAGTAGCTGTTATTGATATGGACTGGCATCTTGTTGAGGATGTGGATCCTGTATATGGAAGCGGATGGACAGGCTATACCTGGAACAAAAAGCTGTTTCCGGATCCGCCGGAATTCCTGAAATGGCTTCATGACCATAATATGAAGGTAACATTGAATGTTCATCCGGCAGATGGAATCCGCCCATATGAAGAAGCATATCCACGTATTGCAAAGAAAATGGGAATGGATCCTGAGCAAAAAGAGCCGGTACTTTTTGACATAGCAGATGATAAATTCCTTGAGGTTTATCTTAATGATCTGCATCATCCGATGGAAGAAGACGGCGTAGATTTCTGGTGGCTTGACTGGCAGCAGGGAACTGTTACGAAAATACCGGGTCTGGATCCCCTTTGGATGTTGAACCATTATCACTATCTTGACAGTGTATGGAAAGGCAAGAGACAACTTACCTTTTCCAGATATGCAGGTCCGGGAAGCCACAGATATCCCATTGGATTCTCTGGTGATACGATTATTACATGGGAGAGTCTGAAGTTCCAGCCATATTTCACTGCAAATGCCAGCAATATCGGATATGGATGGTGGAGCCATGACATTGGTGGTCATATGTTTGGATACAGAGATGATGAACTGACTGCCAGATGGGTAGAATTGGGAGTATTCTCTCCGATCAACCGCCTTCACAGTACAGATAATCCATTTAATGGAAAAGAACCGTGGAAGTATAACCGGATTGTGGAAGAAACAATGAAGAAGTATCTTCGTATGCGTCATAGCCTGGTTCCTTATCTTTATACTATGAATAAGTATGCAAGCAGAGACGGAATTCCGCTTGTACAGCCAATGTACTATCAGGAACCGGATCAGGAGCAGACTTATCATGTGCCAAACAATTATTATTTTGGAAATGAGATGATGGTTTCTCCGATTACGGGAAAAAATGGATGAGGTTGCAGTTGTTGCCAAAGCAGTTACCTGGATCCCTAAAGGAGTCTGGTATGATTTCTTTAATGGAAGAAGGTATGATGGCGGACGATTGATGGAACTGTGGAGAACTATAGATGAGATTCCTGTACTTGTAAAAGAGGGCGGTATTATCCCGCTGAAAGATATGGAGGAATATGACAATTCCATAGATAATCCGGGAAAAATTCCTGATGAAAAATATTCCCTGGTAATACAGGATCATTTGAACTGTGGGAAGATCAGGGGGATACAGCGGAAGATAATGATGAGAACTGGGTAAAAACACGGTTTGCAAAGGAGAAGAATATATTTACAATTTCCAGGGCTGCGGGAAATACAGATGTAATTCCTGTGAACCGTACATGGAAATTATGGTTCTATGGTGTGAAGGAATCCAACTTTAAAATATATGTCGGAGACCGGGAATGTGACTGTGTATCTTGGAAATTGGGAAAAAAGAATCCTGACAGATTTGAGATTATTGTAAAGGATATTCCGGTGGATCAGGAAATATGTGTAGAGTTTGTTGATGGAATAACAGAGTGTGAGCATAGATGGACAGAAGAGACTTTTTGCTGTTCTGGAACGTGCGCAGATTGAATACAATTTGAAATCTGAAATTTTATCTACCATACAGAAACTTGGAAAGGATGCTGTGGCATCTTTGAATGCGATGCATCTGAATCAGGCTCTTTATGGAGAATTATTAGAGATTCTTACAGCAGAAATGTAATGTTTAATATCTGTTAGATGAAACTATTTTCAACAGTTCTAAAAAATCAAAAAAGTGATCGGGAAATAGGATCCCCAGAACAGGGAGGGTATGACTCATTTTGAGTTATACTCTCCCTGTTTAAGTTTATAAAAAAGGAGTCCTCCATTATTTTATTATTTTATTGAGAAAAGCCTGAGAAAATGTTTAAAATAGGAGATAATAAAAAAGTAAACGAAAGGAGTTTTTATCATGAGTAAACGAACAGAGAGAATGAGCCGGAGTGCAGCTGAGAGAATCAACCGCAAAGATACAGTAATCAGACAGAATAATGCAGAACTCGAGGAGCTGAGGAGTCAGTATGAGAATCTGGATATCTGTGAGGAGGATAAGCAGGTGATTGATGATTATATTGCCTGCAAAGATGCCAGAGCTGACAGGATGGCAGAGAAGCTCTATGAAAAGGGAAGAAAAGATGTGAAGAGATGTATCCGCATCCGAAAAACTGATCCGCAGATGTATGATCCTGTCTGCCATTGTTACAGTGGTGCTGGTTCAGTATAATAAGAATGAAAAGCTGAGAGAAAGTCTGGAAGAGCTGCTGAAAATGTTCCGGGATGGAGTGTCGGACGAGGATTTATAACTGATATAAATAACGCAGATAAAAATGTATTTTCGGAATCTTTTTGCAAAAGCAAATACAAGGAAGACTCCGAGAGTGCATAAAACAAAAAAGGAGCAAGAGACAGCATGGGAATACAAAGATACTCGATTATATACAGCAGTAAAACAGGGAACACAAAGAAGCTTGCAGAGAAAATCAGGGAGGTATTGCCTGAGGAAAACTGTGACTAATTTTGGAACAGAAGGAGCGAAGGCGTTTTTTCTTCCGACACATTATACATTGGATTCTGGACGGATATAGGGAATGCAGATCCTGCAACACTTGAACTGTTAAAGAGTCTGAAAAACAAGAAGAATTTTTCTGTTTGGAACAGCAGGATTCGGAGGCAGTGAAGCCTATTTTCAGCAGGTTCTCGGGAAAGTTAAGGAATCTGTGGATGAGAGTAATACAGTAATCGGAGAATTTATGTGTCAGGGGAAAATGCCTCAGTCAGTCAGGGACAGATACGTAAAGATGAAGGAGAAGTCGGATCATGCGCCTAACCTGGATGAACTGATCCGGAACTTTGACAGGGCGTTATCTCATCCTGATAATGAGGATCTGGAGAGACTTGAAGAAATAATCAGAAGAGACCTGGAAAAATAATTAAGTCTTGACTAACAGAGGGAACTGCGGTATAGTGCTCGTTACTCAAAAAAGGTAATTCATGAAAATTTTTATAGAATTTTCACGAAAGAGAGGTAACGAGACATGACATTTTATCAGGAATTACAATTGAGTTCGACCGGCTCCAAACAGCTGATCAAAAGCACCACAGATCCCAAAGAGAAAAGACGGCACATTTTAATCTATAATTTTAAAGTGTATCTGGTTATGGCCTTTTTGCGTAGCAGTGGTGAGCATGTACAGTAAGCTTACAGGGAGCAGCAACAGTGTAGTTGGTGTTACTGTTCTGCTGGCAGTGCTTGTGCTGCGGCAGGCAGATTTCGGGATCAGGACAACACATGGACTGCTTTCCATTGCAGGGATCTTCGGTATACTTATGGCAGGCCCCCGTCTGGCAAATATGGTGCCTCCGTTAGCTGCGTTTGCAGTGAATGCTGTGTGTATTTTATTGCTGATGATACTGGGCTGTCACAATGTGATCATGTACAATCATTCCACCTTTGTGCTGGGCTAATTTGCTGCTTCTGGGCTATGATGTGACAGGAAAGGAATACACCTTCCGTGTGATCGGCTTGTTGGTGGGAATGGTGATCTGTATGATCGTCTTCTATAAGAACCAGAGAAACAGAGCCTATCGAAGAACCTTCCTGGATTTGTTCCGGGAATTTGATCTTAAGTCAGCAAGAAGCAGATGGTATGTGAAACTGACACTGATCGTATCCAGCGCAATGCTGTTTATGAATCTTCTGGGACTTCCAAGAGCAATGTGGGCAGGAATTGCCTGTATGTCCGTATGTCTGCCTTTTACAGAGGATTGTGTCCCAAGGTCTGTGAGAAGAGGAATGTTCAATGTTGTGGGATGCCTGTTGTTTATTGTGCTGTATCTGGTACTTCCTGAATCCATGTATCCGTACATAGGAATGATCGGAGGAATCGGAGTTGGATATTCAGCTGGATATCCGTGGCAGACTGCATTTAATACTTTTGGAGCCTTATCTATTGCAGCAGGGATCTTCGGAATGCCGGCAGCAGTAGCGCTTCGTATAGGCGCCAATGTACTGGGAGCAGCTTATACGGTAATCTGCAATAAAGTGACAGATAAAGTAGCAGAGTATATAGGCACAAATAAATGTGCAGAAAATCTTTCCTGACTGAAACTGCGGAGCAGTTATCCGGTTATAAGCAAGTAAAAAAAGCGGACGATTTTATCTGTCTGATATGTGTTCTGGGAACAGAGTGAATATTAACGTATAATGACAGAGGGAGAGAGAAAGAATATGAAACAGGATACCCTGGAAGGCAGGGCGAAAACGAAAAATGGTGTAAAACGATTATGCTTTTCCGCAGTATGTATTTTACTGGAAGCAGCTTTTATCATTGCTATGATCACAAAGCTGAATCAATATGCGGAGATTATCAATCTGATGACAAGGCTTCTTGCAGGTGTACTGGTTCTTAAGCTGTATGCGTCAGACCAGACTTCATCTATGAAAATGCCCTGGGTTATTTGATCCTTGTATTCCCTATCTTGGGAGTGGGATTGTACTTACTGATTGGTCTCAATGGCGGTACCCGTAAAATGCGGGAGCGTTATGACCAGATCGACAGGGAACTTCTGCCGTTGCTTCCCAATGACAGTGAGTGCAGGGAAACGCTTGGCAGGAAAATCCCGAAGGCAGGCAATATTTCTGATTATATACAGCAAAAATGCCTCCTATCCGGTCTATCAGAATACAGATGTTATTTATTATGATGAGGCAGTCAAAGGGCTGGAGGCTCAGCTGGCAGATCTGGCAAAGGCAGAGAAATTCACTTTTATGGAATATCATGCCATTGAGGATGCACAGGCCTGGCATAAAATCCAGAGAGTTCTGGAAGACCGCGTAAAGGCAGGCGTAGAAGTCAGAGTGTTTTATGACGACATGGGTTCCATTGGGTTTATCAATACAGACTTCATTAAGAAAATGGAAAATGTGGGAATCCATTGCAGAGTGTTCAACCCTTTTACTCCGGGTCTGAATGTGTTTCTGAATAACAGGGATCACCGCAAGATCACAGTGATCGATGGAAAATGTGGGATTTACTGGCGGTTACAACCTTGCCAATGAATATTTTAATTTTACACATCCTTATGGACAGTGGAAGGATACAGGTATCCGTCTGGAGGGCGAGGCTGTCCGTTCCCTGACAGTAACATTCCTTGAGATGTGGAATGCTGTCAGTGATAAGGATAAAAATGACAGTGATTTTACCGGATTTCTGGTTCACACAGATTATCAGGCAAAGCAGACAGGCTTTATCCAGCCCTATGCGGACAGTCCTATGGACCATGAGCAGGTAGGCGAAGAGGTGTATATCAGTATGGCGAATAAAGCGGAAAAAGTACTGCTGGTTTATGACTCCGTACCTGATCATCACAGATGAAATGAGCCATGCCCTGTGTCTGGCTGCTAAGCGTGGGGGTGGATGTGAAGGATCATCACACCTGGTATTCCGGATAAAAGATGATCTACAACATCACACGATTCCTTTTACCATGGACTGGTAAAACATGGAGTGTGTATCTACGAATGGACACCTGGCTTTTGTCATGCAAAGATGAGTGTGGCAGATGATTGTATGGCAACCTGCGGAACTATAAATCTGGATTACAGAAGTCTGTATCATCAATTTTGAAAACGGCTGTTTTATGGCAGACTGCCAGGCAGTTCTGGATATCCGAAATGATCTTGCAGCAACCATGGATGAATGCCGTGAAGTAGACAGAACAGTACAGTACCGGACGCAGCGCGTATTTGCGCCTGGGACAGCTGTTTATGAGGTTATTTGCGGGACTATTATAACGTTACTGTTTACTCCGCTCACAGTAACGTAGCCAAAATTCATTCCAGATTGCCTGCGGCAATGGAATT
>ENA-OQHD01000721-OQHD01000721.1-human-gut-metagenome-genome-assembly--contig:-NODE-721-length-11182-cov-3.124288_pt1 | contig 11182 bp, 16 predicted proteins | sample MGYA00242560_ERZ504711 | MGnify/ENA primary metagenome ERZ504711 (study PRJEB26092, sample SAMD00036198) | human gut metagenome | host: Homo sapiens | study: EMG produced TPA metagenomics assembly of... | reverse complement strand
AAAGATGGTTTCATATTCCTATCTACCATCGTCTGCGTAAAGCCTTCTAACTTCTCCATGTTTCGTTCGATTTTATGTCCTAAAACGTATACTTCTTTATCAGAAATATATTTCAACAATCCTTCTTTGACCAAGACTTCTATGGCTGTTCTCACGATTTGCTTCTGAACACCAAACATTTCAGCCAATTCTGTATCAGTAGGTATTTTTGTACCAGGATATAAATCACCATCTTCTATTTCTATTCTTAAAATCTCACTCACTTGCTGAGTGATCATTCTTTTACAGGCAGTTTTCATATTTCGGCTCCTTATTTTTTAGTTACCATGCTCCAAAATACTTTAATGTTTCTGTTGCATTTGCTGCACCTTTTTCCATTGCCCCTTCTATAGAAAGTCCATCTACAATTCCTGTTAAAAATCCAGCAATATAACTATCTCCAGCTCCCATACTATCTACAAGATGATCACAAGGAACGATTCCAAAACGATGATATCTTTCACCATCATAACACAAACTGCCTTCTTCTCCCATCATACAAATGACAAGCTTAGGTCCCTGTTTTTGAATTCTTTCCATTTGTTCTCTTACCTCTTTAGTATCTCCTGTATCCACAGAATAAAAGAGATAATCTGTATATGGTATCGCTTTTACACTTTCCTCTGAATCTGGGCTTGTCGCACAATCAAAGGCAGTAACAATTCCTTTTTCTTTCAACTCTTTAAACTGTCCTTCTACTTTGCCCCAAACATCACAAATTACAACATCAAAATTTTTGATATAATCAATATCTTCATCTGTTAATTTATATTTTTCCAATACGCCTTCGTCGTAATCTCCAAATACTCTTTCGCCATCTATCAATTCAACCTGGGTAACGGCTGTCTTTCCTTTTTCTACACGCAAATGCGAAGTGTCAACGCCTTTCGCTTTGATAGTTTCTATCATAATCTGTCCGTAGACGTCATCACCTACTGGTCCAATATATGCAGCCTCTCCTCCTAAACGGAGTGTATAAACTGCCATATTTACCGGGCCTCCCCCCGGAAATGCTTTTCCACCATCTATATTGTTATAATAATCAATACAGTTACTTCCAACTGCCGCTAATCTCATACGATATCACTCCTTTTTTATCTGGTGTCTCGCCTTGTTAGAACATTCGTATATTGTACCTGATCTGGTCTCGCCATAATCCTAAAAAACTCAATACCTACTCCTCTATCGTCGTTTACAACACCTGACTGATAGTACAAGTATTGTCCTTCTTCTACCTTCAACAATTTAGCTTCTTCTTCTGTGGCAAATGTAATTTCTACTTTCTCCGTCCCTTTAGTCAACAATATGCCTAAATCCCTTAGAACTTTATATAAAGATTCTTCTGCAAAATTGTGAGCTTCCAAACCTTCACACTGTTCGTAATTAATGTAACTATTCTCAATCATCAAAGGAACATTGTTTCTAATCCGCAAGCGATATAAATGAAATACTTTATCTTCCTCTTTTATCTGAAGTTTTCTTGCAACATATCCATCACACGTCTCAATTCTAGAGATTAATACTTCTGTCCAAAGAAAGTACCCTGTTTTTCTCATTGCTTCCGAAGTAGACTGAATTCCCTTTATATTCCTAACTAATCTCGGAGGTGCCACAAAGGTTCCAGATCCTTTTACACTATATAGTTTTCTTTCTTCAATTAGTTGTTGAATAGCTGTATGGAGAGTGGAACGATTCATTTGCCACATTGTACACAACTCCCGTTCGCTCGGAAGCTGTGTATGTGGTTTTCAGTTGGTTTTACTTGTATATACCATTGAATCTGCTCCATCGCCATATCTGCGGACGAATTTTTTTCATTTTCTCCATACAGTTCTCACCTTCTCAACATATTAAGCTAATGCTTATGCACTTTCTTTTTATTTTTTCCGTATCCCAATAATAGAATACTGGAATGTCCTGTAGCTACTGCCACAAATCGCACAAATTAAGCTCTGCATTGGCGCATATGTAAGCTGGCCCCAAATAAGTGTACCTGTCATAATAATTGCAATAGAGGCATAATTGGACCACCTGGGCATTTATAAGATGGATCGTATCCATGTTCTTTGCCATTTTTTTCGAAGCACAAAGATTGTACCGAATGTAAGCACATTCTTTAATAATGCTACCATTGTAAAGTATCCTAGCAATGCTGACAAGTTTGAAGCAAAAATTAATACGATTGCAACCGCACACTGTACGATAATTGAAAAATTAAGGAGTTTCGTATTTTGGATGAACTTTTGCAAAAGATTTAAAGAATAAATTATCTTTCGCCATAGCATACTCGATACGTGGCTGGAACATAATACAAGATGATAATGAACCAATTACAACAATAATTGCCATAATTGCAACAATTGTACCTGCATACTGTCCAATTCCTGGAAGCTTAGATGCCAACAATGCGATTGGAGCATCAGATGTAGCCATTTCATCAATAGAAAGAATTCCAGAAGCTACAAATGTTAATCCTGCATAAAGAGCTAGTACAATAACTGCTGTAAGAATAAGACCCAAAGGCATATTCTTTTTCGGATTTTTAATTTCGCCTGACATATAACAAGCAGCTCCCATACCATCATATGACCATGTTGTTGTAGCTACACCTGCGATTAGCGCAGCAATTCCACCTGTTGCATATCCTTTCAAAGGTGCAGAAGATAATAAAATATCCCCCTGAAGATTGAATAAACCAATACCAATAACCAATGCAAATGGTAAAATTTTAAGAGCTGTAATAATTGTCTGGAATTTTCCACCGCCTTCTACCGAACGTATATGTACTCCCATGAAAATTAATACAAATACTACAGCAACCAGCTTTAATACCAAACCATGAATCGGAACAAAAAATTGCAAGATAATTCACAATTGCTAAAGCCATGATTGAAATTGACGGTGGGTCAGTTGCCCAAAAGCTGATCCATCCACACAAGAATGCGAGTGGTCGAGATCCTGCTTCACGGAAGTAAACATATTGTCCACCATCCTCTGGATAGGCAGATGCTAATTCCGAATATACAAAGTTTGATGGAATCTGAAGCAATCCCCCTATAATGTATGCTAATACCAGAAACAAGCTACTACCGGCAGCATTTGCTACCTCAGATAAAGATGAAAAAATACCAGAGCCTACTGTAGTACCAACGCCAAGTGCAATAACAGCGCCAAGTCCAAGTTTACGAGCAAGTTCGTTTTTGTTTTCAGACATAAAAACTCTCCTTTCCTTTTAAACAAAGTATAATTGAAAAATCTTGTGCACGACTTTTCTTTTTTTAATTTCCTATTATCTTCGATGCTTTTATATTGTAAACAGCTATCTATCTTCGCTATCACAACTTCTTAAATAATCTATTACTTTTTATTTATTCACTTTCACATTTAAACGATTCCTGCCTCGGCCATTAGCTCACGCATGTTATCAATGGCACGTTTCGCATAAAAACGTGGTTCGTTAATATAATTTGTAACCAATTCAAGTGTTGCAGTTTTATCATAACCTATTCGTTTCATTTCATATAGCATTTCTTTAATTGGAATATTTCCCTCTCCTGGTATCAGATGGGTGTCTGATCCATTTTCTCCATCAATAATATGCATATGATCCATCTTATTTCCGAGTTTATCAAAATATGCCATAATACTTTCATGCTGTACAAATGGTGGAACAATATCACACATGCCAACTACATATGGATTATCCACTCTTCTAAATAGCTCCACCAAATCATTTGCTCTTGTAAAGAAATTAGATTCATACGGTGTTAAAGCTTCAACTACTAGCTTGATTTCTAGATTTTGCTGCATAATCTCCCAACTCTTGAATACTTTTTTTCTAATCTGCTCCACAACTGATCATATGTAGCAAGATATCCGCCGTTTGCAGGACTTGTAAGTACAAATTCCGCACCCATCTCTTTTGCCATTTCAAGAGACAGTTTCAGATAATCAATAGCATCTCTTCTCTGAGCCTCTGAACCAATCATATAATTGTAAGGATAGGCATTATGCTCCGGTGTGTAACCAAGCACCGGCATTTCATACTTTTGCAATTAATCGGCGAACTTCATTAATATCTCCCGCTTTCAGATCCGGTGCATATGCATGTGGACGCCCACCCCAAAGCTCGATATAATCGTAACCGTACTCTTTAGCATCCATAAAACAATGCTCCAACGGATTCCTCTGATATCCCGATGTAAACATTCCAACTTTTAACATTATTTCATTCCTCCTTGTTGTGTTTTGTTGGTAAAATTATATAATAATTAAGCACCATTTTCTATTCGCAAGAGGTCTAAAATTCAATTATAAAAAATGTATAAAATCCCATAACCATGTTGTTTGTTATTTCAATTCTATACCAATTATGTTATTCTGCATATTTTATCTTCTTTATTCCCCCTATAATTTTCTCTTATTTTTATGCATTATGCATATAGTGGTATGTTTTTGATTTATATTTATACCAATTTCATCAGATACACTTATTTTGTTACTTAATTTTTAGTTATCCATCCAATTGCCAATGCTTTGTGCACCATGATAACTTATAAGTGTTCTAATAAATAGTGTGCAATATCTATTAGAACACTTCGATGACTTTTATTCATTAAGGAACAAGCATTCAGCTTTGACTTTTTTTGTTGCTGGATATCTGACCTTTCTAAGGTTTCATCTGTTATTTGATGTCGCCTCATTTTTACTCTTAATATCTTTATTTTCCTATATATAAGTTATGTCTTTACAAATATCATTAATCATTAGGAGGTTTAAATAATATGTCTGAATACGCAGATCTTAATTTTATTATCAAACTGTACTTTTTACAGCCACAGAGGAAATACCTTTCTCTGGATATATTGCTATCCAAAAAACGACCGGATACTTTCTATCGGAAAAGGATTGGCTCCTACTGAACTAATAGGAACAAACACAAAATATCTTGATTATGGGAACAAAACCATTACGCCTGGATTCTCCGATGTACATTGCTTTTTCACAGGTTATTCTGTAGGATTTGTTGGAATAGACTTATCCGCAGCTACTTCTCAAGAAGATATACTGAATTCAATTAAAGAGTATGCGAAAGGAATTCCTGCAGACAAACCTATTTTGGGACATGGTTGGAACTCCGATACAATCCAACCTAATGGAACAGATTTGTTAGATGAGGCTTTTTCCACTCGCCCTGTTCTTCTGTTTGCAAAAGGCTGCGAAACTTGTTGGATGAATCAAGCTGCTATAAATCGTTATCAGTTTACCCCGGAAACCTGTTATCCGGAGAGTTATGTTCGCTTTTTACCAGACTTACTTGGAGATAAAGACTTTATAATTCCGGAATTTAAGCGCTATATTAAAATGATGAACAGTAAAGGAATCACTTCCATCAAAGAAATGGGATTCGATGATTTCTACGGATTTACTGACATTCTCGCAGAACTAGAATCCGAAAGCGCTTTAACTATCCGCGTAAACTTTATGAGCCAACCTGTTGCTGAACCTTTTAATCTCTCATATGGCAAGGAAATGCGTGAAAAATTTAAAGGAGAGTTTGTTCGTTTTTCTGGATATAACCAAATGACCGACGGTTCTATAAGCGAACTTTGCGGTGATTTGAAAAAATCCTTATTCCTGCGCAGATACGACCTGTGCACAAGACATTGATTGGGATCTTTTAGCAAACGATACCTTTAAAGCTGATGCCGAAGGATTTCGTTTCTCATTACATGCTCAAGGAGATGCTGCTATTTCAAAAGTATTAGATATTTATGACTCTTGCCAAAAATGATGAAAATTGGAAAACTTATAAATCGTCACAGTATTACCGATCTTGAATTCAGTGATCCAACAGACTTGGAGCGTATGGGAAAATTAGGCGTAATTGCTGAAATATAACCCTCAAATTCAATCTATCGCAAATCGAAAAGACAAACTTGCCATGATTGAAGAAAAGATTGTATGGATCGCGGACAGTATTATTGGAACAGACGTAAAATGGCTGACAGCAATGTGTTATTAAGTTGCGGAACTGATCTTCCACTTCTTATTGATGATATCCCAGAATCTATTTATCATGCAGTCGGAGGATACTTCCCTGAAGGTGGAGAGCCATTTAACAAACAAAATATGCTGACTATTCCTGAGTTGCTAACTGCATGGAGTGCTGGCGGTGCTTATAATCTATATCAAGAGAAAGAGCTCGGCACACTGGAAAAAGGGAAAAAAAGCTGATATTGTCGTATTCGACGGAAATCTATTTGAAACAGCTATTGAAGAAATTCGTTCTCGCAAAGTAGAAGTAACTTTTCTCAACGGACGAATCGTATATAGCCATGAATAAATAAAAAAATTATCTCTCTTATCTAAACAGTTTATATTCTCTTTAAGAAAGGAAGGGAAATATTTATGAAAGAGTCTTATTTTATGGGGATTGATACTGGAACAAACTCTAGTAAAGGTGTATTAATCAATTCTCACGGAGAAATTATAGCAGAACATACAACTGAACATGCAATGACAAATCCTGCCCCAGGTCACTATGAACATGATGCCGACAAAGATTGGTGGGGAGATTTATGTATTATAAGCAATGCACTGATTGAAAAATCTAAAGTTTCACCATCTGACATTAAAGCAATCGGAACAAGTGCACTTGGTGCCGACTGCCTACCTGTCGACGATCAGTGTCGACCTCTACGCAAAGCTATCCTATATGGTATTGATGCACGTGCAACCGATGAGATAGAACAACTCACAGAAATGTATGGGGAAGAACAGATCCGACAGTGGTACGGACGTCCATTATGCTCCAGTGATGTAATGCCTAAGATTCTTTGGATAAAAAATAAAGAGCCAGATATATATGCAAAAACCCACAAGTTTCTAACAGGCTCTAGTTTTATAGCAGCAAAACTTACTGGTAATTATGTAGTCGATCGTTTTTTAGGACTTGCAAGTTTTAATCCACTTTATTTTAATGATGGAACACCAAATCCTGAAACTTGCCTACCAATTTGCCGCCCTGATCAGCTAGCAGAAGTAAAGGAAGCAAATGATATCGCAGGTTATGTAACTGAAACCGCTTCAAAGGAAACGGGTCTTGCAGTTGGTACTCCAGTCATTGTAGGAACAGATGACTCCGGCGCAGAAGCAATCAGCACTGGCGTTGTTGCCCCTGGTAAAATGATGATTCAATTCGGTTCTTCCATTTATATGATTCTCGGGACAAAAGAATTGGTTGATGATGAACGCTTATGGCGTGAAGAATTTATTGTACCAGGACTTTGTGATATATCTGCCGGCACTAATGCTGCAGGCTCTCTTACTAAATGGTATAGAAATACAATTTTCCCAGATGCACTCGAACTAGAGCAAAATGGTGGTCCTGATGCTTATATCACCATGATGCAAGATTTGGATAAAATTCCTGTTGGAAGCGATGGCCTTATTACACTCCCTTATTTTGCTGGTGAAAGAACTCCAATAAATGATCCTCTTGCAAGGGGAATTCTATTTGGATTAACGCTTGCTCACACGCGTCAGCATATGTACCGAAGTGCTTTGGAATCTGTTGCATACTCAGTAAATCAGCAATTAAAGATCATGCTTGAGCACGATGTTCCTATAGACCAGATTTTTGCCGTAGGTGGTGGTGTTAAAAATGACTTATGGATGCAAATTGTTGCAGATGTTACTGGTAAAGAAATCAGTACCCCTGCCATTACTGTAGGTGCGAGTTTTGGCGATGCTCTAATGGCTGCATCGGGAATCAAATATTCAGGCTTTGAATCTTTCAACAAACTTACAGATTTCATTAAACCTGGAAAAACCTATCATCCTAATAAAGAAAACCATGAAGCATATAAAAAATATCAGAATATTTATGATTCTCTTTATCCTGCTACTGTAAACTTAATGCATTGTTTGTCAGACTAATCTTTGTAGATTAGACTTTATAAAGACTATGTGATAATTCTTTCATCAAACAAAAAGTACAGCTGTATGAGTTTTTAATAACTCTTCTGCTGTACTTTTTAAATCTATTATTTTATTCATGAAGCTGAATTGTAAATGAAGTCCTGTCACTTCTGATAAAAGAGCGGCTATACGCAATCGCTCTACCATTATTGTCCCAGTAATCACAACTCAACATAATTAATGCTACTCCATTTGGAATATCTAATAAATTTTTTTATCTTACTCGTTCCATCTATAATCTCCATTGTTTGCTGCATACTGGAAATTTCTATTCCATAAAATGCAAAAATATCTTTTATTGTAAAAACTGATGAGTTCACTACTTCTAACTTCGGCAAAACATCTTTTGGTACATATATATCTTCAATTGCCAATGGCTCACTATCCAAAGTTATTTGATGTCGTACACAAAAGATTAAATCATCTGGCTCAATATTAAAATAATTTGCATACTTATTTCCTGCTGGTCTATATAATTTTTGCCTGCTCCTTTATCGAAACTCTTTTTGTTCCTGAAGACATTACATTAACAAACCCACCATGTTCATCCAGGTTTTCTTCGTATTTATCACCAACAACAAAAACACCTTTTCCCTGAACACGTCTCAAAATTCCTTCATTAACTAATGCATCTACTGCGTTGCGAACAGTCAACCTATTAATACCATAAGTTTCTGCTAATTTATTTTCAGACGGAATTGCTGTTCCTGGAAGGTACTCTCCCTCTTCTATTCGATTTCTAATAATTTCTCTCAATTGAAGATAAATTGGTGTACGATAACTTAATTTTCCGTCTTCACGCTCTTCATTTTCTTCGGTATAGTTCAATTTATTATCCATAAATCTGCCCTGCTTTTCTCATTATTCACTCTCTATTCTGCTAACAAGCTTGAATTTATCTCCTCTAATTAATTGTTTATAATACATAATTATCACTCCTTCTTCATCTTTCACAACTCCAGATGTAAAAAAGCAAAGGAGAATCCGGTATTATCTCCAACAACGCTGCTTCTTGTTCACTGGCATATGTAACACTAATATGCTCCTCGCCCGAAATCTGCTTTCTATGATATACATTTTTCCAAAATTTACGACCCATGCTAGTTTTCATCAGTATAATACTTTTCAAAATTCTGGATATCGTTCACAATCAAGATATGTTGTTTCCAAAAAAGCATGGAACATCATCTATTTTTCTAAGAAGAATATACTCATAAACCTCTTGTCCGAGCAGAACATGAAGTTTCTTAGAAATCTGTTTAGTTGCTTCAACTTTTCTTACAGAAATAATCTTTTTTGCTAAAATAGATCCCTGCTGTCGAAGTTCTCCTACCATTGAATCTACTCCAACCATGTTTCGATTCTTCTTTCCTACAGATACATAAACTCCCGCTCCGTTAACTCTATATAACACCCCACGACCAACAAGTGTATCTACCGCCTGTCTCAGTGTCGTTCTGCTTACTCCCCACATTTCACACAAATCTCTCTCTGATGGAATTCTTGTATTCGGAGCCAATCGATTTACTACAATAAAATCTTCCAATTTTTCCACAGCCTCAGTTCCCGGTGGTATACGATATTCCATATTCTTATTCTCCTTACCATTGTTTACAGACCACTTTCAAATGTAAGCTAATTCTATCATCTTTTTCTTCGTTTTCCAACCAAAATATATACCAAACTCAAACGATTATGTGTTTTTAATATTCATCAAATAATAGCAAGCTTCTTTTTCTTCTCCGGTACAAGCCCCAAAGCAATATACATCGACTAATATTATCCATAATCATGAAAAACCACACCATTTTTAAATCACGCCCAAACATACCAATATAAATCCATGTCAGGCCTATCCTTATCCCCCACATTGTTAATATTGCAAATATAAATGGCATTTTTGTATCTCCAATACCATGAAATATACCCTCATATATAATTAACGCTGCATACATAGGCTCACTAATCGCTACAATTCTCAGTAATGACACTCCAAGCACAATAACCTGCTCATCCTTCGTAAAGAAACGTATAATCACTTCTGCTCCGCAAAAAAGACCTATGGCCATTGCTGTCATAATAGAAACAGCCACAATAAGTCCTGAACGTACAACCGATTCTAATTCTAATTCGTCCTTTTTTCCCACAGCATTTCCAGCAAGTGTACTTACTGCAGTTTGAATACCATATCCTGGCACATAAAAAGCCTGTTCAATTGTAAGTGCAATCGAATGAGCTGCTACACTTAGTGTTCCAAGTCCCGCTACTAATGCTGAAAATACAACATAACCACATCCCATAACAATTCTCTCTCCAATTAAAGGCAAGGAAACATTAAAACAATTTTTTAACAATTTTCCTTCCGGTTTCACCTTCATTCCTTTTAGTGTCACCAATGGATTTTGCATTGCAACCCCAAAAAATAGTAACTCCACCTATCCCTTGACTAATTGCAGTCGCTATAGCGGCACCTCTTACTCCCAATCCAGCTCCCGGAATACTGAGCAACATTCCAAATACTGAAATCGTAGTATGAGAGCTAATTAAAAGCTGATTTAATATAATATTCAAAAAATTTCACACCAATATTTATATAAAGAGGTGTTTTCGAATCCTTGTTTGCCCTTAATACATTTCCAAATATAATCAGGCTTCCTCTCAATATCAACGGACAGTTTAACTATAAAAAAATTACTCACTTGCATCTCTCCAATATTTCCTGACTAGCGCCCATCCACATTGGCAACACCGGACTAATTGCTAAAGCAATCACTGTTTCAATCACGCCAAGAACAAAAATTAATCCAAATTGCCTGTGCTGAAGTATGATGAGCAGCTTCCAAATCTCCCTGTCCAGTATATTGGGCAATAAACGAAAGCATTCCCATGCTAACAGCAAACAAAATTCCATTTAACAACCAATTTACAGTGGTTGTCAGACCGACAGCAGCACTTGCAATCGCACCAATCTGACCAACCATTGCAGTGTCTACATAAGCTACAATGGTTTGCAGAGCCTGTTCCAGTATTGTCGGTGCTCCTAAATCCCACAATTCATGCATCTTTGAATTCTTCAAGATTATCCTATTTTTTTACTTTCAAATCAGGCATGATTGTCGCCTCCATTTCACTTGTATTAGCTTTCGAATTATATATGATG
>ENA-OQHD01000720-OQHD01000720.1-human-gut-metagenome-genome-assembly--contig:-NODE-720-length-11214-cov-3.026337_pt1 | contig 11214 bp, 17 predicted proteins | sample MGYA00242560_ERZ504711 | MGnify/ENA primary metagenome ERZ504711 (study PRJEB26092, sample SAMD00036198) | human gut metagenome | host: Homo sapiens | study: EMG produced TPA metagenomics assembly of... | reverse complement strand
AAATACAAGAAGTCTCCGTTCGAAACGTTTGACGTGGTGGTGACGGTATGACCGGCTACTCCAGCTATGCTACAGAAAGCATCGCCCTCCGTGGTTATGAGAACAGCTCATTGACTCCATACGGCTCTGAAGGTTATGCCTATACACGTCTCGGACTGGAATTAAGATATCCTTTGATGCTCGAAACAAGTACCAGTATTTATGCGTTAACGTTTGTGGAAGCCGGTAATGCATGGCATGATGTCAATAAGTTCAACCCATTCGAATTGAAGCGTTCAGCCGGTGTCGGTGTCCGCATCTTCCTCCCGATGATCGGTATGATGGGTATCGACTGGGCTTACGGTTTCGACAAAATAATGGGTTCCTCGCAATATGGCGGTAGCCAGTTCCACTTCATCCTGGGACAGGAATTCTAAGCAATGGACAATTGATAATTGACAATTAATGCAGTATCGTTATGAAGAAGAGTTTATTGATCCTTTTTACGCTGTTTGCAGTAAGCATAACAGCCGGTGCACAGAAGTTCGCCTTGATTGACATGGAATATATCCTGGAAAATATTCCTGCTTACGAACGTGCCAATGAACAACTGGAGCAATCCTCCAGACAATGGCAGAGTGAGGTCGAAAAGATTTCCGAAGAAGCCAAGACTCTGTACAAGAACTATCAGTCTCAGATTGCTTCCCTTTCTGAAACACAGAGAGGTAAAAAAGGAAGAAGAGATTGTCGCTAAAGAGAAATCAGCAGCCGAACTGCGCCGCAAATACTTCGGTCCGGAAGGCGAACTGTATAAAAAACGTGAAAGTCTGATGCAACCCATTCAAGACGAAATATACAATGCTGTAAAGGAAATTGCTACACAAAACGGATATGCAGCAGTTGTAGACCGCGCTTCCGCATCAAGTATCAATTTTTGCCTCACCGAGTATTGACGTCAGCAATGAGGTACTTGCAAAACTGGGATATTCAAATTAATTTCATACATTTGTTTCAGAATATAGACTGCATTCAAGATTAAAAATAAGCGAGCTTATTTTGTATTGCGTTCAGTTTGCGCTATATTTGTCCCCGACGAATAATCATTCAAATAAATAATAAACATTATGCTTAAAAAAATCGCACTACTCGTAGTTATGTTCGCCCTCCCACTGGGAGCTATGGCGCAAGCTAAATTCGCTCACATGAATTCTCAAGATGTAATCGCTGTTATGCCTGAATTTACCAAAGCCCAAGCTGACTTGGACGCCATGTCTCAAAAAATACCAGGATGAAATGCAGCGTACCAACGAAGAATTCCAGAAGAAGTATCAGGAATTCCTGGCACAAGCCGACTCTCTGCCGCAAAAACATTGCAGAAAGACGTCAGAAAGAGCTGCAGGATATGGCTCAACGCCAAGAGCAGTTCCAACAAGAAGCTTATCAAAGTATGCAGAAAGCACAGCAAGATGCTATGGCTCCCATCTATCAGAAACTGGACGAAGCCATCCAGGCTGTCGGCAAGGCTGAAGGCGTGGTCTATATCTTCGACTTGGCCCGTACCCCGATACCATTCGTAGGAGCACAGAGCGTTGATGTAACTGCCAAAGTTAAAACGCAATTGGGCATTAAATAATAGAATTATCTATGATAGAGCAAGCGCGGATAGTTTTATCCGCGCTTATTTTTTATACATTACTGAGAAATTTGCATTATCTTTGCATGGTACATAGTCTTTAGAAAGCATGAAACAGACATTACCTTCTGCAGCCGGTCCCATCGGAATATTCGATTCCGGATATGGCGGACTGACCATCCTGAGCAAGATACGGGAAGCCCTTCCCCAATATGATTACATTTATCTGGGCGACAACGCGCGCGCGCCTTACGGAACCCGCTCGTTCGAGATTGTCTATGAGTTCACCTTGCAGGCAGTCACCAAACTGTTCGAGATGGGTTGTCACCTCGTCATTCTGGCATGCAATACAGCTTCGGCAAAAGCTCTGCGCAACATACAAATGAATGATTTGCCTCGCCTCGACCCTATGCGCCGTGTGTTGGGAGTAATTCGCCCAACCGTAGAATGCATAGGGAACATTACCCAAAGCCGCCATGTGGGAGTGCTTGCCACGGCAGGAACCATCAAGTCTGAATCCTATCCGTTGGAAGTGCATAAACTCTTCCCCGACATCAAAGTGAGCGGTGAAGCCTGCCCTCTATGGGTATCCCTCGTAGAAAACAATGAGGCACAAGGTGAGGGTACTGACTACTTCATACGCAAAAACATCGGCAACCTGCTGGCCAAAGACACGCAGATAGACACCGTCATTCTGGGCTGCACGCACTTCCCGTTGCTGCTGCCCAAGATACAGCAATACATGCCCGACGGCATCACGACCGTCACTCAGGGGGAACTGGTAGCAGACAGCCTGAAAGACTATCTTCACCGCCATCCGGAAATGGACAAAAATTGTACCAAAGGTGGAAGATGCGTCTACCGCACCACGGGAAATCGGAGGAGAAATTCACAGAATCGGCTTCTACTTTCCTGAATGAATCGATAAGAGTTGAGAGGATTGAACTATAAATTCGTCAGCATTAAACATTAAAACAAAAACATTTGTTATATTTGTAAGACAGAAACCTCTAAATTCATACCATCATGAAAGAAGAAGACAAAAGCAAACTCGTTGAGGTGTTCACCGGTTCACCGTGGGAAGCAGAACTCGTAAAGAGCCTGCTGGGAAATAGTGATATTGAAGCTGTAACAAAAGACGGAATGGTAGTAAACGTTGTACTGCCTGCCACTGCGGTAGATGTTTCCGTTCTCGTCAATGAGAAGGACTACGAAGCCGCCATGGAAGTAGTCCGTGAATACGAAAAGAGAGAAAATGGAGATTGATTTCAATAGAATTGCTGTCAAGGTAGGCAGCAATGTTTTAACACGTCGTGACGGCACTCTCGACGTCACCCGCATGTCCGCTTTGGTGGACCAGATAGCCGAGCTGCACAAGGCCGGCATAGAAATAATACTTGTTTCTTCCGGAGCCGTTGCTTCGGGACGTAGTGAAGTGCACCCCACCAAGAAGTTGGACAGCGTAGACCAGCGCCAGCTCTTTTCCGCTGTAGGGCAGGCCAAACTCATCAACCGCTACTACGAGCTGTTCCGAGAGCATGGCATCCCCGTGGGACAAGTGCTCACAATGAAAGAGAACTTTTCCACCCGCCGCCATTACCTCAACCAGAAAAAGCTGTATGACCGTAATGCTGGAGAACGGCGTCATTCCTATTGTCAATGAGAACGACACCATCTCCGTAAGTGAACTGATGTTCACCGACAACGATGAGCTGTCCGGCCTGATAGCCTCCATGATGGATGCCCAGGCACTAATCATTCTCAGCAATATAGACGGTATCTACAACGGTTCACCAGCCGACCCGGAGTCTCAAGTCATCCGTGAAATAGAACAAGGCAAAGACCTCTCCTCCTACATACAAACTTCCAAATCCAGCTTCGGACGCGGCGGCATGCTGACAAAAACCAACATTGCCCGCAAAGTGGCGGATGAGGGCATCACAGTAATCATAGCCAACGGGAAGCGGGACAACATCCTCGTGAAAATAATGAATAATGAAGAATTAAACTATACCCGTTTCATTCCGTCTCCGGAACCGGTATCGAGCATCAAGAAATGGATTGCGCACAGCGAAGGGTTTGCCAAAGGCGAACTGCACATCAATCATTGTGCCACCGAACTGCTCTTCTCGGACAAAGCAGTAAGCATCCTACCGGTAGGCATCACTGACGTTATAGGCGAGTTCGAGAAGGACGACATCGTACGGATTATCGACTTCGGCGGTAAACCCATCGGTGTGGGAAAAGCCAACTGTGACTCCAGCCAGGCACGGGAAACAATGGGAAAACATGGAAAGAAACCCGTAGTGCACTACGACTACCTATATATAGAATAGGCCACAGACGGATACTATCCACGATATTCATACTTGCATATTTATCACTCTATACTCAGTAGAAAATGAACTTAAACAAAACTTTTGTCGCCGTACAAGATGCCAGCCGTAACATGCTAGCGTTGAGCGACAAAGAAATCAACCAAATATTACTGGCTGTTGCAGACGCTGCCATAAACAAAACAGACTTCATTCTGAGTGAAAACCAGAAGGATTTGGAGCGTATGCCTTCTACCGACCCTAAATACGACCGCCTGAAACTGACAAAAAGCCGTTTGCAGGACATCGCTGCGGACATCCGCAACGTAGCCGCCCTCCCTTCTCCTTTGGGAAAAGTCCTTAAAGAGAACGTATTACCCAACGGATTGAAGATAAAAAGGGTCAGTGTACCTTTCGGTGTCATAGGCATTATCTACGAAGCCCGTCCCAACGTCAGTTTCGATGTATTCTCACTCTGCCTTAAAAGGCGGCAATGCCTGTATTCTGAAAGGCGGAAGCGATGCAGACTATTCCAACCGTGCCATAATCAGCGTGATACACGAGGTACTGGAGCATTTCAACGTAGATACACATATCGTGGAACTGCTTCCTGCCGACAGAGAGGCGACTGCCGAACTACTGCATGCCAACGATTATGTAGATTTGATAATTCCGCGCGGCAGCAGCAGCCTGATAAACTTCGTACGCCAGAATGCCACAGTACCGGTTATAGAGACAGGTGCCGGCGTATGCCATACGTTCTTCGACCGCTATGGCGATATAAGCATAGGTCCATCTATCATTGCCAATGCAAAGACACGCCGGGTCAGTGTATGCAACGCCTTTGGATTGCCTGATTATCGAAGCCGACAGCCTGGCTAATTTGCCCGACCTATGCCTGCCGCTGCAATCAAGCAATGTAGAGATATTTGCCGATGAACCCGCCTACCACAGTCTGCGTGACAAATATCCCGTCGAGCTGTTGAGACTTGCCACTGAAGACTGCTACGGCAGAGAGTTCCTGGACTACAAGATGGCCATTAAAACCGTGAATTCTTTCCAGGAAGCATTGGCACATATCCGGAAGTACGGTTCCAAACATAGCGAATGCATCATTACGGACGACAAGACACGTGCCGAATGGTTCTGCCGGGAAGTGGACGCCGCTTGCGTATACGTCAATGCACCGACCTCTTTCACCGACGGCGCACAATTCGGACTCGGTGCCGAGATTGGCATCAGCACCCAGAAACTACACGCCCGCGGTCCGATGGCTCTGGAAGAAATCACCACATACAAATGGATTGTCGAAGGTTCCGGACAGACCAGACCTTGACAGCCGAATAACAAAGATATAGATACACTAAAAAGACTGTAAATATGAAGAACTTTACTTGCGTGCAGGACATCGGTAACCTGAAGTCTGCACTGGACGAAGCATTCGAGATTAAAAAAGACCGTTTCAAATATGTGGAACTGGGACGTAACAAAACGCTGATGATGATTTTCTTCAACTCCAGCCTGCGTACCCGCCTCAGTACACAGAAGGCTGCATTGAATCTGGGCATGAACGTAATTGTACTGGACATCAACCAGGGAGCCTGGAAACTGGAGACAGAGCGTGGTGTCATCATGGACGGTGACAAACCGGAACACTTACTGGAAGCCATTCCCGTGATGGGCTGCTATTGCGACGTCATCGGCGTACGTTCTTTTGCACGCTTCGAAAATAAGGAAGACGATTACAACGAAGTGATACTGGAGCAGTTCATCAAGCATTCCGGCCGGCCGGTATTCTCCATGGAGGCTGCCACACGCCATCCGCTGCAGAGTTTTGCCGACTTGATAACCATTGAGGAATATAAGAAGACGGCACGCCCCAAAGTAGTGATGACATGGGCTCCACATCCGCGTCCATTGCCCCAGGCTGTCCCCAACTCCTTTGCCGAATGGATGAATGCAACTGATTATGACTTTGTGATTACACATCCCGAAGGTTATGAACTCGACCCCAAGTTCGTAGGAAATGCCCGCGTAGAATATGACCAGATGAAAGCTTTTGAAGGGGCCGATTTTGTCTATGCCAAGAACTGGGCGGCCTATACAGGCGACAACTACGGACAAATATTGAGCAAAGACCGCACCTGGACAGTAGGCGAGCGCCAGATGGCCGTTACCAACAATGCCTACTTCATGCACTGCCTGCCGGTTCGACGCAACATGATTGTGACGGATGATGTGATAGAAAGCCCGCAGTCCATCGTAATCCCCGAAGCGGCCAACCGGGAGATTTCAGCAACAGTGGTGCTGAAGAGACTGCTTGAAAGCCTCTAACCAGAGGACAAGACTACTTTATTCTTTTTAGGCGCGGATTACGCGGAAAACGCGGATTCTTTTCTTAAATTTTTCCGTGAAATCCGCGTAATCCGCGCCTAAAAGAAATTATAGCAAATGCATTTCAGCTACACCGCTATTACTTTTCCACTTCCTTGCCCGCTTCTTCCCAACCGATGAAACCTTTGTCAAGGTCATAGATTATATATCCTTTTTTGCTCAGTATGGCAGCGGCCTTTTTACTACGCTTACCACTACGACAATATACTGCAACCGGTTTGTCCTTCTGCAGAGTGGAGTCGGCCATCGTTTCAAACGACTCATCCAGCACATTGATATTGATACTGTAGGGCACGTGTCCTTCCGAGTATTCGGCAACAGTACGCACATCCAGAAGCTGCACCTCCGGATTGGCTATCAATGTGGAAAAGTCATCTACCGAAACAGACTTGAACTGTCCCTCCTTCTGCTGGCAGGAAAAGAGGGTGGTAAAAACGAGGCAAAGGCCCGCGAACAATGTCTTCATCGAATATTTCATTTTAGTCAGGGTTATAAACAAAATCGTAAGTCTTGATGTCACCGGAATAAGTGTGCACACTGAAATGAACCATAACCTTCTGTATACCCTCTGCCGCATACTGCCGCAAAGGTACGGAAGCGTAGGCACGCCTGGTATAAGACACCACCTCCTCCTTTGCGTCATGATACAGCGTCAGATATACTTCACTACACCCGGTAGCAGTATCCACAATCACTTCATCCTCAATAAAATGGAACTTATGTTCACCATTCTCCTTGACTATCAGTGTCATATTGAGATAGTCGAGTCCCATCCAGATACCCAGTACATCAGTAGGGTCTGTCTTGACGCCCTCCTCGAACTTGTCGACCGTTTGGGGAACGACAGAAAGAACACCGCTCAAGGCATACAGCACCGCACCGGCAGTTCCATCGGCAGTTACCTCCGAAGCATAATTACTGATGACACGTACCGAGGCGTTTGCCTCTATGTTCGTCTTTGTCTTGTCCTCCACTACCGGCAAGGTTTCCCCCTTCATCTGTCACAACAGACTGCAGATAGCCGTCAGCCCCCCGAAAAGGGCAGTCAGGAACTCCAGCTTCACGGAAGGATAATGATAATCATCATCGCCACAACCAGTCAACAGACAGGCCAACAAAGGCAAAAGCCACCAATCACAGTACTTCTTCATGTATTCATTCTTTTATAGCCGCCAGATAATTCTTCAACGGGTTGGCATACATCAGCAGCATTTTTTCCGCGCAGAAAGTCCACGTCCTTATTAGGAATGGAGATACGCTCCAACTGTTGTTCTATATAGGCCGTGAAGCGCTGCTTATCCTCGGCAGTGTAATGGTCGGAAAAATCCTCCTTCCCCTCGAGAAGGTCGTGTGCCACATAATTATTGGGATACATCCGGTAGCTGGCATGAATGCGTTTGTCTATCAGTGCAGACATGCGTGCAAAGAGTTCGGGCTTCGGAAGTGAACGGTCCATCTTCGCCAATTCATCATTCATGCAGGCACCCGTCTGGAAATGTACCCGCCCTTTATAGCCGAACAGTCCGGTCTGCATATTCAGCAAGTCGTCAGCCGTCGTTTTCTTATAGCCTTCAATGTCCCGTTTCAGTTGGAACTCCTGCGCTTTCAGGAAGTCGCAAGGGTCGTATTCATAGGAAATGGCAAGCGGAGCTATATTCATTTCCATTAAGCGGTCAATGACGTCGCCTTCACCGCCTATTGCCAGCATCTTCAGCACACTGTCCTGCGTGCGGTCGTTGGAATCCTTGGCACGCCCTTCACGTTGTGCAATCCAGATAGACTGTTTCTTCTCACTGATGGTATAATGCATATAGCGGGACATGCGTGCGGAAGCCTCCAGCATCTGGCGCATGGTCAACGCACGCAGCACAATGAAGGACTTGTTGACACGCACGAATTTCTTAATCCACGGATAGACAAGCAGGTTGTCGCCAATGGCTATCTCTACCGTATCCATACCCTGGTCTACCAAAAGAATGGACAAGAAACCGGAATCGAGAATAATGTCGCGATGATTGGAGATATAGGTATACGCCGCCGACTTGTCTGCCGGCAACGCGGTATGGTCCAAAGTCAATCCATCCGTAGCCTCCTTCGCCAATTTCCACAGAAGCCCATAGCAGAAGGTCTTCTGAAATTCCAGCTTGGTTTTACACGCGCGCATTTTCTGCGACCAGACTTCAAAAGGTACACCAGGCATCACAGTATCCACTGCCTGCCGGAACGCCGCATCGGCAATCAGTTCCTCATAGACTTGAGGAAGTTCCTCATCATGATAAGGACGGATTTCATCAAATTCCACGTTCGCATTCATAATGAATAATGATTAATCCTTAAACTTGTTTTCTATAATATCTGTCATTACATCCTTCATCTCCATTCCGGCAGCACGAACCTGCTGGGGAATAAAGCTGGTGGCAGTCATTCCGGGGGATGGTATTCACCTCCAGCAGATTGATTTTTTCCCCTTCGGTAATGATATAGTCCACACGGATAATGCCGTAGGCCCCGAGTATATCATAAATGGCAGAAGTCAGCGTCTGCACCCGGCGGGTCAAATCGTCCGAGATGCGGGCGGGAGTAATCTCGTCAGACGCACCATTATACTTAGCTTCATAATCGAAGTACTCGTTGTAGCTCACCACCTCCGTAATGGGGAACACTACGGACTTGTCTTTTGTTTTGTAACAGCCGCAGGTAATCTCGGTTCCGTCCATAAAGGCCTCCACCAGTACTTCCTGCGCTTCCGCAAATGCCTTGGCTATGGCAGGTTGTATCTGCTCTTTCGCCGTCACCTTGGTCACGCCGAAGCTGGAACCTCCCAAGCTGGGCTTAATGAAGCAAGGCAGACCGATTTTCTCCATCACATCTTCATCCGTCACCGACTGTCCGCCGCGCAGCAACAACGATTCGGCAATGCGCACACCGAAACCTTTCAGATACTGGTTGCAGGCAAACTTATCGTACGTGAGCGACGCTGCCAGTACTCCGCAACACGAATAAGGGATGTGGAGCATATCAAAATAGCCCTGCAGACGGCCGTCCTCACCCGGAGTTCCGTGGATGGTGATATAGGCAAAGTCGAATGTCACTTTCTCGCCATCCAGCACGAAGCTGAAGTCATTGCGGTCTACCGGAGCCTTAGCGCCGTCGGGCAGCTGCACATGCCAGTCCAGTCCGTGCATTTCTACAATATATAAGGTATACTTCTCCTTGTCGATGAAGGAGTAAATCCCCTGTGCACTACGCAGGGGAGACGTGGAATTCGGAGGTATCTCCTCCGGCTACAATAGCAATCGTGCGATTTCATTCTAATTCTCTGTTACTGATATAGCCTCTCCATTTGTCTATCAGCCGGGTCATGTCATCGGGCAATTCCGAAGTGAAGTACATTTCTTCTCCGGTGACGGGATGCACAAACCCCAGCGTCATGGCATGCAATGCCTGCCGCGGACAAGTGTCGAAGCAGTTGTTTACAAATTGTTTGTATTTAGCGAAGTGGGTTCCTTTCAGGATTTCGTGTCCACCGTAACGTTCGTCGTTGAAAAGTATGTGTCCGATGTGCTTCATGTGCACACGGATTTGATGGGTGCGTCCCGTTTCAAGGATACATTCCACCAGTGTGACGTATCCCAAACGTTCGAGCACCCGGTAATGGGTGACGGCATGCTTTCCCTGGTCGTCGGGGAGGACGGTCATCTGCATGCGGTCTCTGGGATTACGACCGATATTGCCGACAACGGTCCCTTCATCCTGCTCCACATTTCCCCAGACCAGCGCCCGGTAACGGCGTTTTGTCGTCTTGTTGAAGAACTGGTTGCCGAGATTCGTCTTGGCATCCGGAGTCTTGGCTATCACCAGCAGGCCGGAGGTGTCCTTGTCGATGCGGTGCACCAGTCCCACATGCGGGTCATTGGCATCATAATCGGGATTATCCTTCATATGCCAGGCTATGGCGTTGACAAGCGTACCGTGATAGTTGCCATGACCGGGGTGCACCACCAGACCGGCAGGTTTGTTCACTACCATCAGATACTTGTCCTCATATACTATATCAAGGGGGATGTCTTCGGGGATGACTTCATTCTCATAGCGTGGACGGTCCATCATCACAGTGATTACATCCATCGGCTTCACCTTATAGCTGCTTTTCACAGCCTTGCCGTTCGCCATCACGAAGCCTGCATCGGCAGCCTTCTGGATGCGATTACGCGAGGAGTTCGTCAAGCGGTCGAACAGATACTTGTCCACCCGCACCATCTCCTGCCCCTTGTCCACCACCACACGGAAGTGTTCATAGAGTTGCGCCTCGTCACCCACCGGCTCTACGTCGTCCAGCTCATCATTATCTATATCATCCGGCAATTCTTCTATCATCACGGCATTTACAATTTGACTATTTACAATTTACGATTGGAGTCAGATGTTTATCAGAACCAGGACTCATCTGCCGCGGAGTCTTCGGACAACACGGGTTCAACGGTACCTCCCACGGCATCCACTCCCAGGGAGTCTGCCTTCAAGGCGCCTCCATCTCCCACCATCAGCGTCAGCACTGCGCCGGTGGGCACTTTCTCGCCGATGGAAAGCTGACGCCCCTTATACTTCACGCCATACACCCAGTCCTTCTCTCCCGGAATATACTGTATCTCGGCCAGCTTGAAGCCCGAAGCCAGAATACGCGCTTCCGCCTGCCGCAGCGAACTGTTGTCCGCCACATCGGGCACTATGTGCAGAGGGACTTCAATCGTATTGATTGTAACGATAGATGGTACGTCCTTCCTTACCTTTTGTCCGGCTGCCGGATTATATTCGAGGATGCAGCCGGCAGGAAGAGTCTTGACATAACTGGAATCCGAAATCGATGCAGACCAATGCCGCGGTTACGGAACA
>ENA-OQHD01000719-OQHD01000719.1-human-gut-metagenome-genome-assembly--contig:-NODE-719-length-11217-cov-2.469342_pt1 | contig 11217 bp, 14 predicted proteins | sample MGYA00242560_ERZ504711 | MGnify/ENA primary metagenome ERZ504711 (study PRJEB26092, sample SAMD00036198) | human gut metagenome | host: Homo sapiens | study: EMG produced TPA metagenomics assembly of... | reverse complement strand
AACCGTCTGAGAGGAAAGATCGAAGATGAAACTCACAAATATATTTCAAATGTATATGGGATGGGATATCAAGGATTGGCTGATATGGAGCATAATAATCGCTTTATACTGTGGCGGTACTTATAATGATACGGAAAAAATTATCAGATAAAAAAAGAAGCAGAACTATTTGCGGGAAAAGTAGAAGATACCCTGGAAGCGATCATAACGGGAAGAGGATGGAAAGCAGAAGAAGAGCTGGAGGACAGTCATTTGGGGGCGAACCGGAACGCAGTTGGAGAAAGCAGAATCTGTACTTTTGGCAAAAAGAAGAAGATAGCTTCAGGGAAAAAGAAATAGTAAAAGGACTGATTGCCGATATTTCACATCAGACAAGAACCCCTGTTGCCAATATGAAGTTATATACGGAACTTCTTGAAGATGAAGTAGTCTCACAAAATGGAAAAATATTTATTTCAAAATTAAAGAACAGATGGAAAAATTGATTTCTTAATGCAGAGCATGCTAAAAATGTCGAGACTTGAAACCGGAATTATCCAGATACAGAAAAAAGACAAAAATTTGTATGAGACCATCCACCATGCAGTTGCAGATCTTGTACCGGAGGCAGCATCGAAAAGCATTGATCTGTATGTGAAGAGTGATGAAAATATAGTCATCGGTCATGACAGTAAATGGACGGAGGAAGCAATTCATAACATCCTGGATAATGCAATCAAATATACGGAGCCTGGTGGGAAAAAATAAGTATTCAGACAGAGAAGCAGGAGTTAGTTTTTTAAGGTCAGCATTTCTGATACGGGAAAAGGAATCGCTGCGGAAAGACAGGCAGAAATATTTACAAGATTTTATCGTGAACCGGAAGTGCATGAGAAACCGGGAGCCGGAATCGGATTATATCTTGCGAGAAAGATAATGGAGATTCAGAAAGGCTATATTGAAGTTCAGTCCGAAGCAGGACAGGGAGCAACTTTTAATCTGTATTTTCCGGTGGGAAAAGTGTCAAAAAATTCCATCTGTCACAGTCCTGAGATAATTGCAGATTGAGACTGGTTTGTGATTTTTATAAGATATTCTGTCTGATATCAGGAAGGGAGACAGACCAATGAAAGAATACATTGTAGAGACAAAAAGTCTGAAAAAATATTATCAGATGGGTGAAAATACAGTAAAGGCATTAGATGGTGTTGATTTTCGCGTGAAAGCCAGGGAAATTTGTTGCAATTATCGGGAAAAGCGGGTCCGGAAAAAGCACGCTTCTGCATATGCTGGGAGGACTGGATGAGCCGACAGATGGAAGTGTGCTGATTGATGGAAAGATTCTGAGCGGGTTGCAAAAAAGAGCAGTTGGCGATCTTACGAAGGAGAAAGATTGGTTTTACTTTTTCAGAATTATAATCTTGTACCGGATCTGAATGTATATGAAAATGTTGTTCTTCCGGTGGAACTGGACGGAAGAAAAGTGGATGAGGAATATGTAAGCGAAATACTGGAACTTTTAGGATTGTCAAAGAAAAAGGATGCTTTCCCGGGAAATTTATCCGGCGGACAGCAGCAGAGAGTTGCGATTGCCAGGGCTGTTGCGGCAAAGCCGGTCATAATCCTTGCAGATGAACCGACCGGCAACCTGGATTCGGCTACCAGTCATGAGGTGCTTGGACTTCTGAAGATGGCAGCCCGACAATTCAGTCAGACGATCATCCTGATCACGCATGACAGGGACATTGCACAGCTTGCAGACCGTATTGTACATATTGAAGATGGGAAGATCGTGGGCAATACCGGGAAAGGGAGTGAACTTCATGCTTAAAAATCCGAATTATAAAGTAATCCGAAGGATGGCGTGGAGAAATTTGAAAGCGAATGGGAGAAAGACCATAACTCTGTTTCTTGCAGTACTCCTTTCCTCTTTTCTGATCTTTACAATATTTACGGTTGGAAATTCCTATTTCAAACTTCAGAAACTTCAGAATATCCGTATGTCAGGGGCTGATTTTGATGCGATCATGTATGGTGTGACAGAGGAACAAAGACAGATATGTGAAAATGCTCCAGAGATTATTCTGACCGGTACAATAGGGATCTGTGGATGGGTAGAAAAGACAGAGAAAGATTCCACACCCAATGTGGGGCTGGTCTGGGCAGATGATGGATACTGGACACAGATGATGGAGTCGGTGAGAGAAAAGCTGGAAGGAAAATATCCGAAAGCTTTCAATGAAATCATGGTGACAAAAGAAGCTTTGAAAGAATGCGGTTATGAAGATCTGACAGTAGGTGATACACTTACTATGTCCTATGGGACATATAGCGGGACTGCTACAGGGAGTTTCCGGATCAGTGGCATCTGGGACGGGTATGGACCAAAGAAGCAGTTTTATGTCTCAAAAGAATTTTACGATCAGTCAGGCTGGCAGCTTTCACAGTCTGCTTCGGGGCGTTATTTTATTGATTTTAAGCAAAAACTCATGACACAAAAATGAACAGAAAGCCTTTATCGAACGGATGAATCTGGGAAAGCAGCAGTCTCTCTTTTTTACACTGAAGATCCTGGCACATTCGTTACAGATCCTGGCAGGGCTGCTCGGGCTGAGTGCGGTTACGTGTTTGTGTGCGTATCTGCTTATTTATAATATCATGCATCTTTCAGTAGCAGGAAAATGTCCGTTATTATGGTCTGCTTCAGACCATTGGAATGACAGAAACGCAGATCAAAAGAATGATGAAGGAGCAGATGCTGCTGCTCGGCCTTGCCGGAACGGGAACAGGATGTCTGCTGGGAGTGCTGGTATCCGTTTTTCCTGATCCCTGTAGTGATAAAATCTCTGGGGATCAAAAGCAGCTATGTCGGTTCTGTTATGATCTGCTTTCATCCGGTTATTTTGATCGCAACGGTTCTGCTTGTCGGAACTACGATTTTCCTTGCAGCCAGAAAACCTGTAAAAATGGCTGCAAATATCTCTCCGATGGAGGCACTTGGTTATCGGGCAGCCGGAAAAGGCGGAAAGGCAGGAAGAAAAGGAAAAATAATACGGAGACTTTCGTGGGGACAGTTTACAAAAGACAAAAAGCGGACTACTGTAGTAATCCTGTCGCTTGCCACCAGTTTATCGGTATATCTCTGCATTACGACAATGCTGGACAGTCAGGCAGCAAGAACAATCGTGTCGAATAGTATGGACACGGATCTGCTGATCAAAAATGATACGGCACTAAAAGAAAATGTGGCAGAACGAAAAAATATTCTGGATGAATCTCTGATAAAATCAATCCGTGAGACAGACGGAGTTTCAAAAGTTCATTCTATGATATTTACAGAGATCACAGTTCCGTGGGAACCGGATTTCGCTGAAATGTGGATGGAAGAATTTTATGCAAAATGGATGAGTATTCCATACAGTAAGGAAAAGGAAGAGTATCAGAATCATCCTGAAAAATTCAAGTCTTCCCTGATTGGAATTGGTGAAGCAGAATTTGATTATCTGAATAAAAGTCTTGAGCATCCAGTGAAGAAAGAAGAATTTCTTTCGGGAAAAGCATGTATTATTTACCGGAATGGACTGGAATTTTACGGATGCTGAGCTTACAGAAAAAAAAGGTGACCTGTACTCTGTATGGAGATCAGCAGATGACAAAAACTTTTACCATAAAAGGCATTACGGATGAAAGCTATTATATGGCAATTTTGGGATATCCGCCTACGATCATAACAAGTGATCGGGTAGTGCGGTCATTTGCAGATCAGTGCATTACATTAAAGACCAGTATCAAATACCAGAAAGAATATGACAGAAATACAGAGAAGAAGCTTCTGGCATTATTACAGGAAGATGAGAATGCGAACGATTTCTCCTGGGAATCAAAAATAGAAGAAGCAGACGAGATCAGAAAAGCACAGGGAAGTATGCCACAGTTAGGAATGGGAATTGTACTGATCCTGGCGTTGATCGGGATCATGAATTATATGAATAATTTTGTCGCAAATGTGCAGAACCGGATGATATACCTTTCGGTGATGGAAAGCATTGGAATGACTCCGAAACAGCTTTTGGGAATGCTTATAAGGGAAGGACTCTTCTATGTATGTGGTGCATGGGCTGTTACATTGACAGCAGGAATGGGAGTAACTTATTTTCTCTATCAGTCAATGAATTACCGTGGAGTTGCGTTTTCAATTCCACTGATGCCAATCCTGCTGGCAGTGCTGGTAAGTTTTCTGACCGGTGTTTCAGTTCCTGTATTTACATGGATGGTTTTGGAAAAAAGTGGTACGGTTGTTGAGCGGATTAGAGGGATTATTTAAGAAAAGTTTAACAAATCTTTACGGAATTGTTTAGAAGCATCCCGTACACTGTACATCAGAAACAAAGAAAAGGAAGTGCAGATCTTATGAAACTGATCAGTATCATTGTTCCCTGCCTGAATGAGCAGGAAGTTATCCCGATTTTTTACAGAACCGTGACAGAAGTGTTGGACAGTCTGGAAAATGCAGAATACGAGCTTCTGTTCGTGGATGATGGCTCCGATGACCGGACTCTTAAGGTGTTAAAGGAACTGAAGAAAAAGGATAGAAGATGCCGGTATCTTTCTTTTACGCGAAACTTCGGGAAAGAAGCCGCTATTTATGCAGGACTCACCCATGCGAAAGGGGATTATGTAGGGCTGATGGATGTGGATCTGCAGGATCCGCCAAAGTTCCTTGGGGAAATGTACCGGACGCTGGAGACTGGTGAGTATGACTGCGTGGCAGCAAGAAGGACAGACCGGTCAGGGGAAAGACGGATCCGGTCATTTTTCTCTGCCATGTTTTATAAAGTGATCAACAAGATCTCTAAGATTGAATTTGTGGAAGGTGCCAGAGATTATCGGCTGATGACCCGGAAGATGAGAGATGCTGTGTTAAAGATGGGGGGAAATACAACCGTTTTTTCCAAGGGATTGTTCAGCTGGGTAGGATTTCGGACGAAATGGGCTTTCTTACCACAACGTAGAACGGGCGGCAGGGGAAACGAAATGGTCATTCGGGAAACTGCTCCGGTATTCGCTGGACGGTATCCTGGGATTTTCCACATTGCCTTTGTCCCTGTCTTCCTACGGTGGAATTTTTTTTCTGTGGGGCTGCGTTCCTGGCAATCCTGTTTTTGGTTGTCAGGTATCTGATCTGGCACGACCCGGTGCAGGGCTGGACTACTCTGATGTGTGCTATGCTTCTGATCAGTGGTGTGCAGCTTCTGTGCGTGGGGATTCTGGGGCAATATCTGGCCCGGATTTATCTGGAGGTGAAGAATCGGCCGGTCTATCTGCTAAAAGAGACGGATGAGGAGGAAACAGAGAATGAAGGATAGGGAATGGAAAATAAAAAAGCCCATGCTGTTTGCGGAAAAATACGGTATCCTGATATTTCCGCTGACTGCGGGGATTCTGTTCCTTCTACAGAATACGTCACATACCATCGCAGGATCGCAGATTGACTGGATCAGTCAGCACACAGTGCTGGCTGAATATTTCCGACAGCGTTTTTACAGTACCCATGAATTTTTCCCTCAGTTTGCATCGGAACTGGGCGGAGGGCAGAATATTTACAATTTTGCTTACTACGGGCTTTACAGCCCGTTGGTTCTTTTGTCATATGCGTTCCCTTTTCTTTCCATGGAAGTGTGGTTTCAGATCATGGGAATCCTGACACATACGGCAGACGGAGTGTTATGTTTCTTTTGGCTGAACCGCCATCTGAAGAAGCCGTACAGCATCTGTGGGGCAATGGTTTTGATGTGTTCTTCTGCTGTAGTGTACCATACCTACGCACAGGTTATGTTTGTGGATTACCTGCCCTTTCTTCTGCTCATGCTGATCGGGGTGGATACTTGCCGGAAAACGAAGGGTAAGGTTTTGTTGATTATAGGGGCAATGGGTACAGTTCTGACCAGCTTCTACTTTGCACCTGCGGCGTTTACTGCAGTTGGAATTTATGTCCTGTGCGGTACAAAGATAGAAAGCACCGGAAAAGGAACGGGCAGGCTTAAGAGCGTTCTGCTTTTTCTCAAAGATTGTCTGTGGCAGCTCTTTCCTGTTTTTTACGGGATCGTGTTGTCTGCTTTTATTTGTGTCCGGTGTTGTGTACGCTGGCTGGGGGAAGGAGCGGTGGGAAAGACATCCAGGCCGCAGATCTTTTGTCCCGGATGTGACGGTTGGAAAATACCTGTATAAGCCTTATGGACTGGGCATGACGGCCATTGCCGTAATGGCGGTCTGCATGTGGATTATAAGAGGAAGAAAAATCGGAAAAGAACGGTGGAAACTGGCTCTTCTCCTGGCTGTGATCTTTCTCCTGCCAGTGTTCCCCTGGCTTTTAAATGGCGGGCTGTATGCAAGGAGCAAAGCCTTCCTGCCATTCCTGCCGTTGGTATGTTTCCTGACAGCATCATTTCTCGAAACGCTGTCGGATCAGAATCAGATATTCTCCGGAAAACAACTTCTTACTTGTTTTGCCGCGGCTGGGGCTGTGCTGCTTTATGGAGCTGTTGGATCCTCCGGAGAAGAACAGCTTCTTTTGGTCTTAGATCTGGTGATGATCGGTGTCGGTCTGCTTTTTACTGGTACCGGATTGAGTTCCCTTTTTATGAGCAGAGGGAGGCAGGTAAAGAGTAAGTGGTTGGATCGACCGGATGGACTGACAGCAATCCTGACGTTGATGATGGTACTGGCAGTCAGTATAGGAACTGCAGTACTATCCCGGGATACCCATACCGAAAGGGCGTTGATCCAGGAACTTCATGATCCTGGCGTGCGTATAGCAGCGGAAACGATCCTGTCAGAGGAATCTTATGCTGTCCGTATGGAAGTGCGGGGCGACAGGGAGTACGAGAAGGCAAATCAGAATCGGATTCTGACAGCCGGACAGAATCTCACCACCTGTTATTCTTCCGTAGAAAACCCATGGTATACAAGGTTTCGTCAGGCAATCGGTCTTGAGAAGTCCACCCGGAACCGGCTGATGTTGGATGCACAGAGAAATCCGCTGTTCCTTCGGTTCATGGGTGTGAAATATCTGATCGGCGGTGACTGTCCGGAAGGCTGGACAGAAGTTTCCTTGTCCGGGGAGGCGGAAAATCAGAAAGAGAAAGTATCAGCAGGCGGTCAGCCGCGGGTATACCGTCAGGAGAAGGCGGCACCTCTGTTTTATTTGACGGCTCAGACGATGGGGGAGAAAGCATTTCAGAATCTGACATGGCAGGAGAAACAGATCGGCCTGCTGGAGTATGCCATTGTGCCTGAGCAAAAGGAGAGCGGCCGGGAGAAAGCCGGAATGGAAAATGTAAGAAAGGATGCAGAAGATTCTCTCTCAGAATGTGGTGTTACATTTGCCGGAACAGAAAGTTCGGACAAGACGGTCAGTTACACGGAAGCCGGGAAACTCCGGATCCGATTGAAAAAGGCGGCTGCAGGTAAAAATTTTCATGGAGAGGGAGACACAGAAAGGGGAATATCTGTTTCTTTCTTTCCGGGTGAAAAACAACCAGTCTGGAAAAGATGTAAGCGTGACGGTAAATGGGACAAAGAACAAGCTGAGCAGTATTCACACAGATTATGCAACCGGGGACGATACATTTCACTATGTATTTGCCCTGCCGGAAGGGACGAGGGAACTATCGGTTATCTATGGATCAGGAGATTATGAACTGGAAGACATCTCCTGCCTGACCGGATCTGTGGATGAGGACAGAAACCGGAGTCTGTATCAGAATCCGGTACAGTTGACGCAAAGCAGCTCCGGCAATGGCTATGAAGGACTGGTGCAGGCAGATGATTCCGGGTGGCTGGTCACATCCTTGCCCTATGATGAAAACTTTCACATAACCGTGGATGGAAAAGAGATACAGCCGGAAAGGCTAAATACCGCTTTTCTCGGTATACACATCCAGGAGGGAAAACATCAGGTGAAGATCTGGTATGAGTCTGCCGGAAGTCAGGCAGGACTGCTCTTAAGTGGTGTGGCAGTTGTAGTGGGAGGTATCGGTATATTTCTGAGAATACTTCTGAGAACAACCGGACAAAGGAGAAAAGCACGACAGGAATTAATTAGGAAAAAAGGTGACTATTCTTCCCTGAATTATGTTATAATGAAGCCTATGGCTATGTGAATTGAATAATACCTGGGAGGAATGAATGTGAGTAAGATACAGTTTTCGGAGATGGTGAATGGATTTAAGACCGGGATTTTTGCACGCTGAATGAAAAAAAATGAGGAACTGATCAAAGAGGGAAGAAAAGTGTATAATCTTTCTGTGGGGACACCGGATTTCAAGCCGGCTCCGCACGTAATGAAAGCAATGCAGGACGCCTGTAAAGATCCTGAGAATTATAAGTATGCACTGGCGGATCTCCCTGAACTTCTAAAGGCAGTTCAGTACCGTTATGAAAAGAGATTCGGAGTCAGAGTAGAGACCGATGAGATCATGTCGGTGTACGGATCACAGGAGTGTATGGCACATATTGGTATGGTGTTCTGCAATCCGGGAGATACGATCCTTGTGCCGAATCCAGGATATCCGATGTTTGAGATGAGCGGGATCATGGCGAAGGCGAATCTGGAGTATTATACGATCAAAGAAGAAAATGGATATCTGCCGGATTTGGATCATATTCCTGAAGAGACGTTGAAGCGTGCAAAATATATGATCGTTTCTTATCCGCTGAATCCGGTCTGCGTCTGTGCACCGGATGAGTTTTATCCGAAACTGATCGATTTTGCAAAAAAGAACGAGATCGTGATACTTCATGATAATGCGTATTCTGATATTATTTATACAAGAAAGCAGGGCAGATCCTTTTTATCATTTGAAGGGGCGAAAGAAGTCGGAGTAGAATTTTATTCCTTATCCAAGTCTTATAATCTGACAGGAGCAAGGATTTCTTTCGTTGTAGGAAACCGGGAGATCATTGAGAAATTCCGTACACTCCGCTCTCAGATCGATTATGGCATTTTCCTGCCGATCCAGTATGCGGCGATCGCAGCACTGACCGGACCGGATGATTTTATTGAAGAACAGCGGCAGCAGTATGAGGCAAGAAACCGTGCATTATGTGGCGGTCTCAGAAAGATTGGATGGAATGTGCCGGACAGCCAGGGAACGATGTTCGTATGGGCGAAGATCCCGGAGGGATATGAATCTTCAGCCGATTTCTGTATCAGACTGATGGAGCGTACCGGAGTGATCGTGACACCGGGAAGTGCATTTGGAAGTGAAGGCGAAGGTTATGTGAGAATGGCACTGGTTGTGGACGAGCAGATGATCGCAGAGATCATCCGGGTGCTGGATGAGTCGGGAATTTTTTGAAAGACTGACTGAGGAAAGAAGAATAAGGGAGAGATCAGATGAACAGAATTGCAAAAATTTGAAAAAGTGAGTATCGGGCAGTTTACTGCGGCATGGAAAGATACATTTCAGGAACGGTCCGAAGAAAAGATCCGTGAGATTTATGAGACATTAAAATTGCCGCAGCGTGCAACAGCCGGAAGTGCGGGATATGATTTCTTTGCACCGGTGGATCTGGTTCTTGCACCGGGAGAGACGATCAAGATTCCTACAGGAGTGCGTGTATGGATGGAGCAGGACTGGGTACTGAAATGCTATCCGAGAAGCGGTCTTGGATTCAAGTACAGATTACAGTTGAACAATACCGTCGGAATTATTGACAGTGACTATTATAATTCTGACAATGAGGGTCATATTTTTGCGAAACTGACTAATGACTCCAACGAAGATAAGACTGTAACGGTGCATGCCGGTGAAGGATTTATGCAGGGAATTTTTGTACAGTATGGTATTACTGTAGATGATGAAGCATCGGCTGTCAGAAATGGCGGATTTGGAAGTACGACAAAGTAGTATATTTGGAAGAAAAATGGTAAATCTAATCCTTGAGAATCATGCAGATAAGAAAAGAGGATCGGATTTATGATAAAAAAGATGAGAAAAAAATAAGCAGTTCTTTTGAAGAAAATATTGCTTATATGGATCAGGTGCTTCCCGTAAAAGAAAGCTTTGATATCATCAAGCGGGAGATGGAGATCGGCGGGAGAAAGAGCTTTTTTTTACTTTTATTGACGGATTTGTGAAGGACGAAGCGATGCTGAAGCTGATGGATTCGTTCCTGTCGGTCACAGAAGAGGATATGCCGGAAGATGCACAGGCATTTTCGGTGAAAGAGGTACCTTATGTTGAAGTGGAAGTTCTGACAGACTTTGATCAGGTAATGAGAAATGTTCTGTCGGGGACTTCCTGTCCTTTTTATTGAAGGATATGAAGGCTGCCTTTGCATCGATTGCCGGACCTATCCTGCGAGAAGTGTGGATGAACCGGATAAAGACAAGTCTTTGCGGGGATCAAGAGACGGATTTGTAGAGACGATCGTATTTAATACCGCATTGATGAGAAGAAGAATCCGTGATCCACATCTGGTGATGGAGATGACGGAGGCAGGGCAGGCATCGAGAACAGATATTGCTGTCTGCTATATGTCAGACCGGGTGGACAGGGAGCTCCTGAAAAATCTGAAAAACCGGATTGAAAGTCTACAGGTAGGAGATCTGAGGATGAATCAGCAAAGTCTTGCAGAAGCACATTTTTTAAAAGAAAATGGTTCAACCCTTTTCCTAAATTTAAATATACGGAACGGCCGGATACGGCAGCGGCGTGTCTGCTGGAAGGAAAGGTAGTGGTACTGGTTGATAATTCGCCATCCGCACTGATTCTGCCAACCTCGATCCTGGATATGATTGAGGAGGCGAATGACTATTATTTTCCGACGATCACAGGTGTGTATCTGAAGGTATCAAGGACGCTGATTACGATTGCAACAGTCATTTTTTACACCACTTTATCTGCTGTTTATGCAGAATCTGAGATGGCTGCCGTCAATCTTTTCCTTTGTAGTCGTGCAGGATCAGGTAAATATTCCACTGATCTGGCAGTTTCTCTTGCTGGAACTTTCGATTGACGGTCTGAGGCTTGCAGCCATGAATACGCCGACGATGCTGAGTACACCGCTCAGTGTGATCGCAGGTATCGTTATGGGAGAATTTTCAGTAGAATCGGGCTGGTTTAATTCAGAAGTTATGCTGTATATGGCTTTTGTGGCAGTGGCAAATTATACCCAGCCTAATTTTGAACTGGGCTATGCATTAAAGTTCATGCGGCTGATGCTACTGGTTCT
>ENA-OQHD01000718-OQHD01000718.1-human-gut-metagenome-genome-assembly--contig:-NODE-718-length-11218-cov-3.964025_pt1 | contig 11218 bp, 13 predicted proteins | sample MGYA00242560_ERZ504711 | MGnify/ENA primary metagenome ERZ504711 (study PRJEB26092, sample SAMD00036198) | human gut metagenome | host: Homo sapiens | study: EMG produced TPA metagenomics assembly of... | reverse complement strand
AGCAGCAGTCCTACGACAGCAGGACAATTCCATTCCAGCGGGGAAGTATCACCGACCGGAACGGAACGATTCTGGCAACGAGTGAGAAGGTTTACAACGTTATTCTCGACTGTAAACTTGCCAATACGACGGTAAAAGATGAAGAAAAGAACGATACCCATCCGTACGTCGATCCGACCGTAGCAGCACTGGTTGAATACTTCGGACTCGACGAGACGGATATCCGGGATCGTCTGACCGGCGAAACGACAAAAGAAAGCCAGTACCAGGTTCTCGCCAGAGAGGTCTCGATGGACGCGAAAAAAGCGTTTGAGGCCTATGTGGACGAGTACGCGGACAAAAAGAACAAGGAGCTCGATGAGAACGAGCAGGCGGAAAAAGCATACCGTGCCAACATCCGCGGCGTCTGGTTCGAGGAATCCTACCACAGAACGTATCCGTTAAATTCACTTGCCTGCGATCTGATCGGCTTTACGTATTCAGGAGACACGGCAGACTGGGGAATCGAAGGGTATTATTCCAGTATCTTAAATGGCGTGAATGGCCGCCAGTTCGGCTATTACAACGAAGATGCGGATATGGAACAGACGATCATCGAGGCGCAGCCGGGCAAAAACGTGGTTACGACGATTGATGTAAATATTCAGAAGATCATCCGCACGGCGATCGAGAATTACAATGAGCGGATTCATGTCCAGAACGGCGCGGACGAATCGGACACTGAGACGAACCGTCAGACAAAAGCGGCAAAGAATATCGGCGTTGTCGTGATGGATCCGAACAATGGAGAGATTCTTGGTATGGATTCTTCCGACTGGTATGACCTGAACAATCCAAGAGATCTGACACCGTTCTATTCGCAGGAAGAAATTGATGCGATGAACGATAACGAGACAATGGAGGCTTTGAGTGCCATCTGGAAAAACTACTGTATTTCCGATGCATATGAGCCAGGTTCCACGGCAAAACCGATGAACGTGGCGGCGGCATATTCCCTCGATGTAATCGATGATGATACCCTGTTTGACTGTGAGGGGTTTGAGACGATTGCAGGGCAGATGATCCGCTGCGGAGCTTATCCGGGAACACATGGCGTACAGACACCGGCCGATGTACTGAAAAACTCCTGCAACGCTGGTATGATGCAGATCGGACAGAAGATGGGAGCAGCGGAATTTCTCCGCTATCAGGATATTTTCGGTTTCGGCAGTCTGACAGGAATTGACCTGCCGGGTGAGGCGTACGGCCTGGTTCACACGGAGGATACTATGGGACCGACCGAGCTTGCAACGAGTACATTCGGACAGGGCTATACCGTGACGATGGTACAGCAGGCAGCTGCGTTTTCCTCTCTGATCAACGGAGGCAATTATTACCAGCCGCATGTGATGAAGACGATCACGGACAGCACAGGAGCTGTTGTTGAGAGCAATGAGCCGAATCTGGTGCGTCAGACGGTTTCCGCGGAAATCAGCGATAAAATGAGAAGTTTCCTCCAGGGAGTCGTGACCGATGGAAGCGGCCAGAGTGCAAAGGTTGCCGGTTACACGATGGGAGGGCAAAAAACAGGTACTGCACAGAAGTATCCGCGAGGCAATGGAAAATATCTCGTTTCCTTATCGGATTTGCACCGGTAGAAAACCCGAAAGCTGTTGTTTACGCGATTGTGGACGAGCCGGATGTAGAAAATCAGGCGAACAGTGTGCTGGCACAGGAGATCGTAAAAGAGATCTACACAGAACTGCTGCCGTATTTGAACGTATTCCCGGATGATACGGACGGTGTGACGGGCGAAGGCTCCGAGACCGGAACGGATGATCCAAACGTAGCGGCACCTGTACCGGTACAGGAAGACGATACGGAAAACAGTGCTGAAAACAGCAATATCGAGAACGGCGGTCTGACAAACGCCGAGCTGGATCTCATCAATGAAGAGTGAAAAAAACATGAAAAAACAAAAGACATAACCCCATAGCAGTTTCCATATAGTGTTATCATAATGGATTCGGCTATGGGGTATTCTATGCGTAAAAACAAAACGTATCACCGGAAAAAGACGGTTCTTCTGTGGGTACTCTGCATGGGAATGATGGTCGGACTTGCCGGGCGGCTGGTGTATCTGTGTGTGTTCCGGTCCGTCTATTATTCCGAGAAGGCGGATGATCTGCACGAGCGGGAGCGCGGGATCAAGGCGGCGCGCGGCCGGATTCTTGATGCAAACGGGGAAGTTCTCGCGGCAAACCGCACGGTCTGTACGATTTCCGTGATCCACAGCCAGATCGAGGAGCCGGAGGCGGTGATTGCGATGCTGGTAAAAGAGCTTGGAATTTCGGAGGAGACGGCGCGGAAACGCGTGGAGAAGCGGTCTTCAATCGAGCGTGTCAAGACGAATGTGGACAAGAAGACGGGTGATACCATCCGGTCGTACGGATACGCGGGGGCTAAAACGTGGATGAGGATTTCAAGCGGTATTACCCCTAAAGGGTAAGCTGGCGTCGCGCGTTATCGGCTTCACCGGAAGCGATAATCAGGGCATCATCGGGCTGGAGGTGGAATATGAGGAAAATTTTAAAAGGGAATCAACGGAAAAAATCCTGACGACAACGGATGCGCGCGGGATTGAGCAGAACGGCATCGGGGAGAGCCGCCAGGAGCCGGTGGCGGGAAGGGACTTAAAGGTCAGCCTGGATGTCAATATCCAGGCGTACTGCCAGCAGGCAGCGGAAAAGGCGATGGCAGAAAAACAGGCGGACAGCGTCTCGATTCTTCTTATGAATCCGCAGAACGGAGAAATCTATGCCTGTGTCAATGTGCCGGAGTTCGACCTCAACGATCCGTTCACGCTGCAGCAGGATACAACGGGACTTTCGGAAAAAGAAATTCAGGATCTGCTGAACCAGATGTGGCGGAATGCCTGCATCAACGATACGTACGAGCCGGGATCTACCTTTAAGATCATCACGATGTCGGCGGGACTTTCGGAGGGCGTTGTGTCGCCGAACGATTCGTTTTTCTGTCCCGGCTACAAAATCGTGGAGGACCGCCGGATCCACTGCCACAAGCGGACGGGACACGGAGCCGAAAACTTCGTGCAGGGCGCGCAGAACTCGTGCAACCCGGTGTTCATTGAAGTGGGGCTGCGGCTCGGTGTGGAAAAGTTCTGTGATTACTTCCGGAATTTCGGCCTGATGGAAAAGACGGGGATCGATCTGCCGGGCGAGGCATCGACGATTATGCACAAGGAGGAAAACATCGGAGAGGTTGAGCTTGCGACGATGGCATTCGGCCAGTCCTTCCAGATCACGCCGATCCGCCTGGCGGCGACGGTCTCTGCGCTCGTCAACGGCGGAAAAATGGTGACGCCGCATGTCGCAACGGATGTGCTCGATGAAGAAGGAAATGTTGTAAAGCATCTGAATTTTCCGGAAAAAGAAGGGGTTCTTTCGGAAGAAACTTCCAGGACGGTGCGCGAAATTCTGGAAAGCGTCGTTTCAGAAGGGTCTGGAAAGAATGCGTACCTCGAGGGATATTCCATCGGCGGAAAGACGGCAACTTCGCAGACACTTCCGCGGAGCGCCAACCGCTATATTTCCTCATTCCTTGGCTTCACCCCGGCGGAGCATCCGACGGTGCTGGGGCTTTGCATTATCCGCAATCCGCAGGGCGTCTACTACGGCGGAACGATCTGCGCGCCGGTGATCCGCGATATCTTTTCCAATGTACTTCCGTATCTCGGTATTGGACACAATTCTCAGGAAACCTGAGAATTGTGTCCTTCGCAGCCCTCATTTAAAGTTTTGCTTCGCAAAAGGAGGGCTGCTCACACCTGAATCACTTTCTTACGCAGCGAAACAGCAAGTGTTTCACTGCTGAGCGAACCGTAACTTGGATTATAAAAGAAGGTTGCGAAACAGAACAAAAAGCTATATACTGAATAGGCTGGAGAAAATATTTTGACATGCCTGTTCCGTACACAATCCGTACAAAAAGGAAGAGGTGCGTCTATGAAAAGAGAAATGATCCTGCCGGTTCTTCTTTCCTTTGGCATCAGCCTGGCGCTGGGGCCGGTTCTGATCCCGTTTCTGCGAAAAGTCAAAGCGGGGCAGAAGGAGCGGGAAGAGGGTGTGCCGAGCCACCAGAAAAAAGGCGGGAACCCCGACGATGGGCGGCGTGATGTTTCTGGCGGCGTTTACCGCAGTTTCCCTCCTTTTCCGGAAAGAGGGAGCGGAAGTGGTTCCGGTGCTGTTTCTGACGCTTGGTTTTGGCCTGATCGGCTTTCTCGATGACTATCTGAAAGTCGTGCTGCACCGCAGCGACGGGCTGTACCCGAAGCAGAAAATGGCACTGCAGGCAGTGATTACAGCAGTCTTTCTGTGGTATTTGGCGCGTTTTTCCGGAATTTCCCTCCGGATGCGCATTCCGTTCCTTCCAGGCAAAGAGCTGGACGCAGGGATTTTTACGATTCCGTTTCTCGCCTTTGTGATTCTTGGAACGGTCAACGGTGTCAACTTTACCGACGGCCTTGACGGACTGGCGGCGAGTGTGACGATTTTAAATGCTGTTTTCTTTTCCGTGGCATCGATCGGCCTCGGAAACGGTGTTTCCCCGTCCCCGCTTGCGGTTATCGGGAGTCTGCTGGGGTTTCTGGTATTCAATGTATTTCCTGCCCGCGTCTTTATGGGCGATACCGGAAGTCTGGCACTCGGCGGTTTCGTCTCGGGAATGGCGTGTTTCTTACGTCTCCCCTTATTTCTGCCGCTTGTGGGATTCATTTATATGATGGAGATTCTCTCTGTGATCCTGCAGGTGTCATTCTTCAAACTGACGAAGGGAAAACGGATCTTCAAGATGACGCCGATCCATCACCATTTCGAGCTGATGGGCTGGTCGGAGACACAGATTGTGACGGTGTTTGCTACAATCACAGCGATACTATGCCTGATCGCATTGATGGGGCTTTAAAATATGGAGGTAATCAAACATGATTTTCGCAGGAAAAAAAGTACTGGTTTTCGGAACCGGAAAGAGTGGAATTGCAGCGGAGGAGCTGCTGCACAAGAAAGGTGCTTCTGTCGTTCTTTACGATGGAAATGACAAACTCGAAAAAGAAGAAATCTTGAAAAAAATTAGAGAGCCGTGACAGCGTGGAAGTTGCCTTAGGCGAGCTCCCGGAGGAGATGCTCGACAGCCTTGATCTTGTCGTTTTAAGCCCGGGCGTTCCGACGGATCTGCCGGTTGTCCTTAAAATGAAAGAAAAAGAGATCCCGGTCATCGGTGAAGTGGAGCTGGCGTATCAGGTAAGCCGCGGAAAAGTGCTTGCGATTACCGGTACCAACGGAAAGACCACCACAACATCGCTGCTCGGCGAGATCATGAAAGCATATCAGCCGGAAGTAAAAGTGGTCGGAAACATCGGAACCCCGTACACATCCGCAGCACTCGACACGACAGATGATACCGTAACGGTTGCCGAGATCAGCAGCTTCCAGCTGGAAACCATCAAAGAGTTCCATCCGGCGGCAAGTGCGATCACAAACATTACCGAGGATCATCTGAACCGCCATCACACGATGGAAGAGTATATCCGCGTGAAAGAGTGTATCACCGAAAATCAGACGATGGATGATCTCTGTGTGCTGAATTATGAGGACGAAATCCTGCGCCCGTTCGGCGAGAAACTGATGGCAGAGAAGAAAGTACAGGTGATGTACTTCTCGAGTCTGCGTGCGTTAAAGGACGGCATCTATTATCAGGACGGCGAAATCCGCATTGCAAAGAACGGCGAGACGGAGCTTCTGACCAGAACCGACGACTTAAAACTGCTCGGCCTACATAATTTTGAAAACGTCATGGTTGCTTCTGCGATGGCACTTCATGCAGGCGTGCCGATGGAAACTGTCCGCAAAGTCATTCAGGAGTTTGCAGGGGTAGAGCACCGCATCGAGTATGTCTGCGAGAAGGACGGCGTGGCATATTACAACGATTCCAAGGGAACGAATCCGGATGCGGCCATCAAAGGCATCCAGGCGATGAACCGCCCGACTCTGCTGATCGGCGGCGGCTACGACAAGCAGTCCACCTACGAAGAGTGGATTCAGGCATTCGATGGAAAGGTACGTTTCCTGGTTTTGATCGGAGATACGAAAGAGAAGATCGCAAAAGCGGCAAGAAACGTCGGATTCAACGACATTATCATGGCAGACAACTTAAAAGAAGCCGTACAGATCTGCCACGACAAGGCAAATGCAGGGGATGCGGTTCTTCTTTCCCCGGCCTGCGCAAGCTGGGATCAGTTTAAGAGCTATGAGCAGCGCGGTGAGCTGTTTAAGGAGTACGTAAGAGCACTGTAAAAAATCGTCATATCAGGAAACTATCCCGCATAAGCTGAAAAAGAGCGAACGGCGGGTGTGGCGCGGATGCGGAAGGAAAAAGAGAAAAAAAGTAGATGGGACGCTGCTGGTGACGGTATGGATTCTGCTTGGCCTTGGCCTTGTGATTCTGTACAGCGCCAGCGCGTATAACGGCCGGGTCAGATTCCATGACCCGGCTTATTATTTCAAGAAGCAGCTCTTTGCAAGTGCGCTCGGTGTGATCGGTATGTATGCGGTTGCAAAAATAGATTACCGGCGGCTGTTTGCACTGGCACCGTGGTTTTATGCGGCTTCCCTTGCGCTCTCGACGGCGGTGCTCTTTTTTCGGAAGTGAGTACAACGGCTCGAAGCGGTGGTTAAAGCTTGGCCCCTTATCGTTCCAGCCCTCGGAATTTGCCAAGATGGCGGTGATTCTCTTCCTGCCCTGGGTGATGGAGCACACGAAAGGCCGGTCCGACAGTCTCTGGTTTATGACAAAGGCGGTGCTGTGCACCCTGCCGATTGCAGCGCTTGTCGGAAGCAATAACTTAAGTACGGCGATTATTTTGCTCGGAATCTGTGCATTTCTGATCTTTATTTCACATCCGGGCTACCTGCCGTTTCTCGGAATCGGAGGCGCCGGCATCGGGTTTATTGCCGTTTTTCTGATGATGGAGAGCTACCGCCTCGAACGCCTTGCCATCTGGCGCAACCCGGAGGCGTACGAGAAGGGGTTCCAGACCATTCAGGGACTCTATGCGATCGGCAGCGGGAGAATCTTTGGCTGCGGGCTTGGAAAAGGCCTGCAGAAGCTTGGCTTTGTGCCGGAAGCGCAGAATGATATGATCTTTTCGATTATCTGTGAGGAGGGCGGACTGTTCGGCGCCTGCCTGGTGATCGCCGTGTTTGCGGTGCTGATCTGGCGCTTGATGGTTATTTCGATCCATGCGCGGGATCTTGGCGGAGCACTGATTGCGGGCGGAATTATGGGGCATATTGCGCTTCAGGTGATTCTGAACATCGCGGTTGTGACAAATACGATTCCGAATACCGGCATTACGCTGCCTTTTATCAGTTACGGCGGCACCTCCGTGTTGTTTCTGCTCGGCGAGATGGGGCTTGCCCTGTCGGTCTCGAGGGACACCGATTAAAAAGGCGGAAAAGCGCTGCAGAACGGGAACAAAACGGGAGTGTAATGCATACCGTAAAAAGAGAGGCCGGATGGGAGAGAACAGGTGGGAGTATATCAGATTCTCGGCGGAAGGCGGCTTTGCGGAACGGTAACAGTCCAGGGTTCCAAAAATGCCGTTCTTCCCATGATCGCGGCGGCGGTTCTGACAAAAGAGGAGGTCGTGCTGGAAGGCTGCCCGAAGATTTCCGATGTGGAGGATATGGCGGAGATTGTAAGAAGCCTTGGCGGAACAGTCTGGTGGGAGAGGAATGCGCTCCACATGAACTGTGAAAAGATCGAAAAAAGCCGTGTGGAGGGAGCGCTTTCGAAGAGACTGCGCGCCTCTCTTTTGTTTCTGGGAAGTCTTCTTGCAAGGACAGGGGAGGCATACCTTGCAGGGGCCGGCGGCTGCCGGATCGGAAAGCGGCCGACGGACCTGCATCAGAGGGCAATGGAGCTTCTGGGAGCCGAGGTCTTCGAGGAGGACGGCACCATTCGGGCAAAGGCAGATCATCCGAAAGGAGCCGTGCTCTGCTTTCCGAAAAAGAGTGTCGGGGCGACGGAAAAATGCGGTTCTTTTTGCTGTCGGAGCGGAAGGTGCAACAAGGCTGGAGCACTGTGCGCGGGAGCCGGAAGTGGTTCATCTCTGCCGGTTTCTTAAGGCCATGGGAGCGGAGATTACCGGCGAGGGGACGGAGCAGATTACCGTTTACGGAAGGCAGGGAAAGAGACTGCTGTCCGGCTGCCGGTATCGTGTTCCGGGTGACCGGATCGCGGCAGGGACGTATCTTCTGATGGGCGCGGCGACGCGGGGGCACCTGACGCTTTCCGGCGCGCCGCTGGACGAAATGGGGGCGGTTCTGTCCCTCTATCAGAAAATAGGTGGACAATATACAAGGAAGAGTGGTACACTGGTAGCAGACAGCAAAAACGTGCAGCATGCTGTTCCGTACGTGGAGACAGAGGAATATCCCGGTTTTCCGACGGATCTGCAGTCGCTGTATCTGGCGGCAGCGATGACGCTGGAAGGAAAGAGCTGTATCTGTGAAAATGTATTTGAGGACCGCCTCCGGACGGCAGAGGAGCTGCAGAAAATGGGCGGTACGCTGCAGATCTGCGGAAAATGGCTGACGGCCGAAAAAAGCCGTCTGCACGGTGCAGAAGTTGTTTCCCAGGATCTTCGGGGCGGCGCGGCACTCGTATCGGCGGCGCTTGCCGCAGAAGGAATTTTCCACAATCCGGCAGACAGAACTGATTGAGCGGGGTATGAACGGTTTCCAGAAACGCTCCGGGAACTCGGAGCCAAGATTATCGTAGAAAAAGAAATATGAGACAGTAAAAAAAACAGGAAAAAAGAAGAAAAACAGTAAAATACGGATTCTGACCGGGGTGGTGCTTGGCGTCGGCCTTGCAGGTGCCATTGCTTTTTTAATGTGTTCGAAAATCCGCAATATCCAGGTGGCGGGGAACACCCGGTATACAAAGATGAAATCAAAGAGATGGTCGCGGACGACAAGTGGATGAAAAACACGGTGCTTCTTACGACGTTTCATTCGAAGGTTGATATGAGCGATATTCCTTTTATGAACTCCGTGGAGTTTACGTTTGTAAGCTATGACACCATCTGCATCCAGGTAAATGAGAAAAAAGTGGTCGGTTATGTCGAGTACGAAGGCCAGAAGGTCTATTTTGACAAGAACGGCATCGTGCTGGAGTGCGTGGACGAGGAGCAGGAAACACCTGCGGAGGGTGAGCCTTCCGACGGAACCGCCTCCGATGGAACGAGTGCGGATGGATCTCTTACGAGTGAGTCGCTTGCATCCGAAAGCGTATCATCCGATGGCACAGCATCCGAAAGCAGTACGTCCGACGGTGCGCTCTCGGCGGATACGATTAAAAGTGCACGTGTGACAACGACAGACTTTCAGCCGACCCTTTCCGATGTTCCGCTTGTAACAGGACTTACGTTTGACTATGTGACCGTGAACAAGCAGCTCCCGGTTGAAAAACCGGCAGTTTTCCGCACCATGCTCGCACTTACGAGAATGACGGAGAAATACAATATCACGCCGGACAGTGTGGAATTTAATGAGAACAGCGAAATTATTCTGCATTACTATGATACCGTGCGGATTCTGCTTGGAACCGATACGGCGTTAGAAGAAAAGATGACGCGCGTAGCAGCAATCCTGCCGAGCCTTTCCGGTCTTTCCGGAGAACTCCATATGGAGGATTACAAAGGACGGCGACAGCAGCTTTGTCTTCTCGAAAGATGTATAAGAGGAAAGGAAAGCCGTCAAAAAAAACGCAATAATCCTGAAGTTTTTTATGAAATACGCAAAAAAACAGTTGATTATTTTCCGAAGAAATTATATTATATCTTTATGTATGACCATCAGAATATCAGACTACTTTTGAGATAGACAGCAGTTCATAATCAAAAGGAGGAAGTTGAAATTGTTAGAGATCATGACAAATGAGGCAGAATCACCTGCAAAGATTATCGTAATCGGTGTAGGTGGTGCAGGAAATAATGCTGTAAATAGAATGGTGGAGGAATCCATCGGCGGCGTTGAATTCGTTGGAATCAACACCGATAAACAGGCGCTGACCCTCTGTAAGGCACCTACCATTCTCCAGATCGGCGAGAAGCTGACCAAGGGACTGGGCGCAGGAGCCAAAACCTGAGGTTGGAGAGAAAGCAGCCGAGGAGAGCATCGAAGAGCTCAAACAGATCATGGAAGGCGCTGATATGGTATTCGTCACCTGCGGTATGGGCGGCGGAACCGGAACAGGTGCAGCACCGGTTGTAGCAGGCGTTGCAAAAGAAATGGGCATTCTGACTGTCGGCGTTGTAACAAAACCGTTCAAATTCGAGGCAAGAACCCGTATGAGCAATGCGCTGATGGGAATCGAAAAACTCGAGGAAAACGTAGATACCCTGATCGTGATCCCGAACGACAAACTTCTTGAAATCGTAGACCGCCGGACAACCATGCCGGAGGCATTAAAGAAAGCAGACGAGGTTCTGCAGCAGGCCGTACAGGGCATCACAGACCTGATCAACCTGCCGGCACTCATCAACCTCGACTTCGCAGATGTTCAGACCGTTATGACCGACAAGGGTATCGCCCACATCGGTATCGGCGAGGCAAAGGGCGACGACAAAGCGCTCGAGGCTGTACAGCAGGCTGTTTCCAGTCCGCTGCTTGAGACCACCATCGAGGGTGCAAGCCACGTTATCATCAACATTTCCGGAGATATCTCCCTTATGGATGCAAACGATGCTGCAAGTTACGTACAGAATCTGGCTGGAGAGGATGCAAACATCATCTTCGGTGCTATGTATGATGATTCTGTTACCGATACAGCGAAGATCACCGTTATCGCAACAGGTCTCAACGATGCAACGGCGAAACAGGCAAGCGTATCCCGCAAAGAGCCGGCAGATGCAAGAAAGAGCGCATTTTCCAGCAGCAGCTTCTCTGCACAGGCAGCCGCTCCGGTACACACTGCTCCGAAAGCTTCCGCTCCGGTACAGCCGCAGCCACAGGTTCAGGTGCAGCCGCAGGTACAGGCTCAGCAGACCATGACAAGCAATGTTCCGAAAAGGACATCCAGATCCCGGATTTCTTAAGAAACCGCAGATAAGCAAAGAATAATAAGCAAATAACGAATTTACCTCGACACGCCGCAG
>ENA-OQHD01000717-OQHD01000717.1-human-gut-metagenome-genome-assembly--contig:-NODE-717-length-11225-cov-3.633988_pt1 | contig 11225 bp, 15 predicted proteins | sample MGYA00242560_ERZ504711 | MGnify/ENA primary metagenome ERZ504711 (study PRJEB26092, sample SAMD00036198) | human gut metagenome | host: Homo sapiens | study: EMG produced TPA metagenomics assembly of... | reverse complement strand
TATCGTTTTTTTCCGTATCGTCCGGATCCAGATCATCTACGATATCATCCACACCGTCTTCTACACCATCTTCCACTTCATTTACTGCGTTATCATCTGTATTATTTGTACTATTCCCACAGCCGGTCAGCCCCGACATTGCTCCTGCACACATTAATATCAGCAGCATTTTTTTCCCAATTGTTTCATTGTACAATCTTCCTTTCGTATATTTTTCATCTGTCATCAAGTATTACCTGTCATCAGTAATATCTGCATTTTTTTGGAAAATTATATACAAAAGTCCGTATGCTGCTGATACTGGTATTTTTTTCACATTTCTACAGTCTCTCCGCTATCACACCACTTCTGTATGCTGCAAGGAGCACTTCCAGATCTGCGATCTGTTCTTTCAGATCTCTTCCCACATCGGTATCTTCCACTTTTTTCACGTTCCAATGTCCGTTTGACTACGGTACTGTCTGAATGTATATCACTTTCCTTCTCAATGGCCGCTTCTGTAGATTCAAATCGGCTCATGCGCAGCCAGGATCAGTCCATAAGAATTGTAAATCAATGTATATCCTGCAATACCTGTTTCTTTCTGATACGCTCTCGAAAAATTCCACCATCGATCACTAGAACTTTCCGTCGCACTTGATCGGTTTTTTGCCCCCTATTCTTTTGCATTTTTACCGGTACATGACCGTTGATAATATGCGCATCTTTATTTTCCAGTCCAAATTCTTTCAGTATATGGCAGATTACCTTTTCATCTTCCAGCAACAGATAATATGGAATTTTTCTTCTCTTATGTGTCTCGTTTTTCTGCCAGGAAATAACGTTCGAACGTCGCCATCTTGCCTTTACCGAACAGTGGTGAATTCTCGCTCAGCCAGATAACCACATTAATGTCTTTTCCACGTTCATTTTTCCTTAGAATCCATAGCATAGAATCCATTTTCTTACATAACTTTCAAGGACTTCATAGAGACCTTTCCCCTTATATGTATGACCGAAAATCCTCACACTCTTCAGATTGCCATCTTCTTTTAATGGTACACAGCCATGATATAACAGATTTCCATTATACACTTTATATAATCCGCCTTTGTTCAACAGGAAATGCATATGGCTCTGTAATTTTTCACAGTTTTCAAATGCCCTTTCCAAACGCTCCATAATATCCTCTTCTTCTTTGGTAAGTGCATATGGCTTTTTCGGGTCAATTGTCGGGAAATTCGAATCCAGCATTTTATATTCTTTCCCATCCAGTTCAATTGTACCCTTTTCATAGTCAATATGATGCAGGAGATTGCGTTTATCCAGTTTAAATCCCGGATTTTTCTTGATAATCTGCCCTTCTACCTTGAACTGGATCACCGAAATCGCTTTGTGCATCTTCACATCCAGCAGCATCTCACTTGCACTGTAATTCGGACTGCCTTTTAATTTGAAACATTCGCACGGATCATCCCGATATGTATTCATGGCAAATGTTGCCAGCGGAAGCAGATTGATTCCATATCCTTCTTCCAGAATGTCCAGATTTCCATATCTCGCACAGATACGGATCACATTGGCAATACATCCTCTCTGCCCGGCTGCCGCACCCATCCACAGGACATCATGGTTGCCCCACTGGATATCTACCGAATGATAGTCCATCAGCTTGTCCATGATAATATGGGGTCCCGGTCCTCTGTCATAAATATCCCCCACAATATGCAGATGGTCTACCGTCAGCCGTTGGATCAGTTCACTCATGGCAATAATAAATTTCTCTGCCCTTCCGATGCGGATGATCGTGCTTACGATTGCATTATAGTAAGACTCTTTATCCGTCATATCCTTTTTCTCCGTGATCAGCTCTTCAATCACATATGCAAAATCTGCGGGCAATGCTTTTCTGACCTTTGATCTGGTATACTTGCTGGCGGTTCTTTTGCAGATTTCGATCAGGCGATATAGTGTGATCTTATACCAGTCTTCCATATTCTTTTCCGTCTTCTTGATCCGGTCCATCTTTTCTTTCGGATAATAAATAAGAGTAGCAAGCGTCTGTTTGTCCCTGCTACTCAAAGTATTACCGAATACATCATCAATTTTTACGACGCACAGAACCAGAGCCATTCTTTAAAACATGTGCGAATGCCTCGTATTCCCCATGAATGTCCGTCAGAAAATGTTCTGTACCCTTTGGCAGATTTAAGATCGCCTGCAGATTGATGATCTCTGTAGAGGCTTTGGCGATGGTCGGATACAGTTGAGAAAGTCTTTCCAGATAACGTTCCTCCAATTGTCTCATAATTACCTCCCGGTCTCCCCTTTACTTTTTTAAGATGCCGGGATTGTGTGAGCACAAAGCACAGAACAATCCACAGGCATCATAGATGGGACTTTAGATTCCACTATCTTATAACATATCACATTTAGAACTGGATCACATCTGACATATCATATCTTCCGGCCGGTTTTCCTGCCAGGAACTTTGCAGCCTCCACTGCTCCTTTTCCAAATACCGCTTTGGAATACGCTGTATGTTTGAACTCGATCACTTCATCCTGCCCTGCAAAGAGCACCTCATGATCTCCAACGATCGTTCCTCCGCGTACAGCTGAAATTCCGATTTCTTTTCCATCGCGTTTCTGGCGCACCTGGCTTCTATCATATACATAATGATACTGATTATCCGCTGCTTCATTGATAGAATCAGCCAGCGCAAGTGCAGTACCGCTTGGTGCATCCAGCTTCTGATTATGGTGCTTCTCTACCAGTTCGATATCATATCCTGCCGGTGAAAGTACCTTAGTAGCATCCTGAAGGATCTTCAGAAGCAGGTTGATTCCAAGTGACATATTTGCAGATTTTAAAACTGCAACTTTCTTTGCAGATTCTTCCACCTTTGCAAGCTGCTCTTCTGAAAGTCCTGTTGTACAAAGTACGACCGGAACCTGCTTCTCCACGCAATACCCCAACAATTCATCTGCTGCCGCTGCATTCGAAAAATCAATGATAACGTCCGCTTCCACATCGCACGCACCAATGTTCTCAAATACAGGGTACTCATTTGGCACTTTGGTGTATTTATCAATACCTGCTACAAGTTCAATTCCTTCTGTGTTCTTAATAATATCTGTAATAACACGTCCCATATGTCCGTTACATCCATGCATAATTGCTTTTACCATATTCTTGTCCTCCTCTGTATACATGCTTCTTCCGGGCGTATGCCGGTAAAAACAAAGGATACCATAGACGTATGATATCCTTCTGTCCTTTTTATTATACTAACTGAATACCGAAATCTTTCATTGCCTGAGAAAGATTCTTCTCATGTTCAGGGGATATCTCTGTAAGCGGCATGCGAAGCGGGCCACAGTCGATCCCCATCAGCTGCATTGCTTTCTTAACCGGGATTGGATTCACTTCACAGAATAACTGATCAATCAGAGGGAGTGCCTTCAGCTGAAGTTTTGCACTTCCTTTCACATCCCCTTCAAAATACTTCTCACAAATGTCATGTGCTGCATCCGGTGCCACATTCGACAGTACAGAGATCACACCTTTTCCTCCAAGTGATAATACCGGCACGATCTGATCATCATTTCCTGAATAAAGGTCAACATTACCGTCTGTCAGGTTCATGATCTTTGCAACCTGTGAGATATTTCCTGATGCTTCTTTGATACCCACGATATTATCTACATCTTTTACCAGTCTTGCAACTGTTGCAGGTTCAATATTACAGCCTGTTCTGCTGGCAACACTGTACATAATGATCGGTGCTGTCACTTCTTTTGCTACCGCACTGAAATGTCCGATAAGTCCGTTCTGTGTTGCTTTATTGTAATAAGGTGTAACCAGAAGCAGACCGTCTGCTCCATACTCGGAAGCTTCTTTTGACATGTCAATTGCAGTACGTGTACAATTGGAACCTGTTCCCGCGATAACCGGAACTCTCTTATTCACACGGTCGATTGTGAATTTCACACACTGCATGTGTTCTTCTTCTGTCATGGTAGCAGACTCTCCTGTTGTACCACAGATTACAATGCTGTCTGTTTTATGTGCACAATGAAACTCGATCAACTCATCAAGTCTATCATAGTTAATACTTCCATCTTCATTAAATGGTGTGACTATTGCCACGCCGGCTCCTGTCAAAAATAGCCATAGTGATCCTCCTGACTTTCATATAATCTAATGAAATTCTATCATCAATTAAATATGATGTCAATCCGAACCCTTATCGAAAATTCATCCTTTACACCGGCTCATCCATACATTCCAGCTTGCTGACCGATACCTCGTAGGCAACTCTTTTCTGTGTTTCTGTTTCTGTGATCTTCTTCGTATATTCACGGCTCTGAATTCTTCCAACCACCTGCACGTGCTCCCCAACTTCAAATGCAGAAGCGAATCTGGCATTCCTTCCCCAGCAGATACATGGAATGTAATCGGATTTCCCGTACGGTCTGTTCACTGCCAGCAACAGATCTGCGATTTCCCTTCCCAGCGGTGTTTTTCTATATACCGGCTGTTTACAGATATATCCATCCAGTAAGATTTGATTCGTCTTTGCCCCGTCAAGCTCTTCTTCAATAAAAAAGAGTTCTCTGACAAAAACAGAAAGGATCAATCTGTTTTTCATCTCTTCGTGCCTGTTGTAAGACCGGAATTGTCCGTTTACCATAATAAATTCCCCTGTATAATCTTTCGAAACATCTATCAGACGTTCTGAAATCATCAGCGGTATCCTGTCTTTGGAATTACTGAGTCTTTTCACATCCACTTCTACCATATAAAAGCCTTCTCCGAATACTTCATGGCTGAATAAAAAGCGGGGATACGATTTCTCCCATCATAGTTACCTGGTTGTTCTCAATCATCTTATCTGACATAATTTTGTAATCTCCCTTCCTCTGGATCGTATTTTAAGTCATTACAAAGTCTATGAATCAAATCAGCATTTTAGAACTAAATACTTGTAAATTTCAAAAAATGTGATAAACTAATGTGGTTGCAGATAATAATAGGTAGAGAAAAGGAAGATTCGTAATGAAGACAAAACGTGAAGATGTACGTAATATCGCGATTATTGCCCATGTTGACCATGGTAAGACAACATTAGTAGATGAATTATTAAAGCAAAGCGGTGTATTCCGTGAAAATCAGGAAGTAGCAGAACGTGTCATGGACTCTAACGATATCGAAAGAGAACGTGGAATCACGATCCTCTCCAAGAATACTGCCGTCACCTATAACGGTGTAAAAATCAATATTATAGATACTCCGGGACATGCTGATTTCGGCGGCGAAGTAGAACGTGTCCTTAAAATGGTTAATGGTGTTATCCTCGTTGTTGATGCATTCGAGGGTGCTATGCCGCAGACCAAATTTGTACTCCGCAAGGCAATGGAGTTAAAACTTCCGGTCATCGTATGTATCAATAAAATTGACCGTCCGGAAGCAAGAGCCGAAGAAGTTATCGATGAAGTTCTGGAACTGCTCATTGACCTTGGTGCTTCCGATGAACAGTTAGACTGCCCATTTGTGTATGCTTCTGCCAAGAATGGTGTAGCTGCACTTGAGATCTCTGATGAGATGAAAGATATGAAGCCTCTGTTTGAAACGATCCTTGATTACATTCCCGCACCGGAAGGAGACCCGGAAGCTCCGACTCAGGTACTGATTAGCACCATCGATTACAATGAATATGTCGGACGTATCGGTGTCGGAAAGGTAGATAACGGTACCATCTCCGTCAACCAGGATATGGTTGTTGTCAACCATCATGATCCTGACAAACAGAAGAAAGTTAAGATCAGTAAATTATATGAGTTTGATGGTCTGCAGAAAGTTGAAGTAAAGGAAGCTTCTATCGGAGCGATCGTAGCAATCTCAGGTATCTCTGATATTGCCATCGGTGACACGCTCTGCTCTCCGGCAAAAACCCGACAGCAATTCCTTTCCAGAAGATTTCTGAGCCGACAATTTCTATGGACTTTGTAGTAAACGACAGTCCGTTTGCCGGACAGGAAGGAAAATATGTTACTTCCCGTCACTTACGCGACCGCCTGATGCGCGAATTGAATACAGATGTCAGCCTTCGTGTAGAAGATACAGAGAATATGGATGCATTCAAAGTATCCGGACGTGGTGAGCTTCACTTATCTGTTCTGATTGAGAATATGAGACGTGAAGGATACGAATTCGCAGTCAGCAAAGCCGAAGTCCTGTATCACAAAGATGAGAATGGTAAGCTTCTTGAGCCTATGGAAATTGCTTACATAGATGTACCGGATGAATACACCGGTGTTGTCATCGACAAGCTGAGCCAGAGAAAGGGTGAACTGCAGACAATGGGAGCTGCCAATGGCGGATACACCCGTCTTGAATTCCGCATTCCATCCCGTGGTCTGATTGGTTATCGCGGCGATTTCCTTACAGACACAAAAGGAAATGGTATCATGAACACAGCATTCGACGGATATGCTCCATATAAAGGAGATATCCAGTACCGCAAACAGGGTTCCCTGATCGCATACGAAACCGGTGAATCTGTAACTTATGGTCTTTACAGTGCACAGGAACGTGGAACACTTTTCATCGGTGCCGGCGAAAAAGTCTATTCCGGTATGGTCATCGGCGAGAATGCCAAGACAGATGATATCGAAGTAAATGTATGTAAAACAAAACATCTTACCAACACCCGTTCTTCAAGCGCAGATGAAGCACTCCGCCTTACACCTCCGACTGTACTCAGTCTGGAGCAGGCAATTGACTTCATCGATACAGATGAACTTCTGGAAGTAACACCGGAATCTCTCCGTATCCGCAAGAAGATTCTTGATCCGAAGATGAGAAAACGTGTAAACCGGTAATCTATACCCCACCGGATAAAAGGACGTGTGAAAAAACGAAAGCTTTTTCATGCGTCCCTTTTTCTTATAAATACAACAGTAGTTATATTTCACAAAAAAGCGTATAATCCCCCTTCCCCCATGAGAATGCCATTATGAATCCTATGCGGCAGTTGCAACCTTTTTTTTGCTTGTTGTGATATTTATAAAGATTGTGTCCGATAGAAACAAGAAATACTTCAAGCAGGACGGATTTTATTCCTCTTCGCACAATTCTTTTGTACCAACGATCGTTTTTTAGGATACCAAATGTACCTTCTGCCTGAATGGATCTGTTCATCCTTAGAAGTGCTCCCTGGATACTTTCGAGATTTTTAACTACTTCCTGGTGCATCGCTGTAAGTTCACGGTTAATCCTCACAGTACGATTCTTATCCGTCTTTTTACATTGTTCTGCGTACGGACATTCAGAACAATCTTCACACTGATATACTTCTTCCTGACGACCATACTTGTTTCCCTTTACGTTTTTACGATATTGAAGATAAAATTTTTTCCCGTTTTTTGGGCAACGCATGATTCCGTCTTCACCAATTGGAAAATTTACTGCTCGGAATGGATCTTCATGATACTTCCTGTCAGTAGTCTCTTTTTTGAACATGGTGAATTTCATATACTTTTCCATTCCATGCTGCTCACAAAAAAGTATAATTGTTGTAAGAACCATATCCGGCATCTGCCACTGGATACTTCGGATAAAAGCCATATGTAGTATAAAACTTGTTCATCAACGGAACAAAACAATCCATATCTGAGCGATACTGATTTACATCAACAACAGCAATGTATTCATCTGCAACACCAACCTGTACATTATAAGCCGGAAGCAGCTGGTCATTTCCCATGTAATCTGTCTTGATTCGCATAAAAGTAGCCGAATGATCTGTTTTCGAGTAGCTGTTACGATCCTCCCCACAGATTTTGATTTTTTCCATGTATTCTTCTAACTTAGCAGCATACTCCCTGAGTTTCTCATAATGCCGTTGCTGTGTAGTTTTGCGATGTCCCCTGCCATGAACAAACGCAGTTTCATCAATCTGCCAGGCTTCTGCATACTGTTCTGCAGCTCCTTTCAGATAATCTGGCGCATACTCACTATTGATACAAAGCTTTATCCCTGTACATGTCAGTTCTTCATTGATTTCCTCAAAAAGGTGTAGTAATCTTATCGAAGAGACGGTATCTAGATTTTTTGCTGTTGATTTTTTTATCCCATACCCAGGAATATTTATTTGCATTTGCTTCAAACTTGGATCCATCGATGTATAGGTGTTGGAGATCCACATGTTCTGTCTCGAAAATTTTTTTTGTTTATGTCTTGAAATATCTCTTCAATGGAATCAGCAAGTACCTCGTTAATGAAGTAACCGAAGGTACGATAAGAAGGTGTTTGATGATCCATGAGATACATGAAGCGGAGATTGACTTTACACTGATCCTCCAGTTCACGTAATGATATATAGCCATTCGCCATAAATCCAAACAAAACTGTCTTCAGCATGCTGACCGGGTCATATCTGAGTCTTCCTGTATAATGTTGCGGAATATTTTTCAGATATTTCTCCAGTTCGATTCCTCCCATAAATCTGTCAAAAGTCAGCACTGGATCACAGATGTCCAGATAATCTTGAATTAGCATTGGCAAAATTGCCTGTTTTGGGTTAGAATAGATTATGTTATTATTTTTTGTCACAAATTAATTATAACAGAAAGAAAGACCTTGAGTTCAATATAAACTCTTGGTCTTTCTTTTTTTCGGGACTATTCTTTTTTCACAGCCCCTTTTTTTCTTCTGTAAATACTTCTGCAACTCTTTTTTATATCAAAATATATTGGCAAATACATTCTTTTCACTTATACTGAAATTACAGCGTAAATCTATTATGAGAAAGGAATCCAACGAATGAAAGAATTTATCTCTCACATTCTCAAACAGGTGGCGGCGATTTTGGAGTATGTGATCGCTTTTATGCTTGCGATCGGTATCATTCTGCTTTGCTTCCGTATGGTATGTTCACTTCAGAATATCCCTCATCTGAACACTTATCCAAATTACGATGATCTTCTTGAGGTTTGTTTTAATCTGATCATCGGTGTAGAGCTGATCCGTATGATGTATTCGCATTCTCCAAGCACAGTATTTGAAGTTCTGCATTTTTGCAATTGCGAGACATATTATCATGGACCACTCTTCTATCTACAGCAGTCTGATCGGGGTCTGCTCGATAGCAGTCTTATTCGCAACAAGGAAATACCTGTTCTCAGAATTCGATGTTGCAGATGAAACTGTATTTCGGGCCTCAACCAAAGCTAAGGTTGTCAATAAAATCCTGAGTGTGAACATTCCTCATAAAACAGATGACACTCTTGCGGATGTGTTGCTCCCTCATCTCGACGAACACAATATCACTCCTCGTGTCGGTGCCTGTTATTACTTCCCCGACTGCGGTCTACGTGTTGCGAAACTACATGATGGAAAAATTTCGAGAATTCAGGTAATTCGTGCTATACATTAACGTCCAAACATGCTATACTACATATATCAGATAGATTGACGGTTCGAATAACAATTGTCAGATTTTATTTTTCTTATTTGATGATTGTATAACGTACATTTATTTGAAATTATGTCGCAAAGGAGTTGGGCATCATGAAATTTATTATTATTGGGAAGAACATCGATGTAACACCAGGCTTAAGAGAAGCCGTAGAAAGCAAATTAGGAAAGTTAGAAAGGTACTTCACTCCGAATACAGAGATCCATGTAACCTTAAGCGTACAAAAAGGGCATCAGAAGATCGAAGTAACTATTCCTGTAAAGGGTGGACTGGTTCGTTCTGAACAGGAAAGTTCAGATATGTATGTATCAATTGATCTGGTAGAAGAAGTGATCGAACGCCAGCTTCGCAAATATAAAAACAAACTGGTAGCAAGAGAACAGGAAGGCGGTAACTTCAAGCAGGAGTTCTTTGAAGAAGATGACAAGATTGAAGACGCCGGTGAGATTAAAATTGTACGTACCAAAAAATTCGGATTTAAACCTATGTATCCGGAAGATGCATGTGTACAGATGGAACTTCTTGGACATGATTTTTATGTATTCTGTAACGCAGAGTCTGACGAGGTAAATGTTGTATATAGACGTAAGAACGGAACATTTGGATTGATCGAACCAGAATTTTCTTAAAATTCTATATAAAATGCAACACAATACCTGCAATGCAGGATGCAAAAAGAGACGGCAGCCTATCATGCCGTCTCTTTTTTATTTCCTGTATGCACTAGAAACCATCAAAGCAATTATTCCAAAACCGTTGGCACACCGTCAATCTCAGCATAATAACACTCTTCTTTCGGTGTCATATCTGCCTGTGCGTTCGTCCCTTCCGTAATTGCATGCATCACCTGTTCCAGTTCCGTCTTCGGGATCAGTACTTCCAATTCTACTTTATCCGTATATACCGTATCCAGTATCTTCAGCTCTCTCTGGGCCAGAATGTACTGGATCTTACCGAATGTTGTATAATCTGTCTCTATATGAAGTTTCACACCCAGAATCTTCGTTATCACGACCGATGCCCGCAGACCGGCTTTCACAGCTTGTGAATAAGCCCGAACCAGCCCTCCTGTCCCAAGCAGTGTACCGCCGAAATAACGTGTTACAACCACAGCCACATTCCTCAGTTCATTTCCAAGCAATACATCCAACATTGGTTTTCCGGCTGTTCCGTTCGGCTCTCCGTCATCACTGCAGCGCTGAAGCTGTCCTCTCTCTCCGATCACATATGCAAAACAGTTATGTCTGGCATCCCAGTATTGCTTTTTTGGTCTTTTCTATAAATTCCAGTGCTTCTTCTTCATTCTCCACCGGTATTACAGTTGCGATAAATCTTGAATTTTTTTTCTACAATCTCATCTTCTCCGCCCTGATAGATGGTTCTGTATTCTGGTAACATTTTGTCGTCCTTTCGTATAATTTGTAAATTTATACATAATATAATACCTAATTTCTAAGATTTCCTAGTCTAATATGAAGTTTTCACTTTTTTCTTTATAAAAGAGTGTACATTTGCTATAATAACTTGGTATAAAGGAGGCCTAAACGCATGAATTATGGCAAAAAAAAGGCTGCGAAAAGGCAGAAAAAAATAACGTCCAAATCTACGATGCAGGGGAAAACGTATCGTTGTCCGTTTATTCAAAGCATTACTGATCTGTATTGTTCTTGCAGCAGTAGTCGGAGTAGCCGGCGGCGGTCTTTTATAAAAAGATCATTGATGATACTCCTCATGTCTCCGCATCTGACGTTAAACCGAAAGG
>ENA-OQHD01000716-OQHD01000716.1-human-gut-metagenome-genome-assembly--contig:-NODE-716-length-11227-cov-14.309369_pt1 | contig 11227 bp, 8 predicted proteins | sample MGYA00242560_ERZ504711 | MGnify/ENA primary metagenome ERZ504711 (study PRJEB26092, sample SAMD00036198) | human gut metagenome | host: Homo sapiens | study: EMG produced TPA metagenomics assembly of... | reverse complement strand
GCATGAGGGTGCTGAGCGGGTAGTAGATCATGGGCTTGTCGTAGACCGGCAGCAGCTGCTTGGAGGTCACGAGCGTGAGCGGGTACAGGCGGGTGCCGGACCCGCCGGCGAGGATGATGCCTTTCATAAAAATCCTCTCGATTGACAATCGTTGAGCAAAAGCCGCTGATTACAGATGCATAGTTAATTAAATTATACGCACCGGCAGCAACCTCCCCGTCTTCTTATTTAAATCGGACAGCAGAAACACGCAACTCTTTCTGCATTTCTAGCGAGGCAACAAATGAAAAAGTACAATGAGCAGTGTCCAACAAACGAAAGGCAAACAATGCGAGTCGAAACAACCGGAGTATGCAGAGGAAACTGGAAAATCTACCAGCAGCTTAAGATTGAAGGCATCCATAAAGGCTCCAGCGTAACAGCCCAGGCGGCTACAGACGATAACCGCCGCTCACCTTTATCCCTCCTAAAATTCCGGGACAATAATTGTGACTCGAACTCATACGTCCTTGTAGTCCCCGATCCCGATGCTCGCACCATCAAAATTGAGTTTAGCGAAATCGGCCAAGACGGTCGCACCCTGAGCAGCGACTCCCTTTCGCTAAATTGCAAGAACATCAAATGGGAGTCGCGCCTTAACTACAAAATTAAACCTGACATGTGCAGCAAACTCCGAAACTACGATGACGTTTCAGAGTTTGACATGGCAACGATTGATTTCTGGCAGTGCATCGAAGATTCAAGCGACTATATCCTTAGGTGCACGGTGAGAACTCCTTATCGTAGCGACTCGCAAATCAAACTTCGTTGTTTCGATCGAACCCTTAATGAAGTTAATTTGAGCATCGTCAATTTCGGTTCGAATGTAACAAGCGTTGGATTTACGTCTGAGAAAAAGCAGCTTGAAACGCAGCTCTCAATTCGAATGCCAAAGGCGTTCGATCGTTACTACTTTGTTATTGACGATCAAAATCACCCATCATTCAGTGCATTTGACTGCTTAACACCCGATAAGTTAGGCTTGCTTCTTGAGGAGACCAACTTTCTCTTTACCCATGCGCAGTTTGACCCTGAATACCCCGAATGGTTCACGGAGCATAAGGCAACCATCGGCGCTCTGGAGAAGCAGAGAAAAATCGTCTTCAACAGTGCTCCGAAGTTCAGCATTATTGTCCCTCTATACAACACACCCATTTCGTTCTTTAACGATATGACCGAATCCGTTAAAAAACCAGTCTTATGCAAACTGGGAGCTCATCCTAGTTAATGCAAGTCCTGACAATCAGGAACTAAAGGTTCACGTTGAGCAGGAGACGGCCCACGACAACAGAATTAAATCAATTAACCTTACCGAGAATAAGGGCATTTCCGAAAATACAAACGCCGGCGTTGCCATCGCTTCGGGTGATTTCGTTAGCTTCTTTGACCATGACGATATTCTTGAACCGGACTTGTTGTTCTCATATGCCGAGGCAATTGAAAACAATGATGACGTCGATCTTCTATATTGTGATGAAGATAAACTCTTGCCTGATGGAAAGCTAGCGCAGCCGTTCTTTAAGCCGGATTTCAATATCGATCTGCTCAGAAACAATAACTATATCTGCCATATGCTTACCATCCGTAAGTCTCTGCTTGACACTCTAGAACCGAACGCGAAAGAGTTCGATGGAGCGCAGGATCATAATCTGACTCTCCGCGCCGTGGAAAAGGCAAGGAAAGTTCATCATGTTCCAAAGGTTCTATATCACTGGCGCCTAAGCGAGACCTCCACCGCAGCAAATGCCGATAGCAAGCCGTATGCCACTATCGCAGGTATCAAAGCGGTCCAGAGTCATTTGGACAGGCTTGGGCTCAATGCGAAGGTCGAACAAGCGCGTCGTCCCTTTACATATAAAGTAACCTACGCTGTGCCAGATTCCCATCCACTCGTGTCAATTATCATTCCAACTAAAGACCACGCCAACATTCTGGACAACTGCATTAAGTCAATTGTTGAGAAATCAACGTACGACAATTTCGAGCTTGTCATAATCGAAAACAACAGCACAGAAAAGGAGACGTTCGATTATTACGATAAGTTGCAAGCAAAATATCCTGACATCGTTCGTCTTGTAACTTGGAAGCACGAATTCAATTTCTCCAAGCTCATGAACTTTGGCGTTGCTCACGCCAAGGGCGACTATCTCTTGCTGTTGAATAACGATACTGAGGTAATTACGCCCAATTGGATTGAGACTATGCTTGGCATCTGCGCACGTGAGGATGTTGGCGCAGTTGGTGCAAAACTCTACTATCCCGACAACACCATCCAGCACGCGGGCTTATGCGTCACTGGTGGCGTGGCAGGACATCTTTGCCAAAGCATGCCAAGGGATAACTGGGGCTACTTTGCACTCAACGATGCACAACAAGACTTCAGCGCCGTCACCGCAGCTTGCATAATGACCAAGCGTGATGAATATGAGAAAGTCGGAGGTTTCACGGAAGAGCTTCAAGTTGCATTTAATGACGTTGACTTTTGCTTAAAGCTACGCGAGCTCAACGACCTAATTGTATACACACCCGAAGTCGAGCTCTATCACTACGAGTCGATTTCTAGAGGCGTTGAAAACAATACGGAGAAGCAGATTCGCTTCCACAAAGAGGTCGCGTACATGAATTATCGATGGGCTAAGTATTACGTCAAAGGCGATCCTTATATGAATCAAAACTTCACCGTCGGGGAACCCGCGAATCGTTATTATCATTTATAGAAATGAGTATTTACTCATTTGGGCGCTGTTGAATATCGCGAAACTGCGCCGTCGATATCGCGCTTGGGCACCGGGCCCGACATGGGCTCCGGTGCCGTTTTGCTACCTGCGGTCCGCCCCGCGGCACGGCCTCATGTTGGCCTCTCGCATGCCAACCCAGCGCTCGGTCAAAGTCTCTGCGATCGCGTCGAAAATGTTGGTGTAAGGGTGACACCCTAGCGCCCGTTTAACGAAAAACGGCCTTCGTCCTAGAATCTGAAATCACCACAACAACAGGTTCTAGGAAAGGACGAAGACCGCTATGGGAATCTTATCAGACCCGACGCCGGACATGCTCGCCATGCCCCGTTTCGACGACGGCGCCATCGACATGCAGGAGCTGCTCCGCAGACTAGCCGAGCAGGTCGTGAACGCCGTGATGGACGCCGAGGCCGACCAGCTGTGCGGCGGCGGGGCGAACAGCCGAAACGGCTACCGCGAGAGGTCGCTCGCCACCTGCGTCGGCACGCTGACGCTACGCATCCCCAAGCTGCGCTCCGGCAGCTTCTTCCCTGAGGACGTGCTCGAGCGCTACCAGCGCGTCGACCGCGCGCTCGTGGCCGCCGTGGCCGAGATGTACGCCACGGGCACGAGCACCCGCAAGGTGCAGAGGGTGGCCGAGAAGATGGGCGTCTCCAGGCTCTCGAAGGACCAGGTGAGCGCCATCGCCTCGAGCTTGGACGCAGATATCGAGGACCTATGCGGAAGGCCGCTCGGCGGCTCGCCGGTGCCCTACGTCTGGCTCGACGCGACCTACGTCAAGTGCTGTTAGCGCCGGGCGATTTTAGCCGCTAATAGTCAAACTATTTTGACCAATCCCGGTCACCGAATAATGGCCACCGTGCCTCCCCGCCGCCACTACGCTGGTGGTGCCAACACGCCGGCGTTAGGAGGACCATTGAGGTGAACGAGAGACACGATGACCTACAGGAGATTATAGACGCGGCGCTCCGGGAGATGGCCGCGGAGGAGGGCGACGGGTTCGACCCGCAGGCATGCAACCTCGCGGAGTTCTGCAGGAGGACGGGGCTCACCCGCTCCCGCGCGAGGACGGTCAGGGCACACGGGTTCAGGGCCCTGCCCCACGGGAACAGCGGGAGGAGGGCCGCGCCGGGCGTGCTCGCCGGCCACACCGGCCTGGTGGACGACCTCCTGCGGAAGGGCGTCACCAACTCGCAGGTGATATTCGAGCGGCTGCTCGGCCAGGGCTACGCCGGCGGCCTCACCACGGTGAAGACCTATATCGCCGCGCACCGGGACCTCGTGCCCGCGAAGAGGCGGCAGGCGGCCCCGCAGGGCTGCCGCGGCCAGCGCTTCAGGACGGCGCCCGGAGAGGCCTACCAGATGGACTGGGGCTTCGTCGCGGTCGAGCGCCCTGGCGGGGAGCGGGCGCGGATCGCCTGCTTCGCCATGGTCTGCCACCATTGCGGGGGCGCCCACGTCGAGTTCTTCCCGAACGCGCGCCAGGAGAACCTCCTCATCGGGATGCTGCACGCGTTCTCGGCGCCGGGCGTGCCCGCGACCGTGCTCACCGACAACATGAAGAGCGTGGTCGTCCGCCGCGATGCCGACGGCCGGCCCGTCTGGCAGGCCGACTACGCCGAGTTCATGGGCGTCGTCGGCTTCCGCACCAGGTTGCGCAGGCCGCGCCACCCCTATACGAAGGGCAAGGTGGAGAGGCTCGTCCGCTTCGTGAAGGGGAACTTCCTCGCGGGAAGGTCCTTTACCGACCTTGACGCCCTCAACCGGGAGGCCGCCCTCTGGTGCGCCGAGCAGGGAGGCCGCTGGCGGCGCGCGGCGGCATGCGTCCCGATGCGCGAGCACGAGGCGGCGTGCTCGGCGAACACCAGGCCGCTCGAGGTCACGGCCGGGGTCGAGCGGTACCTGTGCCCGCGCCGGAAGATCTCCTTCGACGGCTTCGTGAGCTTCGAGGGGCACCGCTACGGCGTGCCCTACTGGTACGTCCGCCGCGAGTGCAGGGTGAACCGGGAGGGGCGCGTGGTGCACATATACAGCGACGACCTCTCCCGCGAGCTCGTCGCCCACGCCGTCGGCACCGGCGCCGACAGCTGGTGCGAGGGGCAGTGGGAGACATCGCCGGCGCAGCCCGAGGAGCTGCCGACCCAGCCGGTGGGGACCGTGGTCGAGCAAATCGCCCCGCCCAGGACGAAACCCGGTTTCGAGAGGTTCGACTTCGGGAGGGCCGAATGATGGCGGGCGCGGGGGCGAGCCCCTACGAGCTCGCGAGCGACGCCGCGTCGAGGCTCGGGATCGCCGTCGGGGCGGAGGAGCTCGCGACCCTCGCCTCGGACCTCGACCTCGGCGACGGGGAGATGGCCGCCGTGGCAGCCACCTTCTCCTACCTTGCGGAGAAGAGGAGGCTCGCCTCCATCGAGACGCTGCTGAGGCTGTGCAGGCTGCCCAGGCGCGAGCCCAAGACCTTCGAGGGCTTCGACTTCTCCAGGATCCAGGGCCGGGACGCGGCCGCGCTGGGCAAGCTCCCGTCGCTGGCCGACCTCTACGCGCACCGCAACGTCGCCTTCGTCGGGCCCGGCGGCATAGGGAAGACGCACCTCGCGCAGGCCTACGGGCGCGAGTGCTGCATGCGGGGGCTCAAGACCTACTACATAAAGGCGACCGAGCTCAGGGACAGGTTCCAGAAGGCCGTCCAGCGGGGAAACACCTCGCGGGTCGTCTCCTCGCTCGTCAAGCCGTCGTGCCTCATCGTTGACGAGGTGGGGAGATGCGTCTACGACAGGCCGTGCACCGACCTGTTCTTCGATGTCGTCGACAGGCGCTACGAGAAGGAGGGGCCGAACGCGATGGTCCTCACGAGCAACATCGCCCCGAGCGGGCGGGATGAGTTCTTCACGGGCGACGACACGCTCCTCTGCGCCCTCGACAGGCTGTTCGACAAGGCGTCGGTGTTCGTGATGCGGGGCCCGAGCTACCGCGGCAGGGAGCTTGACACCTACTCGGTGGAGGCCGTCCCCCAGGCGGTGAAGGTGAGGGGGATCCAGCCCGAGGGGATGTAGGAATGCGATAGGAAAGTCATAGATGCGGGCGTGTTGGCTAAAATGGGTCGGCCGGGATTGGTCAATCTCGGCCGACTATATTTGGCTAAATTATTCCGGCGCTAACACTTAAAAATTAAACGGGTTAAAGGACTAGCAAAAACCGATATATCATCTGCATTATGTATTACAAAATGATGCGCAAATACACACCACATTGAGATTAACCAAAAAAGCTCGACAATGGAATTACGTTCTTTTGCCATGGAGTTCTCCGGCTGGCTTAAGTTGACTCTATGCATCGATACAAGCCAATTGGCGTACAGTAGTGGTGAATTATAACGGCTGAGACGATTTAACAATCGGACCAAGGACCTCGTCACCGCTGTCCATCCAGATGACGATTTACAGCGAAACACCCCAGTCAAATTATGCTTCGGAAAGAATATTGCTCAGGCAGTTCGATAATGAAAGGACTTTTGACTCAAGAGCGAGCCCCCACCACCGGGACCACTCGAGCATAACGGTCCCTGGGCTCCGGCACTAGATTGACAACCACCCTGGGAGACTTAATGAGGAATAGCCGAAGGAACTGAATCAAACCATCGTATTGAGCTCATTCATGATTAGACCATTTCTCAAGTTCCTTTTCGAGTAGGGCAATCCTATGAGTAAGGTTTTTAATCGCCAAAACATGACGACTCACGGCAACGCTAAGAGACAGAGAGATTGCAAGCAACAGCACGATTGCACCCAAAAAAAAGGAAATTGGCTGGGTTGACAAACCCAATAGCTGTTGAGCAACTATAAATAATTTGAGGACATATATCACAAATCAAGGCCGCCATACACATCAAAATCCACAACAGAGAGTACTTAAGAAGCATCTTTCCGTTGGACACGAGCCGCAAAACATAGACGAGAAAGCCGCCGAAAAAGAGGGCCGCACCAATCCTCAAAATTAGATTCATTATTTATCTCCCCTATGAACCCAGCACACAAGAACAATGGCTAACGTGACCTTGATCATGTAGTAGACGGAAGAGAAGCCCCCGATGGACGAACGTCCGCCTTGGCGTTCATTCATCTTTACAGGCGCCTCCATAACGGGAAGACCAAGCTTCATAGCCAAAGCAATCGACTCTGGCTCCGGGTAGTCATCAGGATAACTCTTGCAGAACAGGTCGATAGCATCTTTATTGCATGCCCTAAAACCAGAAGTGGGATCGGTGACCACCTTACCCGTAAGCAGCTCGAGCAAAAATGAAAGCCACCTGATTCCAACGCGACGCATAAAAGTTGACTGAAAACCATCAGTCTCAACCAGAAATCGAGAGCCTATCGCCAGGCTCGCCCCACCCTCAATCAGCTTTACAAGCTCAGGAACATAAGAAGGATCATGCTGGCCATCGCCGTCAACCTGAATGTCAATATCATAGCCAAATCTCTGAGCATACTTATGGCCCGCTTGGACCGCTCCACCGATACCAAGGTTCTGTGGCAGGTCCAATATGTTGACACCATGCTCTCGACAAAGCTCAAGCGTTCCATCTTGTGACCCGTCGTTGATTACAACATAGTCATATCCCGCAGCTTTTATAGACGCAACGGTATCGAGAATGCACTCCTGTTCGTTATAGGCAGGGATTATTACGAGAACACGCGGATATCCTTTTGAACATGTTGTTGCAGCAAGAGACAATCGAGATTCATCCATTCCAAAAAAGTTGGCTCTTAGCGACGCTTGAAGAAATTGCGACTCTTACAGCCCAACGCACAGTTTAACTCAAACTTAAGTTTACAGTATCCTGACTAGCCATCGCGAAGTTACATCTCAAGCTTAGATATTTAGCTTGCTTAACTGGGGCCCACACGGAGTCCCCACCCATCATAGCAGGGTAAGGGCCCCGTGCACCTCTGTCTCAAATGCGGAACGCATGTCCTGAGTCCTCAACGCCGTCCCATTCGAACCAATCTAATCCAACTATTATCCCCTCTTACTATAGCCATGACTTATAGCGCTAGTTTAGAAAAATCGGATATACAAAAGCTCGAAAAACACAAAATACAGCAGCCCAAATGGAATCCCGAGCATAAAGGCTGTACATTTAGTCTTCTCTTCCTCGTCGCAGTAAATAGGAAACCTGAGCAAAAGACAGGCGAAAGGTATTAACAAAGGTATGAGGTATCGCGCCTGAACACCCGCAACTGTCTGGCTTCCAACTCCTGTAAAGGCGATGTATAGAGCCAAAGCAACTAAATAGCAAGTAGCAAGAACCAGGAATAGAGTCCAAACAATCCCGAAACGGCTAAACTTAAATTTAGTAACTTTTTCATTATCAATAATGCATATAGCCTCAAACAACACGATGGGAAGATATGAAAGCCATGGGAACAGATTGGACACGTCCCCAAGATAAGCCATATTCGTTGATATTGAATTGAGAAACGCCGGGGTCAGCATCGATCCAAAAACGAAATTCGAGATTACAACTATAGTTCCAACTGGATTTGCAAGCACTCCCGTCGTTTGACCAGCCGTAGAGACTTCGGAGCCACCACGTGCATCAGAAATGTTATTTACGACAGAAGAGAAATATGGCGTCAAGAAAGATAAAATCATTATGGCGCAAACGAATAGTGCAGCTCCAATCAAGATACGTCTTTGCTTGCTCGAAGTATATTTATCTGCAGGAATTAAAAGCGCAAGTCCGAATAAGGGAAAATAAATCGCTTTAGCTGCAAATCCGATTGCAAAAGATAATAGAAATCCGAAGAATGTTTTTGCAGAAATATCCTCTTCAGAAACAAGCATCTTCAACAAAAGAGCTGTTCCTAGCAAACTGAACGATATCACACAGGGATCATACGAGTAACTGGCTGCCATTAACACGGCAGACGGGAACAACGCAATACAAGTGAAAAGACATTTTCTGCAAGGGGCTATACGAATTGCGATTCCGCAGATAACTGCATACGCAAGTAAATTAAATAATTTTCCCAATGCAAATTTGATAGAAAATGGGAGATGAAGCAAGCGACCCAAACAAAGGCCGATAGATGAAGGAATATAGGCAATTTTAGAAAGAGCCACACTATCAAAACAATTAACACGTTCGATACCTTCAGCTATATTATTTTTATCGGCCTCTCTGACTAATTGCTCAACAGAGCCACGGTTAAACTCTCTTGTTTCATCTATTGGGTACTTACCCAAAGATGCATCCAAACTAAAGCCGTCCCCCCTATAAAACTGTTCGACTATCATTCGGTCAGAATTTGTTATTTCAGCATTTGTGAGGTAGGAAACACTATTTGCATTTCCATAGTGGACCTCATCATCCCATGTCAGAAAATTTGTAACGGGGAAGCAAATAATTACGGATAGACCGACCGAGACAATGCATGCGAAAGCGAACAGTTCGGGCTTCAGATAAGAAGTGCCCCCATTAATAGCAATCAACCCGATCAAAACAGTAATGGGCAAAGCAGACGCGAACAACACCGTCTTTGACTTATCGAGCGGAATGCCAATAAAAGCGATTAAAACAGCAAAGCCAACAGAAACCGTCAAAAAAAAGAAACACTTCTTAGTATCAGTTTTCTTAACCGAGGCTACAAAGCTCTTCACCAGGCCATAGCAAAGCTCAATGCCTTGAAACGCTAAAACTAAATGAAAGCATATAACAAGACTTGCGATATTCCATGCGTCAAGATCGAAGGGGCCAAACGTCTTCGCACCAGTCAATATGATTAAAACTAGCAGAAAGCTGCTGAGAATGCTGGACGCGACGAGGACGGTTATCTGACGAATAGCGTCACCACCCGACTGTGATTTCGGTTGCAAATATAAGCACGCAACAGCAACGACATCGCAAAAGAGTTCAAGAATGAATAGATTTAAATTCTTATAGTGCAATGATGTCGCAACAGCTAATAAAAGAAGTCCCAGCCCAAAGATGGCAAGCGCGTACTCGCTTTTCTTAATTGCAGGATTATTCAAAACGTGCATCTCCAACTAAAGACAAAATCGAATAGGGTAAGTCGACAATAACAAATTCGTATCTCAAATCCAACTTCACTCAAAAGCTAAGCAAAAGCCAGCCAAGTATCACTTAGCAAATACAAAACGCCTTCTCGACATCCATAGCAGTGGCATCCCAGTTATATCGATTTTCAACAAGCGCCCTAGAGTTTCGAGACTGAAGAGAAAGCAGCTTTCGATCATCAAAAAGCCTGCATAATGCCGAAACCACCTCATCAGATGCCATGGACCGAATTATTGTGCCGTAGCTATCATCTAAGATAAGCTCGCGTGCCCCGCCCACGTCTGTTACCACTGCAGGCGTTCCGCAGGCTGAAGCTTCAAGAAGTACCGTTGAAAAGCCTTCGGAACGAGTTGGAAGACAAAGCACATCTGCTTGCTGAAGTAAGGAGGAAATATCCTCTGTGTTACATCTCCCAAGCCAAAACAAGTTAGACGAACAAGCTTCCTTGACCTCATTAGCCAGCGGACCATCCCCTGCAAGAACAAAACAAATATCACGCTTGGTAATATCTTTTGTGCGAGCCGCCTCAATAATTGAATAAATTCCCTTTTCAGGAATAAGCCGCCCGACAAAAGCTACAACCAAAGATGACTGAGGGATACCTAATTCAGATCGGAAATCTCTCCCCGAAGAAATACTCCTATAGAATGAGGCATTGATTGAGTTTGAAATTACGCCTTTTGCAGTGATATTAAAGTGCTGAAGCCATTCAACACTTTTAGAAGAAATCCCATAGAAATCAGGTTCAAACGACTTTACGCGATCAGTAATCCAATCTTCATATCGGCGAACAAAATAATCAAGAAATGGCTGATTGAAAGAGAGATACGCTGAGCCGTGGTCGAGAACAACAGCCTTAGCACTATGATCCGCAGCAAACTTCAGCCCTTCGAGCGAGAGAGGGAAAAGTCTCGTGTTTATCAGAACACCATTCCACTCATAATCATCAAGGGTTTGCAGGAGTCGGTAATAATCACTGGTTTTTTTGGGAAGAGGAAGTCTTCCATCAAGTAACGGAATGCAAGGAAGACGAATTACCTCCAGGCCGTTTTCGACTGAATGACCGACTCCCACGCGCATCGAATCATTAGTAACGATAACCACCCTATCGCCGCGTGCAGTCAAGGCGTGAGCGAGACCATCGACAAAAGTTACCAATTCCACTAAGTTGCGGGTGATAATGGTGAGTGAAAACTACAAATAGAGGAGCTCATCACATAACCTCATCTGATATAGATGTCATATCCTTAATTTCCTTGTGCCGTCCAGACTTCCCCATCTCCAAAGTCGAGCAAGAGCGGAAGATGGGTATGTCGATTATCCGGTGACGGTATTTTTTTTACCAATCGCCATACATCGTTGTAAGATA
>ENA-OQHD01000715-OQHD01000715.1-human-gut-metagenome-genome-assembly--contig:-NODE-715-length-11238-cov-5.736657_pt1 | contig 11238 bp, 9 predicted proteins | sample MGYA00242560_ERZ504711 | MGnify/ENA primary metagenome ERZ504711 (study PRJEB26092, sample SAMD00036198) | human gut metagenome | host: Homo sapiens | study: EMG produced TPA metagenomics assembly of... | reverse complement strand
ATCCGGAGCAGGCGGTTCCGATTCTGGACAGAATGGGATTTACCAACTATCAGGTTACAGATAAGAGCCATATCCACATATTTGAACGATTGAATGAAAGCGCCAATGTCAATATGGAGCTGGCAAAGAAGGAATTTTGGTCAATGGAATTTCCATTACCAGTGAAGAACTGGAAACCTATTTCTTGAATCTGACAGGAGGGAATCAAAATGCTTAATATGATAAAAATGGATTTGTACCGGATGTTTCGGACCAAAAGTATGTATGTGGTATGGATCATCCTGGCTGTGTCACTACTGTTTACAACATTTCTGTGTAAAACAGATTATGATTTATTAAGTAAAGAAGATACCGTGCGGCAGGAGCAGCTTGCGGAACCGACTTCAGAGAATATTAATGTGGGAATGATGGTGACACTGCCGACAGAACCGGGAGAAAAGGTTACGGTGTATGACATTTTCTTTGCAAATTCTCAGGGAAAATTTTATGCGTTGTTTCTGGTGATTTTTGCTGTGATGTTTTCAACAGCGGATATCGGAAGCGGTTATATTAAAATATTGGCGGCCAGGTTCAAAAAAGAGGAGCACTGATTTTTTTCCAGATCCATTGCGTTGGCGGTCTTTACGGTGCTGACAATGGCAGGAGCATTCTTACTCCAGGGAGCTGCGAACTATATAGTATTTAAAGAATTGACGTTGGGGAAGTTCAAAAGCTATTCTGTCTTATTTCCTGACGGAGCTGGCACTTCATTATGCACTCGTGTTGATCTGCATGGCGATTGCAATTATTCTGAAAAATAATGTGATCAGCATGGTCATCGCGATTTGTCTTACAATGAATATAATGAGTATCGTATACGGATTAATAAACAGTGCTGTTCGGAAAATGGGAATCCAGAATTTCCAGATTTATAAGTATACGATAACCGGGAAATTATCACTGCTTCCTATGAATCCAAGTGGAAATGAGTGTCTGGCAGCATTCGGCGTGGCAATTGTGTTTGCTGTCATAATGATAGCTGCAAGCAGTGCTGTTTTTCAAAAGAGGGATATTTAGCGGATGTATATCGTAATTGGAATATTAGCAGGAATTATCATTTTACAATTTATTATTATGTGGAAATATCAGCGGCAGGTGAAGGACATCTGCCGCCAATTGGCGTTCTTGATGAAACATGACAGTAACATGTTGATTCAACGCGAGTTTGATTTGGGTGGAATCGGAACGCTTTCAGACAGATTGAATGAACTTCTGGAATTACAAAGAAAAGAGAAGCAGCGTTATCAGGAGAAAGAAGCTTTGATCGCGGATACTTATACGAATCTTTCCCATGATATCCGGACACCGCTGACATCTCTGGATGGATATTTTCAGCTTATGGAAGAATGCGAAAATGTCGAAGACCAGAGACGTTATCTGAATATTATTCATGAAAGAATACACAGTCTGAATGAAATGCTGGAAGAACTTTTCATGTTCACAAAGTTAAAAAATGAATCCTATAGTCTGGAACTGACGCCTTGCTGTATCAACCGGATTCTGAAAGAAACGGTGTTTTCCTATTATGATGACTGGGTAAGAAGGGGAATCCAGCCGGATATTCAGATTACAGAAGAACTGCTTTCTATAGCTGGAAATAAACAAGGACTCCACCGTGTTATTCAGAATGTAATTAAAAATGGCCTGGATCATGGAGAAAAGAAGATAAGTATTGTGTTAGAGCGCAAGCAGGAGCATGCAGTATTGCGAATCAGTAATCAGGTGATACATTCGGAGCAGATTGATATAGAACATGTCTTTGACAGATTTTATAAAGCGGATGTGGCAAGGAGCAAAACATCTACCGGATTGGGACTATCTATTGCAAAGGAACTTGTGAAACGTATGAATGGAGAAATCAGCGCAAAGACAGAGAAAAACGAGTTTATTATTGAGATGAGATTTCCGCTTTCTATCTAAAAAATCAGTAAAAATTGCACTTTATTGAGTTACAATGCTGAATTGCGAAAATTTAGATTTACCGAAACACTGAAATATGTTAATATGGTAGCAGTTATTTCAAAACTATAGATCAGATTGAAGGAGGTCTTTACATGATTAAATTGTACGAGAATGGCGTATATCTTCTCAATGGAACAGAGATAGTAGAAGACACAGGAAATGTGCAGGTTCCGCTGACGAAGGAAGAAGCCGCTCAGAACACAATGGCATATGGTATTTTAAAGGCACACAATACATCCGAGAACATGGAGCGTCTGCAGATCCGTTTTGATAAGCTGACATCCCATGATATTACATTTGTTGGAATTATCCAGACAGCACGTGCGTCAGGACTTGAGAAGTTCCCGATGCCGTATGTACTTACAAATTGTCATAACAGTCTTTGTGCAGTTGGTGGAACAATCAACGAAGATGATCATATGTTTGGACTAACTTGTGCGAAGAAGTACGGCGGTATGTATGTACCACCGCATCAGGCAGTTATCCATCAGTTTGCCCGTGAGATGCTTGCAGGCGGAGGAAAGATGATCCTTGGATCTGACAGCCATACACGTTACGGAGCACTCGGAACGATGGCTATGGGTGAAGGTGGACCAGAGCTTGTGAAACAGCTTCTGAACAAGACTTATGATATTAAGATGCCGGGCGTGATCGGAATCTACTTAGACGGAGAGCCGATGAAAGGTGTAGGACCGCAGGACGTTGCTCTTGCAATCATCGGAGCTACATTCAAGAACGGCTATGTGAATAACAAGGTTATGGAGTTTGTTGGACCTGGAGTCAGCAAGCTTAGTGCAGATTTCCGTATCGGAATCGACGTTATGACAACAGAGACAACTTGTCTGTCTTCTATCTGGAAAACAGATGAGAAGATTCAGGAGTTCTATGATATTCACGGAAGAAGTGAAGATTACAAAGAACTGAATCCTGGAGCAGTTACATATTATGACGGTATGGTTTATGTGAACTTAAGCGAGATCAAGCCAATGATCGCAATGCCGTTCCACCCAAGCAATGTTTATACAATTGATGAACTGAACGCAAATCTAGCAGACATCCTTCATGATGTAGAGCAGAAAGCACTTGTAAGTCTTGACGGTGCAGTTGATTACTCTCTGCAGGATAAGATCAGAAACGGTAAGTTCTATGTAGAGCAGGGAATCATCGCAGGATGTGCAGGTGGTGGATTTGAAAATATCTGTGCAGCTGCAGATATCATCAAAGGAAAGAACATCGGAGCAGATGAATTTACATTCAGCGTTTACCCGGCAAGTACACCGATTTATATGGAACTTGTTAAGAATGGTGCAATTGCAGATCTTATGGAAGCAGGAACTGTTGTGAAGACAGCATTCTGTGGACCGTGCTTCGGAGCAGGAGATACTCCGGCGAATAACGCATTCTCTATCCGTCATACAACAAGAAACTTCCCGAACCGTGAAGGAAGTAAGCTGCAGAACGGACAGATCTCTTCTGTAGCACTGATGGATGCTCGTTCTATCGCAGCAACAGCAGCAAATAAGGGATTCTTAACACCGGCAACAGCAATGGATGTAGAGTATAAAGGACAGAAATATCACTTTGATAAGAACATTTATGCAAACCGTGTATTTGACAGCAAGGGCGTTGCTGATCCAAGCGTTGAGATTAAATTTGGACCAAACATTAAGGACTGGCCGGCAATGTCAGCACTTCCACAGAACCTGCTTGTGAAGGTTGTATCTGAGATCCATGATCCTGTTACAACAACAGATGAGCTGATTCCGTCCGGAGAGACATCTTCTTACCGTTCTAATCCACTGGGACTTGCAGAGTTCGCTCTTTCAAGAAAAGACCCTGCATACGTTGGACGTGCAAAAGAAGTACAGAAAGCTCAGAAAGCAATTGAAGCAGATGAATGTCCGGTAGATGCACTTGCAGAACTGAAACCGGTGATGGATAAGATTCACGAGACATATCCGGAAGTTGGCAAGGGTAACCTTGGTGTCGGAAGTACAATCTTCGCAGTAAAACCAGGAGACGGATCTGCTCGTGAGCAGGCAGCTTCCTGTCAGAAGGTACTTGGCGGATGGGCAAACATCGCAACAGAGTATGCAACAAAGCGTTACCGTTCTAACCTGATCAACTGGGGAATGCTCCCATTCTTGACAGAAGAAGATCATGAAGCACTTTCCTTCAAGAACGGAGATTACATCTTTGTTCCTAATGTGAGAAAAGCAGTAGAAGAGAAAGCGGATGTGATCAAAGCTTATGTTGTAGGTGATGAACTCAAAGAACTGAACCTTAAGCTGGGAGATCTGACAGACGCAGAGCGTGAAATCATTCTTGACGGATGTCTGATCAATTACTATAGAAATCATTAGTCAATCATTAAATATGATAAAATGAAAGAAAAGCGGCGAGATATGGGAAATGACCTGTATCTCGCTGTTTTTATCTTGCTAATTAAATTTTCACATGCTAGTATTAAAACGAAATAGAATGTAGCACGTTAAGGTATGAGAACGGAAAGATATGAAGACAGAGAATAGCATAGATATCGTAATCACCTGGGTAGACGGAAATGACCCGGAGTGGAGAAGCGAAAAGAATAAAACAAGATACGATAAAGAGCAATTGGTGGAGACAGATGACAGAGAAGAACGTTTCCGGGATTGGGAGAATCTAAGATACTGGTTCCGCGGAATTGAAAACTGCGCGCCGTGGGTAAGAAAAGTCCATTTTGTGACATGGGGACATTTACCAAAATGGCTGAATACAAAGCATCCAAAGTTAAATATCGTGCGGCATACAGAGTATATCCCGCCAGAGTTTTTACCAACATTTAATTCTCATACAATAGAATGGAACATGCATAGAATCCCGGGCTTATCTGAGCAGTTCGTATATTTTAATGACGATATGTTCCTGCTGAAAAGAACCAGTGAAACAGATTTTTTCAGAAATGGGCTTCCAGTGGATATGCTGGCATTACAGCCAGATGTAGCTAATGTTGACAATCCGGTAATGCCATATATCTATTTGAACAATGCATTTGAGATTGCTTTCCCAGAAAAATCTGCTTATGAAAATTTTTAGTAAAAAAACAGAAGACATACGAGAAAACAAAAGAAGTGTTTGGAAATCCGCTTATGGGATATGCACCATGTGCGTGGAATGAAAGTGTCCGGGGGGATGTGACGCTTCTGTATATGGATATTACCTGGGCGGAACTTGAGCCGGTGGAAGGGCAATTTGCCTGGGATGCGATCGATGCGGAAAATCAGGTGGCAAGATGGCAGGCAGAAGGAAAGCACATGGTACTTCGATTTGTGTGTGATATTCCTGGAAACAGCAGACATATGGACATTCCCGAGTGGCTGTATGAGAAAACAGGGCATGCAGGAAAGTGGTACGATACAGCTTTCGGAAAAGGATTCGCACCGGATTACAGTAACGAACAGTTTCTGGCTGCTCATAAAAAAGCAGTGAAAGCATTTGGGGAACATTATGGAAGGTCTGATTTGGTTAGTTACGTAGAACTTGGAAGCCTTGGACATTGGGGCGAATGGCATGTAGCCTATCATATAGGCATCAGGCGGCTGCCGTCAAGAACTGTAAGAGAGCAGTATGTTCTTCCATGGCTAGAAGCCTTTCCAAAAGCAAAACATCTTATGAGAAGACCCTTTTCAATCGCAAAGGAATATCATATGGGGGTATATAATGATATGACAGGTGATGCGGATGCTACAGAAAGATGGCTTTATGAGATTGCGCATGGCGGAGATTATGATCAGACAAATGAAAAAGGGGAACTTCAGTCAATGCCAGATTTTTGGAATTACGCACCATCCGGTGGTGAATTCACAAGCGCAGTTCCAATGAAGAATCTATTGGAAATGGAACTTTCACAGACGATAAATCTTATTCAAAAGGCACATTCTACATTCCTTGGTCCGATGACAGCTGATGCAGCTTATGAGTGCGGATACAATAAAGTGTTGCAAAATCTGGGATACCGGTTATACATTTCAAAGGCTGTATTGAAACCTAAGATTCATGGAACAAGTCTTGAAATCACATGGGGAAATGATGGAGTGGCACCATTTTATCAGGATTGGCCGGTATGGATAGTTGTCGAAAATGAACAGGGCGAACAGATAGAAAAAAAGGCAGCTTGAATTACAACTGAATAATATAACTCCGGGAATAGAGAAAAATGGTTAAGGTAATCCTTTATACATCGGGATTAGTAGAAAAAGCAGGAAACGGATATCGTATCAGCGTGGGCATCGAAGATCCGATGACAGGAAAAGAAAGTGTCCGTCTGGCGATGGATGTATTATATGAAGACGGAAAGAATTATTTGTGGTAAAATAAAGCACAAGATTAGAAATATTGAAAACAGGCGGTAAATAAAATGATATTTGATACACATGCGCATTATGATGATGAGCAGTTTGACACAGACAGAGATGAGCTACTAAGCAGTATGGCAGCAGGCGGCGTTGGAACAATTGTGGATGCAGCGGCGACAGTAGAGTCTTGGGATAAGATAGTAGAACTCGCAGAGAAATATTCATTTATATATGGATCAGTAGGTGTACATCCGGACGAAGTCGGTGCACTGAATGAAGAGAATTTCGCTCGAATGAGAGAATTATTAAAGAAAGAAAAGATCGTTGCGGTTGGCGAGATCGGACTTGATTATTATTGGGATAAAGAAGGGCATGATCTGCAGAAACATTGGTTCATCAGACAGCTGGATCTTGCGCGAGAGATGAACAAACCTGTGATGATCCATAGCCGTGAGGCGGCAGCTGATACGATGGAAATTATGAAAGAACATGGAAAAGGACTCAAAGGTGTGATACACTGTTATTCTTACAGCCTTGAGATGGCGCGAGAATATGTAAAGATGGGATATTACATCGGAGTCGGCGGTGTTGTGACATTCAAGAACTCAAAGAAGTTAAAAGAGATTGTGGAAGAAATTCCACTGGAGTCAATTGTTCTTGAGACAGACTGCCCGTATCTGGCACCGACACCATTCAGAGGAAAGAGAAATTCATCCTTGTACCTGCCATATGTTGTAGAAGCGATTGCAGAGTTAAAAGGCATTTCTGCGGAGCAGGTGATCGAACAGACAGAGAAGAATGCAAGGGATTTATATCAATTATAAGAAATGGAGAGATGAGATGAAAGAACCAACACTTGGAAATCCACAGAATACGATAGAAGTATTACAGAAATATAATTTCGTATTCCAGAAAAAGTTCGGTCAGAACTTTCTGATCGATACACATGTACTGGACAAAATTATTGCGGCAGCAGAGATTACAAAAGATGATTTTGTATTGGAAATCGGACCGGGAATCGGAACGATGACACAGTATCTGGCATGTGCAGCGAGAAAAGTTGTTGCAGTTGAGATTGACAAGGCACTGATTCCGATTCTGGAAGATACGCTTTCAGATTATGACAATGCCCGTGTTATTAACAATGACGTCCTGAAAGTAGATATTGCAAAGCTTGCAGAAGAGGAAAATGGAGGAAAACCGATCAAGGTTGTGGCCAACCTGCCATATTACATTACAACGCCGATCATTATGGGACTTTTTGAGAATCATGTTCCGATCAAGAGTATTACAGTTATGGTTCAGAAAGAAGTTGCAGACCGTATGCAGGTGGGACCGGGAACGAAGGACTATGGTGCACTGTCTTTGGCTGTGCAATATTATGCGAAACCATATATTGTGGCAAATGTACCACCAAACTGCTTTATGCCTCGTCCGAAGGTTGGATCTGCGGTAATCCGTCTGGAACGTTATGAAGAACCACCGGTGAAGGTAAAGGATGAAAAGCTTATGTTCCGTATTATCCGTGCCTCCTTTAACCAGAGAAGAAAGACTTTGGCAAATGGACTGAAGAATTCGGCAGAACTTGACTACACGAAGGAAGAAATCGAGGCAGCGATTGAAGCACTCGGAAGAGGTGCATCTATTCGAGGGGAAGCCCTTACGCTGGAAGAATTTGCAAAGCTGGCAGACTTTCTTTATGATTGCAGATAAAATAATATTAAAGGAATTTACAAAGTTGCTGTTTACAAAAATGTAGTGGACAGCAACTTTATTCTTCTTCACTTTTTGATTCATAAAGATTTAATATTCAGTTAATTGTTTACTAGACGGATATCTAGTATAATTAAAAGATAAAAGACATTAGAAGAAACAAGAGAAGGAGGAAGAGCCCATGGCCAAAGATATTAACAGCATAATTTTTTGACATCACTCCGGAGATTGAAGAACTTGCTCTGAAATGTGAAACGAACAATGCAATTGACAAAGAACTCTATACCAAATACGAGGTAAAAAGAGGACTTCGAGATCTGAACGGTAAAGGTGTACTTGCCGGATTGACAAATATATCCGATGTGTGTGCAACAAAGATTGTAGACGGTGTATCCGTACCGTGTGCAGGTAATCTTTATTACAGAGGTTACAATATTAAAGATCTTGTAAGCGGATTCCTTGAGGCGGAACATTTTGGATTTGAGGAGATTGCATATCTGCTTCTTTTTGGAGAGCTTCCGAATCAGAAGGAACTTGAGAATTTTAAGGATATGATAGCTGACCGCCGGATGCTTCCACCGAATTTTGTACGTGACGTGATCATGAAGGCTCCGAGCCGTGATATGATGAACAGTATTACAAGAAGTATTCTTCAGCTTTATTCTTACGATGACAAAGCGGATGATACAAGCATTCCGAATGTACTGCGTCAGAGTCTGAACCTGATCAGCCAGTTCCCAATGCTTATGGTTTACAGCTATCTTGCTTACAATTATAAAATGGGTGAAGACCTGTATATTTATGCACCGAAGAAAGAACTGTCTATGGCAGAGAATATTCTGATGATGCTCAGAGAAGATCGTCAGTATACAGAACTTGAGGCGAAGATCCTTGATATGGCTCTTGTTCTTCATATGGATCACGGCGGTGGTAACAACTCAACATTTACAACGCATGTTGTTACATCTTCAGGAACAGATACTTATTCTACAATTGCAGCAGCTATGGCGTCCTTGAAAGGACCAAAACATGGTGGTGCGAACGTAAAAGTAACACAGATGTTTGAAGATATGAAGACGCAGCTGACAGACTGGCAGGATGATGATCAGATCAGAGCTTACCTTGAGGCACTGCTGGAGAAGAGAGCGTTTGATAAGAGAGGTCTGATCTATGGAATGGGACATGCGATTTATTCCGTATCCGACCCAAGAGCGGAGATCTTCAAGAAGTTTGTAAAGCAGCTTGCACATGAAAAGGGCCATGAGGCAGAATATGTACTGTATGAGAAAGTAGAGAAGATGGCACCGGAGATCATTAGCGAGAGACGTAAGATGTATAAAGGTGTTAATGCGAACGTAGATTTCTACAGTGGACTTGTTTATAGCATGCTTGATCTTCCACCGGCATTATATACTCCAATTTTTGCGGCAGCACGTATCGTTGGATGGAGTGCACACAGACTGGAAGAGTTGAAGAATGTAGATAAGATCATACGCCCGGCTTATAAGCCGCTTGCACCATATCGTGATTATATCAAATTAGATGACAGGTAGTGAATGAACGATGAGAGATGAGTTTTATTTCCCTTCAAAGGATGGCAATACGGAGATCCACACGATTGAGTGGAAACCGGAAGGAGAAGTGAAAGCTGTCCTGCAGTTAAGCCATGGAATGGTGGAATATATTAAGAGATACGATGAATTTGCAGAATTCATGTGTAGTCATGGATATTATGTCGTTGGAAACGATCATTTAGGACATGGAAAATCTGTGCAGAGCAAGTCGGAGTATGGATTTTTTAACGAAAAATATGGAAATGCATGCGTGATCGGAGATATGCATACACTTCGTCAGCGGACGATGAAGAAATATCCGGATGTACCTTACTTTATGTTAGGACATAGCATGGGCTCAAGTCTTTTGCGCCAGTATGTACAGATGTATGGAAATGGGCTGGCGGGAGCAATGTTTATCGGAGTTGTAGCAGATCAGCAGAGAGCGACACTTCAGTTTGGAAGAAGATTGTGTAGGACACTGGCGATGTTCCGTGGCTGGCATTATAAAAGTAAACTGGTGGATAGAATGGCAGTCGGTGCCTATAATAGGAAATTCAAGAATCCAAAGACACGCGCGGACTGGGTAACCAGTGATGAAGAACATCTGGAAAAATATATTTCAGATCCACTGTGCTCCTTTGTCTTTACAGTGAACGCGTATTATAGCATGTTTACCGGGATGCTTATAATGGAGAAAAAAGAAAGTATCTATATGATTCCGAAGCAGCTTCCAATCCTTTTCGCAGCCGGTGCCGAAGATCCGGTTGGAGGATTCGGAAAAGGCGTAAGGAAGGTTTATGAGAAATACAAAGCGGCCGGAATCCAGGACATCAGTCTAAGACTGTATGCCGGTGATCGTCATGAACTGCTCAACGAGACAGATCGGGAGCAGGTATATGAAGATCTTCTCGAGTGGATGGAAGAACGTAGAAAAATAAATTATTAGTTTATATTTTTTCATAATCTGTTTATATTTTTTCGTATTCTTTAAGAAAGCACTCATACTTTTGACACATTTTCCGGATATACTAATATCAAGATAGTTGATAAGAGAAAATCAATTATCTTCCCCCCTCATAAAGTTGTGACACAGGAAAGTGTCAACACTTTACTCTCATTCCTTTAGATAACTATAAACACAACGAAGCCCGTTAGCCGAAAGGTTAGCGGGCTTTCGCGTTGCAGTGATAACTTAGATGCTGCCAGAATATAGGTGGTGTTATATATAAAGGAATCCTGCACGACATCATATGAAAACACAAAAAGTAAGACCCGAGCACCTCACTGTTTCAACAGATCGGCAATCGGGTCTTCTTTTTATTATCTAAAGGAATGAGAGTAAAGTCGACATCCCGGCACACCGGGATGCCATTACTTTATGAGGGGGGTAGATAGTTGTCTATCAACTATCTGAGTTTTAGTATAGACAGAAAATGTGTCAAAATTATGTTCAAACATTAAAGAAAAATAAATTAAATAAAATAAACTTAAACCCTGAACGCTTACAAACACTTCATAGACCTTCTTGAGTGATTTATGAAGATAAGGTTTGTACTCTTCCATAGAAACAGGTTTCTCATGAAGGATACAGTTGTAACTTGTTGAACTGATCAATTCAATTAGTGTAAAAA
>ENA-OQHD01000714-OQHD01000714.1-human-gut-metagenome-genome-assembly--contig:-NODE-714-length-11242-cov-6.661718_pt1 | contig 11242 bp, 11 predicted proteins | sample MGYA00242560_ERZ504711 | MGnify/ENA primary metagenome ERZ504711 (study PRJEB26092, sample SAMD00036198) | human gut metagenome | host: Homo sapiens | study: EMG produced TPA metagenomics assembly of... | reverse complement strand
TCTATATCGAAATTATTTTTCGATGATTGAGATTGTCTCGGCAGATTTTTTATTGTTGTTGCGTCTTATATCTGCTGATATATCCGCGTTTAGCGCAACGAAATTTCGTCGATGCGACGCAATTCCTCATCGCTGAACGTGGTGTTCTTCAACGCGCCGATATTGTCGAGCAGCTGCTGCGGGCGGGAAGCGCCGACAAGCACGGAGGTCACGTAACCGTCGTGCAGCAGCCAGGCGAGCGCCATTTCGGCAAGCGTCTGCCCGCGTTCGGCGGCAAGATCGTTCAGGTCGCGGATCTGCTGCAGGCGTTCCGGCGTCAACGCGCTTTCCTGCAGGAATCGACCGTCGTGCGCGATGCGGCTGTCTGCGGGCACGCCGTTGAGATAGCGGTTCGTGAGCAGACCCTGTTCGAGCGGCGAGAACGTGATAAGACCTTTGCCAAGCTTTTGGCGGTTTTCTTCAATCCGTTGCGTTCCACGGTGCGGTCGAAAATGCTGTAACGGTTCTGGTTGATGATGAACGGCACATGCAGCTCATCGAGGATCGCGGTGGCCTTTTCCAGCGTCGGACCATCGTAATTGCTCAGGCCCACGTAGAGTGCCTTGCCGCTTTGCACGGCGGTTGCCAACGCGCCCATGGTTTCTTCGAGCGGCGTGGAGGAATCCATGTGGTGATGGTAGAAAATGTCGACATAGTCGAGACCGAGGCGTTCGAGGCTTTGGTCGAGCGAGGCGAGTAGATATTTGCGGCTGCCGAGATCACCGTAGGGGCCGAGCCACATTTCGTAGCCGGCTTTGGTGCTGATGATCAGTTCGTCGCGATGATGATGGAAATATTCGCGCAGCAGACGGCCGCAGTTCTTTTCCGCACTGCCCGGCTCGGGACCGTAATTGTTGGCGAGATCGAAATGTGTGATGCCGTTGTCGAATGCGGTGAACACGATGTCACGCATAGTGGCGTACGGCGTGATATCGCCGAAATTATGCCAAAAGCCGAGCGAAACCGCTGGAAGTTTCAGGCCGCTCTCGCCCACATGATTGTAGGTCATGGAATCGTATCGAGCGGGTGACGGCGTGTAGACGGTGGTCGGTTCAAGCATGGTTCCTCCTTGAAAACTCTGCGTATTCCGCTGTGCGCTGTGTTGCTTGAGTTGGCGCATGTCGTAAGTTTGTCGACGATACTATCGTCGCACTTCAAGTAAACTTGAATGCAAGTATCGTCGATAGTGTGTTTTCCGATGATTGACAATCGCAAGGAATCGCAAAATCGCTAGAAAAACCTAGAAAATCGTAGAAATGAGAAGGGGAATGGCAACATATACGATTCGTGAAGTCGCGCAACGATTCCATGTGCAGACGTCAACCTTGCGCTATTACGAGGATCAGGGGCTGCTGTGCGACGTGGAGCGCGACGATGCGGGGCGACGCGTGTACACTGACTCGCATATCGGGCGGCTCGAGGCGATCGCCTGCTTCAAACATGCGGGCATGAGCATCGATGAACTCAAACGCTTCTTCGCATACGAAAAAGACGAGCGTGCGCACATTGCGGACATGCTGGAATTGTTGGAATCGCGGCATCAAGCGATTTTGAAACAGCGGGCCGCGCTGGAAGAGGCGTACATGCATGTGTTGCGCAAACTGCACTTGTATCGCGATATTCAGCACAGCATCGAAACGGGGGCGCCATACCCGGATTGGGCGAATTATGATGGCAAGGATTTTCGCGCCGACGATCGGTGAAGTTCGGTGGACTGACGAAGATCAGTGAAGACTGGTTGGCGAAGGGCGGTGACGCCCAGTTGGCGAAAAAAGCGGGAAAAATAAAAGGTGTGGAACCGCAAACTACAGTTCCACACCTTTAGAACACCTAGCAGAACGTCTAATAGAGACTGCTGCGACTCGTTTCAGCCCTACTTCAGCAGAGTGGCCACGGATGGCAGCAGGGCGCGCAACGCCTTGCCGCGATGGGAGATGGCGTTCTTTTCGGCCGGTTCCATCTGCGCGGACGTGAGCTTCTCGCCGGCTTCGACGGCACGCGCCGGCTGATCGTCGGGCACGAACAGCGGGTCGTAGCCGAAGCCATGCTCGCCATGAGGCTCATGCAGCAGCACGCCCGGCATTTCGCCGGTTTCCACGATTTCCTGAGCGATCGCATAACGACCATCGGCGCCTGCGCCTGCTTCGGTTTGCGGCACCACCAGCGCGGCCGCGCAACGGAAACGCGCGGTACGCTTGGCATCCGGAATGTCGGCGATCTGCGCGAGCAGCAGCGCGTTGTTGGCTTTGTCATCGCCATGCTTGCCCGCCCAACGTGCGGAAAGAATGCCGGGGGCATTGCCCATCACGTCCACAATCAGACCGGAATCGTCGGCGATTGCCGGGCAGCCCGTACGTGCGGCCACATCACGGGCCTTGAGCAGCGCGTTCTCTTGGAAGGTCACGCCATCTTCCACCGGATCCGGCAGATTCAGCGAACCGGCCGACACCAGCTCCACCTGATCTGCGTCCGCACCCAGGCAATCTTCCAGAATGCGGTTGATTTCAACGAGTTTGCCCTCGTTATGCGTTGCGACGATGATTCTCACGTTCCGATTCCTTTCGTTGCTGTTCGTTGCTTCGTTGATGTCGGCTTGCCTGACGTGCGTTTGACGTGCCCTGACTTGCCTAACCTACGATTGGTTTGCGAGGCCAGCCTGCGGTCGGCTTACGTCCGACTTGCAGCCTTCAGTCCTGTGCGAGCGCGGACTGCTGTGCGGCCTGCAGTTCCTTGTTGCCCTTTTCCGCCAGGTCAAGCAGCGCGTTCAACTCGGCGCGGTTGAACGGGCGGTGTTCGGCAGTGCCCTGAATTTCAATGAATTCGCCGGAACCGGTCATGGCCACGTTCATGTCGGTCATGGCCTGGCTGTCTTCGATGTACGGCAGGTCAAGCATCGGTGTGCCATCGATCACGCCTACGGACACGGCGGAAACGCTGTCTTTGATCACGCGCTCGGCGGACCTGATGTGCTTGTGCTTCTCGGCCCAGCGCATGGCGTCCACGAGCGCCACATATGCGCCGGTGATCGACGCTGTTCGGGTGCCGCCGTCGGCCTGCAGCACGTCGCAGTCGATCTGCACCTGGTTTTCGCCGAGTGCCTTCATATCGACCACACCGCGCAGGCAGCGACCGATCAGTCGGCTGATCTCATGCGTGCGTCCGCCGATCTTGCCGCGCACGGATTCACGATCGGTGCGGTCTGCAGTGGCTCGCGGCAGCATCGCATATTCCGCGGTGACCCAGCCCAAGCCGGAGTCCTTGCGCCAACGTGGCACGCCTGCGGTGAACGTGGCCGTGCACATCACTCGCGTATTGCCGCATTCCACAAGCACGGATCCTTCCGGAACATCCGTGAAATGACGGGTGATGCGCACCGGACGCAGCTCATCCACCTTGCGTCCGTCCGTACGAATCATCGTTTCGCCCAACAAGTCTTTAATCGCTACCATCGCTGACTTCTCTGCTTTCGATTGATCACACGATCAACAATCGTTTGTATTTTCCGAAAAAACAGTATCACCAGCCGAAAACCCGTCTTTCCGTCTTGAACTCGCCTCTTGCTGCACCTCAATTTGCCTATCCCAATTTGCGTCGTGCCCGAATTTGCGCGCATCTCACGTTTGTCTCACGTAATACAGGCATGCAAGCACGTATGATGGAACGAAAACCTGTGCTTGGCCACGGCGAGGCCTACACTTATGGTCAGTTTCACCAAAAGTCAGAAAGGCTTTGGAAATGCTGGATTATTCACCCGCACTCATGACCGACATGTACGAATACACCATGCTTGACGCATGCCTGAAGGACGGCACCGCCAACCGCAAGTGCGTATTCGAGATTTTCACCCGTCATCTGCCGCTTGGCCGCCACTATGGGGTGGCCGCCGGCCAAGGTCGTATTCTTGACGCGCTTGAAAATTTCCATCTTGACGATAATGATCTGAAATTCCTTGCAGATCGCAAAGTAGTGGGCCCTGAAACTATCAAATGGCTTGAGAATTTCCATTTTTCCGGTTCGATCAAGGGCTATCGCGAAGGTGAGATGTTCTTCCCGAACTCGCCGATCCTGCAGGTCGAAGGCACGTTCGGCGAATGCACGCTGCTGGAAACGCTGCTGCTGAGCATTCTGAATTACGATTCCGCGGTTGCGTCGGCCGCGTCCCGCATGGTCAGCGCCGCGAAGGATCGCCCGTGCATGGATATGGGCGGGCGCCGTACGAACGAGTGGGCCGCCGTTGCCGCTGCCCGTGCTGCGGTAGTGGGCGGATTCAAGGGCACGGCCAATCTGCTGGCCGCGCAAATGTATGGCTTGAATGCCATCGGCACGGCCGCGCACTGCTTCACGCTGGTGCATGATGATGAGCGCAGCGCGTTTGAATCGCAGATTGCCGCGCTCGGCAAGAACACCACACTGTTGGTTGACACGTACAACATTGAAGAGGCCGTGAAGACAGCTGTTGAAGTGGCCGGACCCGAATTGGGCGGCGTGCGCATCGATTCCGGCGATCTGGCGTCGTTGGCGCAGCGCGTGCGCAACCAGCTGGATGCGTTGGGCGCTACCAACACGAAGATCACCGTTACCAACGATTTGGACGAGTATGCGCTCGCTTCGCTGCAGACCGCGCCGGTCGATTCGTATGGCGTGGGCACCATGCTCGTCACCGGATCGGGCGCTCCGACCTGTGCGATGGTGTACAAGCTGACTGAACGCGAGAATTCCGCTGGTGACATGCAGCCGGTGGCCAAGAAGTCGAAGGACAAGGCCACGGTTCCGGGCCGCAAGCTCGCCTTCCGCTCGTACGAGTATTCGCTGGCCGACTGCGAACATGTGATTTCCGGCTCCGAAGAGCAGCTGGCCGCCTATCAGCCGGAAGAAGGCTGGAAGGATCTGCTGGTCGGCTACGTGAGCAACGGCGAAATCAACTCCGATTATCAGGGCCACGAAGCCATCGTCAACGCGCATAATTACCGCGCCCAGGCGCTGGCCGAACTGCCGATCGGCGCGCAAAGCCTCATGAAGGGCGACCCGGTAATCCCTACCGAAATCACCGTCCTTTGACTCGTGCTACCATCATGCTGGTTGCGTACGGCAATCAATCTCGTAATCAACCAGCATGAAGAGGTAGGATTACATGCGAGCATTTTCTCTGGTTACGTTGAGTCCGGAGGCGTTTGACGATTTTTCCGCACATCACGCGGACGGCAACTTTCAACAGACCTCTGCCGCAGGCCGTCTGCGTGCCGGCCAAGGGATCGAAGTGGAATACCTTGGCGTTCAAGAAAACGGCACAATCGTTGCGGGAGCGCTGTTCGAAACGCATCGCAGCCGCCTTTCCACCTTCAGTGTGGTGCACGACGGCCCCTTGTGTGACTATCGCGATCGCGAATTGACCGAATATTTCATGACCCAACTCAAGCAGCACGCGAAGGCGAAAGGTTCCGCACAGATGGAAATCGTGCCGGAAATGCCATACTGCCTGCATGACTCGCGTGGCGGCGAACTGCCAGCCGACCAAGGTGGCGCTCCTGCTGATGATGCCGTAGAAACGTTGAAAAAACCTCGGCTTCATGCATGACGGCTTCACCATCGGGCTACACTGCGGTGCCGCGCTGGCGTTACCTGAAAGACCTGACTGGCATTACCGACGAAAAGTCACTGCTCAAGTCGTATGACAAGCGCACGCAGTGGAGCGTGAAACGTGCCGCATCCATGGGCGTGCATGTGCGCGAGCTAGGCGAAGACGAGCTGCAGGTGTTTGCCGACATCGAGCAGGCCACGCCGAACGCCGTAATTTCGAATATCGTGGTGAAGCCTACTTCCGCAAGTTCAAGCAAGCTTACGGCAGCAAAGCCCACTTCATGGTGGCGCAGATTCACATCGGCGAATACATTGCCGACATGGAATCCAAGTGTGACGCCTTGCGGAAGAAGGTCGATGTGCTGCAGGCCAAGTACGACGAGCATCCGACCAGCCCAAAAACGGAACGCCAGCTAGGGGAGGAGTCCCGAAACTTGCGGCGGCGGAAAAACGTTTGACCGAGGCGGCCGAGTACGCCAAAGACGGTGACGTGCTTCCGGCGGCAGCATCCCTATTCGTGGAACACGCTCGTGAAACGGTGTATCTGTTCTCAGGCAGTGTGGAAAAGTACAAGCCGTTCTACGCTTCCGCGCTCATTCAGCATGATGCCATGCTGCATTTGTGTGTGGAACGCGGTGTGACCCGCTACAACTTCTACGGCATCAACGGCGTGTTCGACGATCCGGAAGATGAGGGTCGTGGCGTACTCGAATTCAAGCAAGGCTTCAACGGGTACGTCGAGGAACTCATGGGCTCATTCGTGCTTCCCGTACGCCCGCTGACCTTCAAACTCAAGACCGCCCTCCGCAAACTCCTGCGCCACTAGCTATTAGCTCACCTTCCGCTTGGAGGACTTTCTGGGTGAGGGGGCTTATAGGTGCGCGAGGGTTATGTGAACGCTGTTGACGGCGACTGTAGGCTGGACTAGGTTATCGCTTTTGGTGAAAAGGGATTTTAGCCAGTTGGGATAGTGAAAGGCAGTTACGGATCGTGATGCGCGAAGTGAATGCGAGTGAGGAACAAGAGCAAGAATCGTCTGAATGGAATGTGCGCGAGCTGAGCGGTAGTGAGTTTGATGAGCTTTCCGCCGCGAGCAGATACGGCGGATTCCAGCAGACTTCCGAAATGGCGGCATTGGCTCAGTCCGACGGCATGCAAACGCAATACGTTGGATTGGTGGATTCGCACGATGCTCCGGTGGCTGGCGCGTTGGTGGCTTTTTCGCAAGGGCGTTTCGGCGTGGAAGGCTCGTTATGGCTTGGCCCGTTGTGCAATGGGAATAACAGAGAGCAGATGACCGCGTTGACCGAAGGTTTGCGCGAGGCCGCCGAACGGGTTCACGCCATCAGCCTGACGTGCTGGCCCAACCAGGTGTATTGCGTTCGTGATTCGCAAGGCAAGGCCATGGCCGAACCCAATGATGAGATGGTGCGGGAGTACGAGCGGCTGGGTTGGAAGCATGCTGGCTTTACCCGTGGATACGATGCCCTGATGAACCGTTGGAATTACGTCAAGGACTTGAGAGAGTTCTCGAACGCCGGCGAGCTGCTCGCTTCGTATGCGAAGAACACGCGTCGTAACGTCAAGATCGCGCGGAACAGCGGCGTGGAGGTTCGACGCCTGAATCGCAGTGAGCTGAACGTGTTCCACGATATTTGCGAGCTGAGTAGCGAACGCCAGCATTTCGCCAACCGTAGCCTTGATTACTTCGAACGCGTATATGATGCGTTTGGAGACAAGGCCGAGTTCATGGTGGCGGAAGTGCATCTTGACCGCTATTTGCAATCCTGGGAGGAAAAGCTGGCGAAGTTCTCGAAAGACGTGGAACGCTTGGAGCGTTCGCTTGAGCATACGAAGTACCCGGATGATGTGCGCAAGAAGCTCGATACGGCTCAGAAGAATGTGGAGTCCGCACGTCGCCGCATTGAGGATGCGAACGAGCGCATCGCTCGTGATGGCGAGGTGGTGCCGGTCGCCGTAGGTCTGTTCATGTGGCATGAACGCGAGCTGGTGTATTTCTCCAGCGGATCCGACGATCGTTACGCCAAGTTCTACGCGCCCACCGCCTTACAGCATGAGATGATGTCGCGTTGCTTGGAACGCGGAGTGACGCGGTACAACTTCTATGGCATTTCGGGAGTGTTCGACGATCCGGAAGACGATGGACGCGGCGTGCTCGAGTTCAAGCAGGGCTTCAACGGCTACGTTGAGGAACTGCCGGGCGAATTCACGCTTCCGGTGAGCAAGCTGCGCTACGGCGTGAGCGATTTGGCCCACAAACTCCTGCGCCACTAGCTTTAGGGGGTTTCGGCCATGCTTGGCGCGACGCGGATTTGCGTGGGGTGAGACTTTCTGGTACGCTTTATGTCTTGTGCGCGGATGGCGTGTGCTTCCGGGCATTGCCACTTTAGCTCAGTCGGTAGAGCGGCTCACTCGTAATGAGCAGGTCGACAGTTCGATTCTGTCAAGTGGCTCCAGCGCCCTAGATGTGAAAGCATCTAGGGTTTCGCATATCAGGAGCGTTTCGCCCCGATATGGCTACTTGCGCGAGTGGCGGAATTGGTAGACGCGCAGGATTTAGGTTCCTGTGTCTTTGACGTGTGGGTTCAAGTCCCATCTCGCGCACTTTCAGAAAACGGCGGAATTCCGCCAGTTCTTGGTCATTGTAGTCCACTCAATAAGCCTTTTTGAGAACATGTTGAAAACATTTTGCCCGTTTGCGTCCCAATTCTTCCACTGACTGGAGGATTTGGGACGTTGGGGAGCTTGTTTGCGGGTGGATTCTTCCAGTAGGTGGAGGATTTGGGACGTTGGGGAGCTCGTTTGCGGGTGGATTCTTCCAGCTGACTGGATTAATTTGGGACGGTGGCAGGCTTATTTGCGGGTGAATTCTTCCAGCGGGTGGAGGAATTGGGACGCTGAGGGGCGCGTGAGCGTCCTGTTTCTTCCAGTGGGTGGAAGAAACAGGACGGTGATGGGTGGCTTGGTGGCAGGGGATGCTCCTAAGATGGCTTCGGGTAGGAAGAGAAAGAGATGATTAGGGATTAGGGGAGTGTCGTGTCTGCGCTGATTCAGCCTGTTGCGCTACTGCTGATTATTCTCGCCGGATACTTGTTCAAACGTGCCGGCCTGTTCGAAGATCGCGATTACCGCATTATGCAGACCATTATTTTCAATCTGGTGCTGCCAGGCGCGATCGTCTATTCGTTTGCTACGAATCCGCATGATTCCAGCATGCTGTTGATTTCGCTGTTCGGCCTGATTGTTGCGTTCATTCCGCCGGTCGTGGTTTTCTTGACGTCCCGCCACCGACCGGTGCAGAACCGTGCGTTCATGATGTTGAATGGTTCCGGCTTCAACGTTGGCTGCTTCTGTTTCCCGGTGGTGCAGGCGTTTCTTGGCACGGGCGCGATCGTGCCCGCCGCCATGTTCGACATTGGCAATTGCGTAATGGTTGCCGCCGGTACGAATGTGATGACGCAAACGCTGCTGCACATCAAGCCTGGCATGCCGCTTACCGAACAGTATCAGGGCAGTGCGCCCACGCTCCCGTATGTGAAGCCGAAAGACAAGGATGCCAAACGTCTTGCCCGCAAGGCGTTGGCCCGCAACGTGTTCAAGGGTTTCTTCGGTTCGGTTCCGTTCGACACGTACTTGGTGATGATTATTCTCACGCTCGCTAACGTGAAGATTCCTGACATTATTGCCGCGCTCGTGCAGCCGCTTTCGAACGCGAATTCGTTCTGCGCAATGCTGATGGTGGGCATGCTTATGGATTTGCCATCTGGCAAGCAGGATGTGCTTCAGTTGTTGAAGGTGATTGGCTGGCGACTGCCGTTTGGTATTGCGTTTGCTACTGCGGCTTGGCTGCTGCTGCCGTTTGGCGCTGAGATTCGTGAGGCGGCTGCAATGTGTTGTTTGGCGCCGATTGCAGTGTTTTCCACGCTGTTTACCGACAAGGTGCTTGGTAATGCGAAGCTTGCTGGTTTTACGCTGTCGATTACTGCGATTATCAGTTTGCTGCTGATGACCGGCGCTCACTTCTTGTTCGTCGCGCTCGCATAAGAGCGGCAAGGAGATCTTTACCGGGTGCGGGAGATTGTTTGTGACCCCGCAGAGCACGAAGTCGTTGAATGCTTGCTTGCTGGTAGTTGCAGTGCCGTTTTCTTGTCGTTCACTGCATAATGCGATCGTTTCGTTTATTACATGTTTGGAAGTGTTACGAAGACTTGCGCCGGAACCATGCATACGATTTCAGTAATCGTCGAAAATGCGCATGTCGAAGACGGAAGGTTGTCGGAACCGCGCTATATTGCGAATCTTGGCGAATGTGTTAACTCAGGAAATATTTTTGTGTTGTTCTGTCTTCTTTTGTGAGTATCTTGTGAGGTGAAGAGATACGGAATGCGACACGCGGAAATCCGCAGAGAAGCCGCAATCGCATCCGCTTCATAGTGATGATGAAAGGACCTATACACCATGGCCATCAATCCTCCTGTTGACGCCACCAAGACCCCGGAGTGGGCCGCACTGCAGAAGCACTACGATGAGCTGCAGTCCGAAGGCATCAGCCTCAAGCAGTGGTTCGCCGATGACGCCGAGCGCGTCGAGAAGCTGAGCTTCGACGCGGGCGACCTGCACTTCGACCTGTCCAAGAACCTGATCAAGCCGGAAACCCTGCAGCTGTTCGCAGACCTCGCCAAGGCCGTCAAGCTCGACGAGCGCACCAAGGCCATGTACACCGGCGTGCACATCAACAACACCGAAGACCGCGCCGTGCTGCACACCGCACTGCGCCGCCCGGCCGAAGACGAAGGCAAGTACATCGTTGACGGACAGGACACCGTCAAGGACGTGCGCGAAGTGCTCGGCCGCATCTACGCATTCGCCGACAAGGTTCGCTCCGGCGAATGGACCGGCGTTTCCGGCAAGAAGATCGAAACCGTCGTCAACATCGGCATCGGCGGTTCCGACCTGGGTCCCGTCATGGTGTACGAAGCGCTGAAGCCGTACGCTGACGCAGGCATCTCCGCACGCTACATCTCCAACATCGACCCGAACGATCTGGCCGAAAAGACCAAGGGCCTCGACCCGGAGACCACCCTGTTCATCGTCGTTTCCAAGACCTTCACCACCCTGGAAACCCTGACCAACGCTCGCGAAGCCCGCACCTGGCTGCTCGACGCCCTCAAGGCCGCCGGCGCAGTCGACGGCTCCGACGAGAAGAACGCCGAAGCCATCAAGAAGCACTTCGTCGCCGTCTCCACCAACCTGGAGAAGGTCGCTGAGTTCGGCATCGACCCGGCCAACGCCTTCGGCTTCTGGAACTGGGTTGGCGGCCGCTACTCCGTGGACGCAGCCGTCGGCACTTCCCTCGCCGTGGTGTTCGGACCGGAACGTTTCGAAGAGTTCCTGCACGGCTTCCATGAGATCGACGAATACTTCGCCAACACCCCGTTCGAGAAGAACGTGGTCGTGCTGCTCGGCATGCTGAACGTGTGGTACCGCAACTTCTTCAAGGTCGCCTCCCACGCCGTGCTGCCGTACGACCAGTACCTGCACCGCTTCCCGGCCTACCTGCAGCAGCTGACCATGGAATCCAACGGCAAGTCCGTGCGTTGGGACG
>ENA-OQHD01000713-OQHD01000713.1-human-gut-metagenome-genome-assembly--contig:-NODE-713-length-11247-cov-3.019964_pt1 | contig 11247 bp, 15 predicted proteins | sample MGYA00242560_ERZ504711 | MGnify/ENA primary metagenome ERZ504711 (study PRJEB26092, sample SAMD00036198) | human gut metagenome | host: Homo sapiens | study: EMG produced TPA metagenomics assembly of... | reverse complement strand
GACTGAAACGGGCGGAGTGCCTGATAAGATCCAGGGATGCGACTGACGAAAAGCGGATCTTCCATCTTGATAAAACAGTGCTTTGTGTGTGAGGTAAGGAAGATCAAATGTCGTTCCATTAAAATGCACCAGCCGCTTCACGTCGGAAAGAAACGTGAAAAAGAGACAAGCATCTCTTTTTTCTTCGGTCGGTTCGATCAAGAAATCCACTGGCGCAGTGTGAAAGTATCCGCGGCCGGGTCAAAGAACAGCGCACCAATCAGATAGAGATGCGAGGTACGCCAGGAAAGGCCGGTCGTCTCAATATCGAAAAAGACATCGCCGTTTCTCAGATACATCTGAAGATTGGCAGAGAGAGCAGCTGGGGGTAGAATCTATGATCTGCATAAGGTTTTTTGTCTCCTTTGAAAAACTTTTTTGAATCTAAAGATATTATAAGACGAAAAAATCTGACATGCAAGAAAGACAGCGACTAATCGTTGCGTGATGAGAAAAGTTCTGCTTATAATAGAATGTGCGTTCGCTTTCGAAAAAAGAAAACGGCGCTTTGGAGGAAAAACATGATTGCATTTATCAAAGGAACTGTAGATTCTCTTTCGGAAGGAAAAATGATTCTCGAAAGCCATGGAATCGGCTATGAGCTGAATATTCCAGCGAGTATGTTCGACGCAGGCATCCGGGAGGGAGAAGAGTTAAAGATATATACCCATATGAGTGTGCGGGAAGACGGAATTTCCCTATTCGGCTTTCTGTCCCGTGAAGATCTTGAAATATACCGTATGCTGATCGGCGTAAGCGGCATCGGACCAAAAGCGGCGCTTGCGGTGCTGTCCACGCTTACTGCAGACAATCTGCGCTTTGCCGTCCTCTCGGAAGATGTCCAGGCGATTGCCAAAACACCGGGCATCGGAAAGAAGACCGCGCAGAAGCTGATTCTGGAATTAAAAGACAAATTCGACCTGCAGGAAGCGTTCGAGCAGAAGCTGGCAGGAAATCAGGCGGCTGCGGCGGTACGGCAGACAGGCGAACCGGATGCCTTCCAGGATGCGGTACAGGCGCTGACTGCGCTTGGCTACTCCGGAACGGAAGCACTGCAGGCAGTAAAGAAAGTCGAAATCACCGAAGGCATGGACAGCGAGGCTGTGCTGAAAGCGGCATTGAAGCATATGTTTTAGCAGATGGTCCTAAATTGTGGAAGAAGGAAACCTTATAACGATGGAAAGAAGAATTATCACAACTGACGTTCTCGAGGAGGACGTGAAAATCGAAGGTTCGCTCCGTCCCCAGCACCTGGACGACTACATCGGACAGGAAAAGACGAAAAAGAACCTGAAAGTATATATTGAAGCAGCAAAACAGCGAAGTGATGTTCTCGATCATGTGCTGTTTTACGGCCCTCCGGGACTTGGAAAAACAACGCTGGCGGGCATCATTGCAAATGAGATGGGAACCCATATGAAGGTAACGAGCGGCCCGGCGATCGAAAAACCGGGTGAGATGGCAGCGATCCTCAACAATCTGCAGGAGGGCGACGTCCTGTTTGTTGATGAGATCCACCGCCTGAACCGCCAGGTCGAGGAGGTTCTTTACCCAGCGATGGAGGATTTTGCGATTGATATCATGATCGGAAAAGGCTCTTCGGCGCGCTCGATCCGCCTGGATCTGCCGAAGTTTACGCTGGTCGGCGCAACAACGCGTGCAGGTCTTTTGACTGCCCCGCTCCGCGACCGGTTCGGTGTCATCCACCATCTGGAATTTTACACGGAGGAAGAATTGGCCAACATTATCCTGCACTCCTCAAAAGTACTGAATGTGGAGGTGGACCCGCAGGGAGCGCTTGAGATGGCGCGCCGTTCCAGGGGAACACCGCGTCTGGCAAACCGGATTTTAAAGCGTGTCCGCGACTTTGCCCAGGTGAAATACGATGGAAGAATCACAAAAGAGGTCGCATCATTTGCTCTCGATCTGCTGGAAGTAGACCGTTACGGACTGGATCAGACTGACCGGCTGCTTCTTACCACCATTATGGAAAAGTTCCAGGGCGGTCCGGTGGGACTCGATACCCTGGCAGCATCGATTGGAGAAGATGCCGGCACCATCGAAGATGTCTACGAGCCGTTCCTGATCAAATCCGGATTTATCAACCGCACTCCGCGCGGAAGAGTGGCAACGGAATTTGCCTGGCACCACCTGGGGCTGGAGGCACCGCGTAAGATCGAAGAGTAAAAGCCCTGAATCTTTCATTTTCTGTCGCTTTTTGCAGAAAAAGGTTGTTTTTCTTCCATTTTCGGTATATGATAGGTTATATTAGCCGGAAGTTTGGTCCGGTTAAATTCAGTGGAGGAAAAGCAAAAGAATGGCTGTAAAAAATACAACACAGGTTTTAATAGATGGAAAAAATTATCACACTGGGAGGCTATGAGAGCCCGGAATATCTGCAGAAAGTAGCTGCTTATCTGAATCAGAAGATCAGCGAACTTTCCCAGTCAGCCGGATACAACCGCCTGTCGGTGGATACGAAGCACACACTGCTTGCACTGAACATTGCAGACGACTATTTCAAAGCAAAAAGCCAGGTAGATACCCTCGAAGAGGATATGGAAGCCAAAGACCGGGAAACCTACGATATGAAGCACGATCTGATCGCAGCGGAAATCCAGGCCGGCGATCTGAAAAAAGAGCTGGAAGAGAAACGAATCGAGCTGGAACATGTGCGCGGCGAGATGGAAGAACTGCAGCGGCAGCTTGATAAGGCAAATAAGGATCTGGAAGATTTATTAAAAGCGTAAAAGAAGGAAAAACGGGGGATTGCGGAACAGGTAATCGCCCGTTTTTAGGAGATAAAGATGAAGACAGAATTATTAGCACCAGCCGGTTCGATGGAAGCGTTAAAAGCGGCGGTTTCCGCCGGTGCGGATGCCGTCTATCTCGGCGGAGCCGCATTCGGCGCAAGAGCGTATGCAAAAAATCTGGATGAGCAGGAGATTCTCTCAGCCATCGATTACGTCCATCTGCGGAACCGGAAACTGTATCTGACGGTCAACACCCTCTTAAAAGAGGAGGAACTGGAAGAGAAACTGTATCCGTATCTGCGTCCGTACTATGAGCAGGGACTGGATGCCGTGATTGTCCAGGATATGGGCGTTTTAAAGGCGGTCCGCTCCTGGTTCCCGGATCTCGACATTCATGCGAGCACACAGATGACAGTGACAGGATCTGCGGGAGCGCGTTTCCTGGAGAGCCTTGGCGCGACGCGTGTGGTACCAGCCCGTGAGCTTTCGTTTGCGGAGATCCAGAAAATCCACCGGACGACCAACCTTGAAATTGAATGCTTCGTCCACGGGGCGCTCTGCTACTGCTATTCGGGACAGTGCCTTTTTTACCAGCCTGATCGGCGGGAGAAGCGGAAACCGCGGAAGATGCGCGCAGCCGTGCCGTCTGCCGTACGAAGCGTACGATAAAGACAACCACCGCATGGGGGAGCCGGGCGACCGCTATCCGTTAAGCCCGAAGGATATGTGTACGGTAGAACTGCTGCCGGAGATTGTAAAATCCGGGATTATGTCCCTCAAAATCGAAGGCAGAATGAAAAAGCCGGAGTATACAGCGGGCGTTGTCAGCATTTACCGCAAATACCTCGATCTGTACGAAAAAAATGCCGTCCCGTTTCCACGTTCTGCCGGAGGACATGAAAAAAGCTGTATGAGCTGTATAACCGTGACGGTTTCAACAAAAGCTATTATACCGTAAGAAACGGACGCGATATGATGGCGCTGAAGAACGAAAAAGAGCAGGAAAATAAAAAGAAACAGCGCAGAAATGAGCAGCTCCTTTTATGAGATCCAGAGAGATTATATCGAGACTGAGGCAAAAGAGCCGATTTCCGGCTTTCTGACCCTGTATCCGGGCCAGCCGGCGTTCTTAAGTGCAGAAAGCGGAAAATACAGCGTAACAGCAGAGGCGGGCATGGTAGAACCGGCAAAGAAGCAGCCGCTGACAGAGGAACGCGTAAAAACACAGCTGGAAAAGACAGGCGAGACACCATTCTATTTCAAAGAACTCGATGTCTGTATGGATGACAACTGTTTCGTGCCGATGCAGACGTTAAACGAGCTGCGGAGAGGCGTTTCGGACCAGCTGGTGAAAGAGATGACAGAGCCATACCGCAGAAAAGCAGCGGAAAAGCCGGAACAGGAAGCAAAAGCATCTGGAAAACCGGACCAGGAGAACAGGGCAGAAAAGAAAATGGAGCTGACCGCATCTGCCGAGACGAGAGCCCAGTGGAATGCGCTGCTCGAGATTCCGGAGATCACGACGATCTACGCCGGCATGGGATGCTTCAAACGGGAAATCTTCGAAGAACAGGCGGAAAAAGGAATCCTGCAGGCGAAAGAACTGGGAAAACAGGTTTATCTGATGCTGCCGCACGTTGTGCGTGAAGGCGATCTGAAGGAATACCGCGACACGTTCCGCTGTCTGAAGGAGATCGGTCTTGGCGGTTTCCTGATCCGCAATCTCGAAAGCTTTTCATTTTTGAAAGAGATGGGAATGGAAAAGGATATCCGGCTCGATTACAGCGTTTACACGTACAACAGCCGTGCGCAGGCATTCTGGCAGGAGCAGGGCGTGCAGCGTGATACCGTTCCGTATGAGCTGAACGAGCGGGAAATCGGAAAACGTGACAATACGAACAGCGAAATGGTGGTCTACGGCTACCTTCCGATGATGGTTTCCGCCCAGTGTGTCCAGAAGAACCTGAACGGCTGCAATCACAGTTATTCTCTGGTACGCTTAAAAGACCGGATGGGAAAATACTTCCCGGTGAAGAGTTACTGCACCTCGTGCTACAGTGTGATCTACAACAGCCTTCCGCTCGGCCTGGTAAAAGAAGCCGATGAGATCCGGTCCATGCATCCGGCTGCGGTGCGGCTGAAAGTTTTTACCATCGAGACACTGGAGGAGACAAAAGAAATCGCCGCTGCGTTTGCTGGAACGTACTGTAAAGGAATCGCAGTTCCGGCCGAACAGGAATATACCAAAGGCCAATTTTCCGCCGGGAAAGTAGAGTAAACGGTGAGGAAAAAATAAGGGGAATTTATGGCAAAATACCATTGTTCAGTTATCAAAATATGTGATTACCTTCCTCATGATCTGGTTTTACCGTGCAGTCGTTTGCTGCACTCAAAGAGCGGGATGAGGATGAGCGCCATTACATTCTGATGCGGCAGATCATCATGATCATTCTGATGAATTTCATCTGTTTCTTCGTGATGTTCCTGCAGGAAGGCGAAGTATCAACGATTCAGATGTTTCTGCTCACGATGGCGTATATCCTGGGCGTACAGATCCTGTACCGCCTGATTTACCGGAAGGCATCGATGATCCTGGTAAACAACATGTGTATGCTGCTCTCGATCAGCATGATTATTCTGACGAGACTGAGCGTGTCAAAGGCGATGTCCCAGTACAAAATTCTGGCGGCATCCACACTGCTCTGCTTCATCATTCCGGTCATTGTCCGAAAGGGCAAGTTTCTGAAAAATCTGACCTGGATTTACGCTGTGCTCGGAATTGCCATGCTTTCCGTCGTTATGGTGCTTGGCTTTACTTCCGGCGGTGCGAAGCTGTCGATCGAAATCCACGGCATTACGTTCCAGCTCTCCGAGATTGCCAAGATCACACTCGTGTTCTTTATGGCAGGCATGCTGCGCGAGGATAATTCCTTTGGAAACGTTGTGAAAGCAACGGTCGTTGCGGCAGTTCATGTGCTGATCCTTGTTGCATCCACCGACCTTGGAACTGCGTTCGTCTTCTTTATGGCGTACGTGGTTGTAATCTATGTGGCAACGAGAAAAGCCAGATATCCGCTTTTGGGACTTGCGGGAATGAGTGCCGCCTGCGTTGTGGCGTATTTCCTGTTTTCCCATGTACGGAACCGTGTGGCACTCTGGCAGGATCCGATCGGAAACTGGGATATCAGCAGCCAGTTAGCACAGGGACTCTTCGGCATGTGCTCCGGCGGATGGTTCGGAACCGGCCTTTTCGAGGGACGGCCTGACATTATCCCGGTTGCAACGAAAGACTTTATTTTCTGTGCGATCTGTGAGGAGATGGGCATTATCTTCGGAATCTGCCTGATTCTGCTGTGCATGTCCACATTCCTTCTGATTATCAATATTTCCATGAAGATGAGCAAACGGTTCTACAAACTGATTGCCATGGGTCTTGGAACGGAATATGCGACACAGGTGTTCCTCACCATCGGAGGAACCATTAAATTTATTCCTATGACAGGTATCACGCTGCCGCTGGTCAGCTATGGAGGAAGCTCTATGTTCTCCACGGTGCTGATGCTGTCGATCATTCAGGGATTGTACATCTTAAGGGAAGACGAAGGTGAGGAGCTTGAGAAAAGACAAAACAAGAAGAAACGAAACCAGCAGAAAAACGACCCAGGCGCCAAGAAAAACGACGCCCGGACGAAGAGACCGAAAGACGAAAGAAGAGCGGCAGCCGGAACGACGGACAGGGAAACCCGCCAGAAGTACCGCGAGCAGCCGGATGAATTCGAACGGCGGATCGAAGAGCAGACCGAGAACAGCCTCCACTGGTAAGGCGGCAAACAACGGCGCAGGGCCGTATCTGATCGTTTCGTTCCTGTTCGTGGCCATGTTTCTTGGGCTGATCGCGTATCTCGTTTACTTTAATGTCGTGCGGAAAGAAGAATTTCTGAATAGTTCTTACAATACGAGACAGAATAACTATGCAGAGCGCGTGATCCGCGGAACAATCTATTCTGCGGACGGCCAGGAACTGGCAAAGACGACGACAGATGAAAACGGGGATGAGGTAAGAACGTATCCGTTCGGCAGCCTGTTTGCGCAGGTGGTTGGCTACACGGGAAAAGGAAACAGCGGCCTCGAATCTTCCTACAACTATATGCTGATGGAGTCCCATACAAGTAAGTTAAAGCAGGTAAAGAATGAATTCAGCGATGCGAAGAACCCGGGAGACAGTCTCTATACAACGCTGAATACAACACTCCAGCAGGCCGCGGCCGATGCACTGGACGGATACCGCGGTGCAGTTGTCGTGCTGGAGGCAAAAACGGGCCGTGTACTTGCCAATGTGAGCAATCCGGTTTTTAATCCTAATACGATTGATGAGGACTGGGAGGCACTGAACGCAGACGATGAGAGCGGCGTGTTTCTGAACCGCGGTCTGCAGGGAAGATATCCGCCGGGATCTACGTTCAAGATTGTTACTTCGCTTGCGTATCTCCGTCAGAACGGCACACTGGACGGTTTTTCGTTCGACTGTGACGGTGAGCTGACAGCAGGAAACTATACGATTCACTGCTCCGGCGGTGAAGTGCATGGACCGGAAGATTTTGCAGGTGCGTTTGCACATTCGTGCAACTCTGCCTTTGCACAGATTGGCCTTGGGCTGGATAAAGATGCCTTCCGCTCGCTGGCGGATTCCCTGTATCTGAACAGCCGTCTGGATCTGGAGCTTCCGACCAGCAAAAGTTCTTTCGACCTTGATTCGACAACGGCGGATGCTCTTGTGATGCAGACCTCCATTGGCCAGGGTGATACGCTGGTAACACCGATGGAGATGGCACTGATCGCCTCCGCGGTTGCAAATGACGGAGAAATGATCAAACCGCGTTATGTGGACAACATTGTGTCTGCGGACGGACAGGCAGTCAAAACCTTTTACAAAGAGTCTCTTGGCACGGTAATGTCCGAGAGCGAAGCCAATACGCTGACAGAGCTGATGAAAGGCGTTGTCCAGAGCGGAACTGCAGTTTCACTTTCGGATCTGCCGTACAATATCGCCGGTAAAACAGGAACCGCAGAACACGGAAGCGACGGAGAGACACCGCATTCCTGGTTTGTCGGATTCTCCAATGCGGATGATCCTGATATTGTCATTGCTGTTGTGGCAGAAAACGGCGGATATTCGAGTGAAGTCGCTGTACCGATTGCAAGACAGGTAATTGAAGCATATTATGCACAGCAGTAAACGATGAAAAAAATCGCGTTCGAACCGGAAAGGATGGGTTCGGGCGCGTTTTCTGAATTTTTAAGAAAAATGTTAGAAAAAGGATGCGGTTTTAAGGTTGCGCGGGGGCGGGAAAAGAGGTATACTTTTTAACAGAAGATCTGGCGGCAAGCGGGAAGAAAAGAGCTGTCAGGGAATGGAAAAACGCCAGAAGGAGCTTAAAACGTATGATCGAAGCAGTAAGCTGCGGAGGTATCGTAATCTACCGTGGAAAAATATTGACGCTTTACAAAAGCTACCGCAACAAATATGAAGGCTGGGTTCTGCCGAAAGGAACCGTTGAGCCGGGAGAAACCCATGAACAGACTGCTGTCCGCGAGGTATATGAGGAGTCCGGCGTACACGGCACCATCATCAAGTACGTGGGAAAAAGCCAGTACAGCTTCAGCATTCCGGAGGACACCGTGGCAAAAAGAGGTGCACTGGTATCTGATGGTCTCATCCGGCTACTACAGCCGTCCACAGAGAGAAGAATACTTTGTGGATTCGGGCTATTACAAGTATCACGAAGCATATCATCTGCTGAAGTTTTCCAATGAACGGCAGATTCTGGAAAAGGCCTATCAGGAGTATCTGGAACTGAAGAGAGCAAATTTATGGAAGGTTCAGCCACAGGCTCAGGGAAAATATGGTAAACTGGTATAAAAATCTGTACGTCGGGGATACTGCAAAAAATGAAACAGAAAAATGGATGCGCCGGATTGAGAACAAAAAATGCAGTTCCGGGAGTCTGGCTCCTCACACTGCCTTCCAATCAGCAGAACAATCTGGATGTAATTCCGGCGGATCTGCTTTTGCAGCCGGCCGTGCGGAGAAACTGTCCGATGATTGTCGGACTTGCCGTGTCGCGCGAGGAAGCTTTTGAGCTTGTGGAGGCGATCGCATTGGAAACTTATCGGGAAACCGGAGAAGTAAAAATCCGGGAATGGCTGCTGAACCGGATTGAGGGATGTGAATGATACATATACTATTCATGATTTTGAAGGCACTGGGGATTTTACTCCTTGTTTTACTGTTTCTCGTGCTTCTTATCGTCTGCACCGTCCTGTTTCTTCCTTTTTGCTACCGGGCGCAGGTTCTGAAAGAAGAAGAGGGATTTGCCTGCGTAAAAGCGAGCGGAAGAGTATCGTGGCTTTTCGGAGCTGTCGCGCTGACGGCCTCGTATGAGGAACAGAAGCCGGAGGCGCAGATTCTGCTTTTCGGGGCATCACTGGAAACATGGAAACGGCGGCTGAAAAAGATCCGCCGGGGAGAAGCGTCCGTGCCCCGGACGGAGGAAAATGAGACAGAAAATGCGCTGGAAGCAGAAAAAACAGCAGAGCAGAAAGCACCGGACCAGAAAGAAAAGCAGCAGAAGGTGACAGCACAGAAGGAGCAGCCAGAGCAAGAGCAGGAACCGGATGCGCCGAAAAAAAGCATTCTGGAACGGTTTTTCGGAAGGATCGAATATCTTCCGGAAAAACTGCTGAATCTTGCCAGCCGTCTGCTGCAGACAGCTTTCCGGCTGTTGGAACTTCCGTTCCGTCTGCTTGAAAAACTGGAGCAGAAAATCCAGGCAGGCAGACGGTTTAAAAAGGAAAGTGGGAGAGTGTGAAAAAATTTCTTCCGTTCGAAGATGTTCCGTGAGGCGCTGCTCCATGCAAAGAAAGAAGTGCTTTATTTCCTGAAGAAAGCAGCACCGAAAAAAGTAACCGGCACAGTCCGGTTCGGATTTAACGATCCGGCACTGACCGGAGAGACACTCGGCATTCTGGGTATGATTTATGGAAAACTGCCGAAAGACCTTTCCATCCAGCCGGATTTCGAACAGGAAATTCTCCAGGGCGATGTCCGGATGAAAGGAAGTTTTTCAGGCTGTGACAGCAGCCGGCATTGCACTTCGATTATTCCGGGATCAGAATCTTCGGAAAACCATACGACATTTCAAACACAAGGAGGCCTAAAAGATGGCAGAAAAGGACAACACATTTCAGAATACCGTAGAAGCACTGTTCCGCGGAATGGACAGTTTTATCACAACAAAGACGGTCGTAGGTGAGGCGATCCACATTGAGGATACGATTCTTCTGCCGCTGGTAGACGTTTCCTTCGGCGTGGGAGCGGGTGCATTCGCAGAAAATGCAAAGAACAATGCAGGAGGCGGTATGGGCGGCAAAAATTTCTCCGAGCGCCGTTCTTGTCAATCAGCGAAAAACGGAACGCGTCTGGTCAACATCGAAAAACCAGGATGCTGTGACCAAAATCATTGACATGGCTCCGGATCTGATCAGCCGCTTTACCGGCAAAAAGGAAGAGGACGGGTATACCGCAGAGAAAGTAGAGCATATAATAAACCAAGAGGCGGATAAGGAGTAAGCTCGTTTGTGCAGAATTTTAGGTTTTCTGCTGTTTTGGATGGGGGTCGGGCTTCTCATCAGCCTGATGATCCGCAGCTCATTTCTTACGGTTCTTGCGGCCGCTCTGCTGCTGTGCGTGGGATATCATCTGTTCTGCAATACAGGGGAATAGTGAAAGATGCACAAAAAGATCGGAAATGAACTGGCTGATTTGTACAGAGAAATACTTGCAAAATGAAGAAAGCTGCGCTATAATAAGTCCATCTTAAATGAATCAGCCAACTATACTAATATCATAGATCAAGACGAGGGCGTCTTACCAGAATGAAAGTTTCGGTAGGATGCTCTTTTTCTTTTGCTAAGCATATGGATCGTTGGCAGGTTCAGCTTAAGAGACCACGCTATTTTTTTCTCCCTTTTAAAATATAAAAAATAGAGCACAACAGGGCATAAGCGAAAACTTATGTCCTGTTTGCTCTTCCCAGAACTTTTTTTAAAATCTTAATTCTATTTTTAAACAGCAAAAAAGCCTTCCCGGACTGGAAAGGCCTTTTAACCATTCAACTTATGCACGCTCTACTTTTCCGGATCTTAAGCAGGAAGTACATACGTACATTTTCTGCGGTACACCGTCAACTTTAACTTTGACAGATTTTACGTTAGATTTCCACATTTTATTGCTTCTTCTATGTGAATGACTTACGTTGTTTCCGAAATGAGCACCCTTCTCACAAATTGCACACTTTGCCATGATTGCACCTCCTTGACATACGTACTTGAGTCAAAACGCATTTTTAGACTCACAACATAAGTCATTCTAACAGATCTATACCGGTTTTTGCAA
>ENA-OQHD01000711-OQHD01000711.1-human-gut-metagenome-genome-assembly--contig:-NODE-711-length-11251-cov-3.306904_pt1 | contig 11251 bp, 12 predicted proteins | sample MGYA00242560_ERZ504711 | MGnify/ENA primary metagenome ERZ504711 (study PRJEB26092, sample SAMD00036198) | human gut metagenome | host: Homo sapiens | study: EMG produced TPA metagenomics assembly of... | reverse complement strand
TGAACACTAAGCAAAGATAAGTATTAGATATGTTTGAAATCGGTATTTCACATGGAGAACACAGATTGCCATAATTTGTTGAGGAATTTGCGAAGTCTCCGTAGAGGTGATTTCGCTTTTGAGTTTGTGATATCTTACTTTACTATAAAACTTATCGAAACGGAGCGGGGCAACAAATTAGACTGGAAAAAATAATTTTTTATTATTATAGATTGTGTGGTAAAAATCCGGTTTTACAAATAAAATAGTTATCAGCATTTTTAGGCTTTGTAGAGCGAAAGATTTTGATATGATTCTATATTGCAGTATTATAAATATTTTTACGGAAGATAGCGTATACATGATTATATCCCAATGAATAGGAAGAGTGATTCGGAAGACCTTTGTTTGACAATCAGATAGAAAGGACCGCCACTACTGCCATAGTGACGGCCGTTGCATAGTTATATATGTCGCTTTGAGAGAAGGCCAGTTTACTGGCTTTCATTTTTTTATATAATATGGCAGGCAATATGAAGCAATTAACGTTTGCAAAATAATGGGGTTAATTAAGTTATACAGAAAATAATTTGAATATCAATTTTTTGCTTTGGTTTCAGCAATTGTAAAATATAAATTATAATTGAATTTTGATTGCTGATCGAAATGCACACAAAACATTGATGATACAAGCAAAATAAGATATTATGTGATTGAAATTCAGCAATACATTTGTTTGTAAAATCAACGGTAGAGGGTCAGGGCTTGATCGTTTGGTACAGTTAAGGAGGGACATTACTATGGAAAAATATAGGATTATCTATTGAGTATAGTGAAGGTAAGAGTACCATTTTAAATATTCCTGACACTAAGATATATACAGCGGGTGAAAATTTTGTGTGATCTTATGGCGGGAAATTCATTATATATCCTGTTGAGAAAAGTAAGAGTTTATCCATTCTGCTTCCCAGACGGTGACGATCCGATTACACCAGATAATGTAGACTTTGGAGAGCAGTTTGTTGTAAGAGGACTCTTGGGCGATTTCGATGAGGACCCTGTTGCAGCACAGCTATCAGCAAGCCCTTTTTTACAGAACGATAGAAAGACACAGAAGTCTTATCGGAAGGAGCCAGAAAGAACTGGATGCTTATATTTCTGAAAGAAATGCAGAGATAGCAGCAGATGTAAGATGGGATTATATCGGTGAAGGACTTCAACTTCGTAATATGCATGGATTCCTGATGACATGTTATGCGGAGTATTTGGTGGACGTCATAGATAGCATAAATTTTTTTTCGAATCTTTGGCTGCGGTCATGTCTGGAACCGAAACTGAATTTGACAAAGAACAGGTTAAGTGGTTGAACGAACTTCTTTCAAAGCAGGAATCTATCAAAGGTGTGGAGACAACTATTAGGTATGATGCTAAGAAAGATTCATATGGCTTGGTATACAATTTTAATAGTTTACTTGCTCTGGTGGTATTTGAGTATATCCAGATGAAAAACAATGGTGTAAGGCTTATGAAGTGTCAAATCCTGATTGTGGGAGATATTTTATAGCAAAGAGAAAAACCGCCATGTATTGTTCATATCCAGCACCGCAGGATGAGAAGCGTAGCTGCAAGAAGGTATATCCGCAAATAACCAGTCAGCGAAGACGCAATGGAGATGCGGCAAGGAAAGCATACCGCAATACACAGTCAAAACTTATTCATCGGAGAACCGCAAATCCGGATATTGAGAAATACAGACAGAATGTGGATGATCTTCAAAAAAAGGTATAAAGAAAAAAAGGGAAGCTGTAGATAATGGGACGATGTCTCTTAAGGAATTTAAGGACTGGCTTAATTCATATTAGTGTTAGAGAGGATGAGTAATATGATGAATTTGAATGGATTAACAAAGATTTTTACGGGTAACGGAGGAACAATCAGATTTGCAATTGCAGGTGTGACTATACTTGGTATTGTAGGGACTGTTGTGGAACATAATTATGGAGTCTCAGGAGGATCTGGTAATGGCAGATTTTTCTCGTTTCATCCATTAGGTGCTGTTAACACAAGACAACCGGCACCTTGTATCGTGGATGAAGGACGGAATGTGATAGATGGGTCGGTAGAAAGCAAAGAAAATAAAATTGCTGAGAAGAACGTATGATGCTTGTTGTACGGAAGAAGCTCAAATGAATCACTTTCTGACATATATAAATATAAATTTGTAGCTCTTATAAAAAACTACACTCAAACGTGTGAAAAATAAGTTCAAAGTGCGAAAAAACGTGTTATACTGTTGAATATGAAGATGCAGATAATTAATTTACAATACTCAACAATTGAGAGTGAGGTTATTTATGGCAATTTCTTATAAACGATTATTCAAACTAATGATTGATCGAGATATAAAGAAAAAATGATTTAAAAGCAGAGCACCGGACTCAGCTATACAACGATTTCCAAACTTGAAAAATGGAGAAAAGTGTTACAGCCGATGTACTGGATAAGATATGTTGTACAGTTGGAATGTCAGTTAAATGATATTGCTGAGATTATACCGGATAAAGAGGAGCATTAATAGATGTGGTGCAAATTTTGCAATATAGAGACAAATGAAGAAACATGCCCGGTTTGCGGAAAACCCACATCGGAAGACATTCCTATTGAAATCTATTGGTGTGATTCTTGTAAGGTACCTGTCATTAAGCAGACGACGGATAATCACAAGGAGGATTGTCCTTGTTGTGGAGGCAAAAATGAAGTATCTTGCAAAGGATATCAGACCGGTATTTCCGGAGGAACGCCTTTTGATGGAACTTCTTCTGAAAAAAGAACCAAATACATATGCGAAATCTTCTGTTTGGGCATCAACAGGTAGCAGATATTATATTGATGGAAAAGCAAAGAATATTCCCGGTAAAGTCTATACTGAAACTGATACTGTAAAAAAATTGCAGAAGATATCGCTAGATATAAAGAAACAAATACATATGAATATTTCAATATATATGCTGAAAGGTTTGTAGAAGCCAATAGAGACAGGCTGAATTACCTTATTGATGAAGCAACAGAGTTTGTCAGGGAGACAGCAGCAAAGTATAAAGAAGAAAACCGTATCATTTCTTTTTCGGGAGGTAAGGATTCTACCGTTACAGCAGATGTTGTAACAAAGGCTTTGAGTGACCCAAGCCTTGTACATAATTTTTGGAAATACTACACTTGAGTTTCCTACTACTTTGGAATATGCAAAGCGTTTCCGCGAGAATCATCCGCACGCAATATTCCAGATTGCTAAGAATAATGAACAAGAAATTTTTAAGCATGGCGAAAGAAATCGGCCCTCCAGCACGTATGATGAGATGGTGCTGCAGCATGTTTAAGACGGGACCGATTACTAGAGTTTTAAATAGCATGTACAGAAATCAGCAGGTTCTGACTTTTTATGGAATCCGCAAATCAGAATCTGTATCAAGAAGTAAATACAATCGTGTAGAGGACAGTTCGGAATCTGTAAAGATCAATAAACAGACGGTAGCAGCTCCGATTTTCTTCTGGCTGGATGCGGATATCTGGCTGTATATCCTAGCTGAAAAGATAGATTTTAATGATGCTTATCGTCTGGGATATGAAAGAGTTGGATGTTGGTTATGTCCCAATAACAACACAAGAGATGTTTTTCTTGCCAATGTTTATATGCCTGAACGTGCAAAGGAATGGAGAGAATTCTTAATTGAATTCGCCAAAAATATTGGTAAACCGGACCCTGAAGAGTATATTGATTCCGGTGCATGGAAAGCACGGCATGGGGGGAAATGGTTTACCAGCAGCGCAGGATGTAAAGATTAAATTTACGAACTGTACGACGGAGGAACATGCAAAGATATATAAGCTCTCAAGGCCATTTGATGATGAATTGGTAGGTATGTTTGTTCCTTTTGGAAAACTGGCTCCTGAGTTGGGGAGAAAACTGCTCAATGAGACTATTGTTGTGGAACCAAGAACGAATGTCCCTATCATGTCAATCCAGCCATTTAAAGAAAATGATTTTGAATATGCTGTGAAGATCCGTACGATGAATGTTGCGGATCATGAGGCATTACAGAGAAAAGCTGGATATCAGGTGAGAAAATTCAATGCTTGCCATAAATGCCTGAAGTGTGAATCCGTATGTAAATCGGGTGCTATTTCTATTATGGGTGATTACTACTATATAAATCCTGATAAGTGTGTTCACTGTGGAATGTGTGTGAATCAGAAGATTTTACGTGGTGGATGTATGATGGATAAATACCTTAGAACAAAAGACTAGGAGTGGAAATACAAAAAGATGACTATGAAATTTCGAGCTCATGAAACATTCTTTATTCGAAAAGGATGGATCAGCAAGGGCATGAAAGCAATACATAATGATCCAAATGCTTTTATATCAAAAGAACGAAACCCAATGGATACTCTTGGTATTGGGTCTAATATGGTAAAATCCATGCGCTTTTGGATGCAGGCAGTTGGTATTACAGAAGAACCAAGCAGGGGAAGAAGAAGCCAGACATTTACACCGCTTGGAGAAAAGATTTATCAGCATGACAGATATATTGAAGAAATTGGAACACTATATCTTCTTCAGTACCGTCTTGCCTCACAGGATGAACTGGCTACAGCCTGGTATTATTTTTTCAATGTATTTAATATTACAGAATTTACAAAAGAGGATTTTGTTGGTGCATTAAACGGGTATGCGATTGATGGTGGTGAGGAGGCAGCACTTCGTTCTTTAACAGATGACTTTAACTGCATTATTGGTACCTATGTTCCAAGATATAAGACAAACCCGGGTAAAGTTTCCGCGGAAAATAACATCGATTGTCCGCTGGGAGAACTGGGATTGGTTGATATCGTGGATAAGGCAAAGAAAATTTACAGAAAGGTAACCCCTTCCGCAGAAAGTATCGATCCCTGGGTGGCACTTGCTGTGATCATGGATCAGGCAGGGGAGGCTACGGAAGTAGGACTAAATGAGTTACTGACAGGTGTGAAGAATATTGGAAAGGTCTTCAACCTTGATGTTATCACTATGATTGATGTGCTCCATGAAGCAGAGAAAACCGGTGCAATCAAGATTATTCGTACAGCAGGTTTGGATATTATCCGTATTGAGCACAGATATACGTTTGAAGAATGTGTCGACAAATTTTATGAATCGATAGAAAGAAACAGGAGATAAATATGGCAGATATGATTTCAGTGGCAACTGGATTCCAGAGTTCCGTCAATATCGCATATGATATCAATGACGAAGCAAAACTGCAAAAAATTATATTCCAACAAAATCTGCATTAAAGCTTCTTGAAGATATCCTTCTCAGTACTGGGAAAGGAGTCTACTGACAGAGCAAGGATTTTGATTGGTGCATATGGAAAAGGCAAGAGTCATATTGTACTCATGATCTTGTCTATCCATTATGTAAAAAAGATATTACACATTTTTGAAAGCTAGGAATTCCGGTAACTTTGGAAAAAAGTAAAAAACCCAGAGTTGTATCAGCTGATCAAGAATTATTATGCCGGCAAAGGGAAAATTCTTCCAGTTGTGATTTCTGGAAGCAGCAACTCCCTTGCACAGGCTTTTCTTCTCGCGCTTCAGCGCACCCTTGCGGAAAATGAACTGAACGATATTATGCCGGAGACAAATTATCAGGCGGCGGTTAATACGATTCAGCGATGGAAAGGTGATTTTCCAGATACATATGAGCAGTTTAAAGGATTGCTTACGGATGATGTTGAAGAATTCGTAGGGCGTCTTACTGATTTTGATCCTTCCGCATATGAAGAATTTGAAAAACTGTATCCCTCACTTACTGCAGGAAGCTCTTTCAATCCTTTTATTGGATTCGATGTTGCTGATCTGTATGAGGAAGTTGTGAAAGCCCTGAAACCGAAAGGATATTCAGGAATTTATGCCATTTACGATGAATTCAGTAAATATCTTGAGAATCATATTGCTGATGCAACTAAAAGTGATACAAAGATGCTTCAGGACTTTGCTGAAAAGTGTGGAAGAAGTGCAGATAATCAGCTTCATCTGATGCTGATCTCGCACAAAGAGATTACCAGTTATATTGACCGTGCGTCAAAAGCGATGGTTGATGGATGGAGAGGTGTGTCTGAGAGATTTCGTCACGTCTATCTGAACAATAACTTCACGCAGACCTATGAGATCATTGCTGCAGCAATAGAAAAGGATCAGGAACAGTGGTCTGCATTTGTTGGTGAACATGATACGGAGTTTCAGGGAATGAAGTATCTGTATAGTGGACATCCATTGTTTTCGGATACATATGAGGAAGGTATTGACCGTGTGATCTATGATTGTTATCCACTTCATCCGGTATCAACCTTTATCCTTCCAAGATTGTCAGAAAGAGTGGCACAGAATGAACGTACACTGTTTACGTTTATTTCTGCGACCGGAGAGTCTACACTATCTGCGTTTTTGAAGAAAAATGCAGATAATGCGTTTGAACTGGCAACCCCGGATCTTATTTATGATTATTTTGAACCACTTCTCAAACAGGAAGTGTATTCTGGGAACCTTCATAAGTATTACATCCTTACATCTTCTATTCTTAGAAAAATCGATGAGAATAGCCTGGATGCAAAGATTGTCAAAACAATCTCGTTGATCTATATTCTTGAGCAGTTTGAGAAACTTCGTCCAACAGTGGATGAACTGAATGGAATTTTTGCTGCATATGGAGCGGATGCTGTTAATGAGGCGGTAAAACGTCTTGTAGAAGATAAATATGTTGTTTATCTGAAGAGAAGTAATAGTTATCTGCGTTTAAAAGAGACTTCAGGTGTGGATATCCGTGCTCAAATTTCAAATATTGTGGAAAAGCGGGCATCAAAACTGGATATAAAAGCAGTCCTTAATGAGTCAAACTTTGATCATTATCTCTACCCGTCAAGATACAATGACGAAAAAGAGATGACCAGATACTTTGATTTCAGATTCATCGACAGTTCTGAAGTTAGTGAAGATACAAACTGGGCGATTAAACGAGAGAATATTCAGGCGGATGGGGTTGTTTTTGCCATCATTCCTGAAAAAGACGAGGAGATTGAGGGATTAAGAGCGATTCTTAAGAAATCCACGGCAGGATGTGTTGATTGTGTATTTGTTATTCCAAATAGATATCAGGATATCCGTTCAGCAGTGTCTGAATTTGATGCGGTGCAGATTCTTATGCAGACAGTGGATGATGACCCAGTACTGTTTGAGGATTATGAAGTTGTTTATGAAGACCTTAGAGATGTCCTTAGGGCATTTATCGAAGTATATACAAGACCGGAAAGACGAGGAGCAACATATTTTTATAACGGAAGTTTACAGCCTATAGCTAGAAAATCAGACCTGACAAGCTTGCTTTCAACGATTTGTTCTGAACTTTACGGCCTGACACCGGTTATCAATAACGAGGTAATTAACAAGGAAGAACCTACTACGGTCGCCACAAACAGCCGTAATAAATTGATCGCAGGGCTGCTTAGGACTGAATTAGAACCTAACCTTGGTCTTAGTGGAAGTGGACAGGACGTATCCATCATGCGAAGCACAGTGCTTAATACAGGTATAGTTGTTGAGCAGGATGGTGTAGTAAGACTCAATCTCCAACCAGAAGATGAACTGCTTGCTGGAATGCTGGCTGTTATTGAATCTTTTGTGATCAATGCAAGAAAAAATGACGGGGCATGTTTTGCAGATCTTTATAAAGAATTGACATCTGCAGAGCAGCATATCGGCTTAAGAAAAGGTTTGATTCCTATTTATCTGTCTGTAGTATTGCACGAATACAAGAAAGAAATTGTTATTTGTGACAGATATGGTCAGATTACGATGAATGCTGATGCGATTGAACAGATTAATGCCGAACCGGGATTGTTTACACTTTCTTATATTGATTGGAATCCTGAAAAGGAAGAATATATTGCTGCTCTTGAGGAAGCATTCAGTGAATATGCGATTGAAGACAGAACGACGGCTCCGTATGAATATGTCATGATTGCTATGAAGCGTTGGTATATGGAACTTCCGAAGTATGCTAAGAACGCAAAATCCGTTGCTGGCAAAAAAGTTGCGAAAGAGTACAAGTTGTTCTTACAGGAAATGCGCAAGAATGTAGGAAGTTATAATCTAATCTTTAATGCCATTCCTAAAATTTATGGTGCAGAAACGGTAAACAGGGAACTTGCTGAGAAAGTAAGAATGACTAAGAATTATTTCGATGGTGCACTTGAGTGTCTGAAGAATGAGCTTTCAGAGAAGATGCGGAATATGTTCTGTACACTTGACACCGCAGCATGTGAAAAGATGTCTCTGCCGTCCATTATTCGTGACTGGTGTGGAAAAATTAGATCAGGCAGCTTTTGAGCAGCTGTTTACTGATGGGACCGATCGTTGTTTAGTGCTTTTCAGAGATGTAACGAACGACGAAGATGCGTTTATTGCAAAAGCAGCTAAGATGGCAACAGACCTTCGTTTAGAAGACTGGGATGAAGATGTTATCAGTATGTTTAGCGGAAACATGGAGCAGTACCGCAATACTGCTGAAAGTTTCCATCGTACTGAAGAAACCGTATCAGCTGCAGAGATTACAGAAGACTATGAACTGACATATAAAGACGAAAATGGCAAGGCGGTTACTAAGCGTTTTGCTAAGGTTGAAGAAAGCAGAAGAGGAAAACTTCTTTACAATGCAATCATCTCTCAGCTTGATTCTATGGGGCAGGCGATTCCAGAACAGGAAAAACGTCAGATTCTTATGGAAGTATTAAAAGAGATGTGTTGAAAGGAGCTGTAGACGCATGGCATATTTTGATAATGCTGCGACAACTTATCCAAAACCAGAATGCGTTTATCAGTATATGGATAAGTTTTATCGCGAATGTGGCGGTAACGCGGGAAGAGGGAATTATGAACAGGCAAAAAGTGCCGGCGAATTGATAGCAAACACCAGGTCAATGATTCAAGATTTGCTTCATTGCCCTACAAAACAGGTTGTCTTTGAGCCGACAGCAACGATTGCTTTAAACCTGATCATTCAGGGAAATATTGAACGCGGGGCACATAATATTTATGTGTCTCCGTTTGAACATAACGCAGTTACCAGAGTTTTGCATCACTTCGAAAAGCAGGAGAAGATTGTTGTAAGACAGCTGACCGTTGGAGAAAACCTTAGATATGATATGGAGCGTATCCGTTATCAGTTTGAGGAAGAAAACCAGATTTCGTAATCGTATCACATGCAAGTAATTCTTTCGGTGTTGTTGCGCTATTAGAAGATATTTTTGCTTTGGCAAAAAAGTATGGAGCGAGAACTTTAGCAGATATGTCCCAGACTGCCGGTTTGATAGATACAAATGTCGGACTGGAAACTTTTGACTATGCAGTTTTTGCTGGACATAAGACATTGTATGGTCCGACTGGAATTTCTGGATTTGTTATGAATCCAGAAGCGGATTTTCCTGCTGTTTTGTTTGGTGGAACTGGTTTTGAGTCTGCAAATCAGGATATGCCAGAATCTCTACCGCAAAAATATGAAGCAGGAACCTTAAATATTGCAGGAGTTGCTGGTCTATATGCTGCAATTAAGTGGATTAATGAAACAGGTCTTGGTATAATATGGGAAAAGGAGCAGGAACACAGAGCAAAACTGATGGAAATTCTCTCAGGGTACGATTTTATTCATGTCGTTGGTGCGGATAAAGATGTTCCGTATGTTGGAATTGTGTCCTGTCTGATTGATGGAATCAGCAGTGATTCTGCCGGAAATATTTTTGATGCGCAGGGTATTTCTGTAAGAACAGGTTTAGAGTGTGCACCATTAGCACATCAGTTCATGAATACTTATCCTGCGGGGACCATTCGTTTCAGTGTAAGTTATTTTACTTCGGACAAGGATTTCCAAAGAACTTAGGAGAGCACTGGATTATATAGAGGATAATTTATAACGTGAATATATAAACAAAGGAGAAGACAATGGCTAACTCAAATTATTCTGATTTCAAAGAAATTCGTCAGAGACATTGACGACAGAAAAATTCTTGTTGCCTGATTTCCAGAGAGATTTTGTATGGAAAGATGAAGAGAGGCAGAAAAAACTAGTTGCATCTGTACTTACCAAGATGCCAATCGGGAGCATATTACTCTTAACATCCAGTGCTGACGAGTACTGCTCAAAAATAATCGGGCGTAATGCAGACCTTAATACGTCAGATATTACTGGTGATGTGGATTTTCTTTTGGATGGACAGCAGCGTATTACGGTTTTGACGAATGTATTTTCAAATGTAATTCATGATAAATGTCCAAGAGTATCCGAATTGGTCAGCCCATCTTTGAAACGGAGATTCTTTTTAAAGATTCCGAAATGGATTGATGTCCATAACGGAAAAGAAGCGGATTTATTTGGAATTCAGACATTAGCTTTTCCGCTGGCAAATCCAGATGTGGATATTCCGGAATTTCTTTCTGGAGAGATATTATCATTCATAGAAACACAGACTTTTAATGCAAACGATAACAAGCCGTATAATCCTCATAATAACCTGTCGACAGATTTGGATCAGTTCTGTACGAGTTTTTCCCAATGGATATCTGATTCCTCATTTATCTTTTGATACAAACAGGAAGTAAAAAAAAAGTCAGATGCAATTGCGGTTTAAGGACATTATGACCAGAATTTCGGAATATATCAAAAGTGAGATGTACGATTATTTTACGTCTCTTCCTTCTGATGCGGAACAGAGAGCGTTTGTGAAAAAGGTGATGCATGATGATCCGGACGAGTGCACTGAACTTCTTGACAAAGTTACGTATGTAGATGAGTTTGAAACCGTACTTGATAATCGCAAAGACATCTGGGTGGATTCCATGAAAATATATCTTGATTCTTGTGTGAAGACGGTATATCTTTCTCAGATCCGCGTAAGTGCATCCCAGAGAGGCCGTGCAATTGACATTTATGAGAATCTGAATATGGGTGGAGTATCTCTTAATACGTTTGATTTGATCATGGCACGTGTCGCAAAGGTTGATAAAAAGAACTTCCTGCAGCGAATCAAAGAAAGTATTGAGAGTACAAAAACTTATCCAAATTCTGTATTGGAGTCATCCATTAAAACGATTTTGAGTAGTGCATTGACCAATAAAACTTATAATGCAACTTTAAAAACGAATTGTATCAACAAGGGAGAATTAAACCCGAGATATATTGATG
>ENA-OQHD01000710-OQHD01000710.1-human-gut-metagenome-genome-assembly--contig:-NODE-710-length-11259-cov-3.534315_pt1 | contig 11259 bp, 15 predicted proteins | sample MGYA00242560_ERZ504711 | MGnify/ENA primary metagenome ERZ504711 (study PRJEB26092, sample SAMD00036198) | human gut metagenome | host: Homo sapiens | study: EMG produced TPA metagenomics assembly of... | reverse complement strand
TTACCGTAGTTTTTTACCATGTGTCACAACATCACAGTTTTACCAAAAGCGGCAGAGGTATTACACAATAACCAGCCGAACATTACCCGTTGTATGAATAATCTTGAGACAGAACTTGGATGTCACCTTTTTGTCCGTTCGAACCGCGGAGTCTCACTGACGCCTGAAGGCCAGAAGCTTTTTAACCACGTTGCGATTGCTTTCGAACAGCTTGAACTCGGAGAAGCCGAGCTCAAGCGTGACCAGAGTCTTACAAGCGGACTCATCTCCATCGGAGTCAGTGAAAATGCACTTCGTATTATGCTTCTGTCCAAATTAGAAGCATTTCACAATCATTATCCACATGTAAGGCTTAAGATATCCAACCATTCCACTCCGCAGGCGATTGCTTCCCTGGAAAGCGGACTGGTGGATTTTGCAATTGTAACAACTCCACTTTCTGTTCAAAAACAGTTTCAGAAAATCTCCCTGGGTTCTTTCCGGGAAATTCTGATCGCCGGCCCGAAATACAAAGAACCGGCTTCCCGCATCTGCTCACTGGAAGAACTTACGGACTACCCTTTCGTCTCGCTGGAAAATAACACCAGCACCAGAGATCTTCATATTCAATACTTTTCTTCTCACGGGCTTCCGTTCCGTCCGGATCTTGAAGTTACATCCACCGACCAGTGCCTGGCTTTGATCCAGCACAATCTTGGTATCGGCTTCTATCCGGAGAAGCTTGCAGAAGAACCGCTCAAGCGTGGAGAAATTCTTCAGATCCATCTGAAAGAATCCCTTCCTGCGAGACAAATCTGTCTTGTACAGAATGCTTCCAGACCACAGAGCATTGCAGCGCAAAAATCTAATCGAGACACTGATCCGTATCTAATGACGGATCAATGTCTCTTTTTCGTCCCTTTTTATCTTTCGTTTCTCCGGGATTCTATATCCAGGAACATCAACAGGAAACTGACGATCAAAAGTCCGCAGGATACCCAGATCATATGGATTCCATAATTGGCTGCAAAGATTGCCTACCGATTCGGCTCCTACCGCAAAAAGAACTATAATTCCAAAATAATACATTGCCTGCCGCAATTGTTCCGGCTTTTCTCTCTCAGATAGAAGGATAATGCCGCCGTTCCACTCCGTAAGTTTCCGATACACATAGTACTTGCATATGAAAATCCATTTACCTTCCGGAAACTCTGCACCTGCATCGCACAGGCAAAGGATACCAGAACAGTCGCGATCATATTTCCCCGCTGCGGAATAAATCCTACAACAAACAAAATGAGGATCTCTGCTCCCAGTATTCCCTGTCTCCAGTGCAAGCGCCTGGCATATTTGTACTTATTCTGGATCTGCTCCGCAATCAGAACACCTAAAGCAAATGCAAAAAGCGGAAATAAATATTTCAGTCCAGCCTCCCATTTTCCCGTCATGAAATTCTGGCTCATCAGCACCACATTACCTGTCTGTGCATTCGAGAATACTTCATTCCTCGTATTATAGGTATACGCATCCTGAAATCCACCCGACAAGGCCAGAAATGCACTACAGATGAATGCCTCCGACATCTGCTTCCCGGAAAATAAACTTTTCATTACTCCCATGTTTTCATCTCCTTAGAATAAAAACGGAGGATGATTCTCATACGTTCTTACGTTTTCCGATCCATCCCCCTCAGCAGACTATTATACGGAAGAATATCAAAAATGTGAAACGTATATTTGATATATCTTCCATATCTTTTTTATATATTCAATTTTATATTAAACATCCCAGACTTCTTCCGCAACTTCTTTTACAAATGAAACCTTTCTCCACTGCTTTTCTTCTTTTTTTACAATCCGCCTGTATATTTTTTCAATGCTTCCATATATGCTTTTCCATACCGGCTCAGTGCCACATCTTTCCGCACAATCGTTCCGATCCGCATATATTCGTCTACCAGAAGTGGTTTTCCGATAATATTCTCACCGTTCAGTTCTTTACTGATCACGCCGGAGCTTACCGTATACCCATCCAGACCAACCGCCAGATTGAAAAGTGTTGCCCGGTCTCTGACTTTGATGTTCTTATTCCGATCCAGTGTACTTAATATCTCTTCGGAAAAATAAAAGGAATTATAATCCCCCTGCTCAAATGACAGATACGGATACACCTCCAGATCTTCCAATGTCAGTGCTCCCCTGTCTGCCAGCGGATGCTTCGAGCTGATAAATACATGCGGCTTTGCTACAAACAGTTCATCGAATTTCAAATCATTCTGACGGATCATCTTCATAATGATCGTCTCATTCTGCGAAGAAGTATACAGGATACCGATCTCACTTTTTAACTTTGCCACATCCTCGATAATCTCGTAAGTCTGCGTTTCTCTTAAAGTAAAATCATATTTTCTCGCATCGAACTTGCGGATCACATCTACAAACGCATTGACCGCAAAAGAATAATGCTGGCAGGATACGGAAAATCTCGGATTCCGCTCATTTACATTCAGATACCGCTCCTGCATGAGGCCTACCTGATCCAATATCTGTCTTGCATAAGCAAGGAATTCATCTCCCTCTGCGGTGATCGTCACACCTTTATTCGTCCGGTGAAAAAATCGTCACCTGCATCTCCTGCTCCAGTTCCCGGATTGCATTGGTAAGACTCGGCTGGGAAATGAACAACTCTTTTGCAGCCTCACTTATCGTCCCCTTCTCCGCAACCATGGTAATATACCTTAACTGCTGTAATGTCATAAGCTTCTTCCTCCTTACAGCATATAGATCAGTGCATTACAGATACATGCCGCAATATTGCTTCCGCCTTTTCTTCCCCTTGCCACAATATACGGGGTATCCTCAAGCGTCAGGATCAGCTCTTTGGACTGTACCACATTTACAAAGCCGACCGGCACACCGATTACAAGCTCCGGACGGATTCTTCCGTCTTTGATCAGTTCATACAGATGGATCAGTGCTGTCGGAGCATTCCCAATGGCAAAGATCAGCTTTTCATTCCGTTCACACGCTTTTTCCATACTGGCAACGGCTCTTGTTGTTCCATTCTTCTTCGCCGCCTGCGCCACATCTTCATCCGACATAAAGCAGTATACCTGACCGCCGTACTGTGCCAGTCTCTTTTTCGTTAATTCCGGAACGCCCCATCTGTGTATCGGTTACGATGGAAGCACCGCCTCTGATCGCTTCGAGTGCTTTCTCCACCGCATGCTCAGAATACACCAGATTCTTTGCATAATCAAAATCCGCACTGGTATGTATGCAGCGCTTTGTAATTGGTGCCTGAATCTCTGGAAGGATAATACCTTCCTGCTCCAGTTCTTCCGTAATGATCTCAAAGCTTCGCTTTTCGATCTCTGTCGGAAGGACATTTTCTATCTCTATTTTTGTATGTGCCGCGTGATTATTTTTCTGTATATTCAACGTTTTCTTCCTTTCTCTTCATAGTCCGTCATAGCCCACATCTCATCTTTTCTAACTACAAAACTTGCCATCGGCAACTTCTCTTGCATACTTTGGTATCTACAGCTCCTTACGAATACATAGTAATCCCGAAAAATTATTTCTGCATTCCCATGATCTGATAGATTGCCTTCATGTCCAGATGTTTTCTGAGTATATCTGCCAGAAGATCATACTGGCTTTCTTTGAATGCTTTCAGGTCCACACCTTCCACTTCTTCCATTGAAAGTCCTTTCTTTTCTGCCAGGGATTTTACGATCTCCGATACAATTTTCTCCTTATCAAAAATTGCCGTGGATGTATGTTCCGTATACATTTCCATGCGAGATTCCGTCTGTACTGTTCTCTATTCTGTTTTCCGGCTCCATATCCGGAATCTGTCTGTCCTTTTTCTTCACCGTATCGTGAATCTGATTCATCGGACATCCTTCCAGAAGTTCGGTCTTTCCCATATGGATCTCGTATCCTTCAAACTTCAGATTCTCAAGTGCTTTCAGATTCCCCTCCACATGAAGGAGTGTTCCATTCACCCTTGTTCTGGTCTTTTCTGTGGTAAATGTAGTCGTTACCGGCAAAAGGCCGAGTCCTTTCATACTGCCGCCATCTTCCACGCCTTCCGGATCACTGAGCGACTGCCCCAGCATCTGATAGCCGCCGCAGATTCCCCAGACCACACAGCCGCCGGCATGCGCCTTTAGAATCTTCGCTTCCATTCCGCTCTGTCTTAACCATTTCAGATCTCCCATCGTATTTTTTGTTCCCGGAAGGATAATCATATCAGGATTTTTCAGTTCTCTTGGATTCTTTACATAACGCAGATTCACTCCCGGAGCATTTTCCAACAGCATGAAATCCGTAAAGTTCGAAATTCTCGGTGTCCGGATGACTGCGATATCCACCAGACCGATCCTTTCTTCTGCACCTTTTCCACCCTTTGTCATGTTAAAACGCTCTGTCAGACTGTCTTCATCTTCAATCTCGACCTGCATATACGGTGTAACTCCGACTACCGGAATGCCGCCTCTTTCTTCCAACATAACAATACCGGGATCCAGGATTGTCTTATCCCCGCGGAACTTGTTGATGACCAGTCCCTTTACACGTTCTTTCTCATCATCTTCCAGGAGCATAAGCGTCCCCAGAAGCTGGGCAAATACTCCTCCGCGATCAATATCTCCGACCAGAAGCACCGGCGCATCTACCATCTTCGCCAGCCCCATATTTACAATATCATCTTTCTTCAGGTTGATCTCTGCCGGACTTCCCGCTCCTTCGATCACAATGATGTCATTCTCTTCTTCTAATTTGTGAAATGCTTTCATAATGTCCGGTATGAGCTGCTTTTTATAAGCAAAATATTCTCTTGCACTCATATTCTTCAAGACTTCACCATTTACGATCACCTGTGATCCTACATCGTTGGTCGGCTTTAACAGGATCGGATTCATCTCTACCTGCGGCGCCACGCCTGCTGCCTCTGCCTGCACAACCTGTGCACGTCCCATCTCCAGTCCATCCTCTGTAATAAAGGAATTCAGTGCCATATTCTGGGATTTGAACGGAGCCACCCGGTATCCGTCCTGTTTGAATATTCTGCAAAGTCCCGCACACAGAAGACTCTTTCCTGCGTTGGACATTGTCCCCTGTATCATAATTTTTCCAGCCATGTTATCAACCTTTCATTCTCTTCTTCTGATCTTATTGCAATCCGGTAATGCCCTTCTGTCAGTCCTTCATAGTTACTGCAGTCCCGGATCAACAGTCCGCTTTTCAGTGCCTTCTCATACAGCCCTGCTTTTCCTTTAAAAAATTATATAGTTTGCTTCCGATCCCCATACATTCAGACCAAGCTTTCTCATCCGCTCTGTCATCCAGAACTTTTCTTTTTTATATATTCTCTCGTTCTCTTTAAATATGCTTCGCAATCAACAAGTGCTGCCACACCTGCTTCCTGTGCCGTTACCGACACATTCCACGGCTGGAGCATTGCCCTCATTCGTTTCCTAAGAGCTGCATTCTCACACAATGCATATCCAAGTCTTACACCCGGCATACAGAATATTTTCGTAAATGCTTTGATAATGACCACATTCGGATACTGTGTCAGATACCCTCGGCATTCATATCTTTCTGGTTCTTCCAGAAACTCTATAAAACACTCATCCAGGACCAGTATCGCACCGCATTTATTACACCTGTTCATCACACGGATCAGCAGTTCTTTTTCCGTTGTCTGTCCGGTCGGATTATTGGGATTGCACAGAAATATCATATCTGTATCTTCCGTAATCTGTTCCAGTATATCCTCCTGTATCCGGAAATCCTGTTCTTCTTTTAATCTGTAATATTGTACCTCTGCTCCAACTGTGCCAAGTGCTCGCTCATACTCGGAAAAAGCTGGTGCCGTCACCAGTGCTTTTTTGCGGTCTCACTGCCATTACGACAGCTAAAAAAAAAGCTCTGCAGCACCATTGCCGCAGAGTATCTTTTCTTTTTCTATTCTCTCAAAATCACTGATCGACTCCCGAAGTCTGTCGCATCTGACATCCGGATAATACATGATCCTGTCTGCACTTTCCTGTACGCTCTTTCGTACCGCTTCGGGAACTCCCAGCGGGTTACTGTTTACAGAATAATCTGTAACAGATGGATTCCGGTAAATGTCTCCACCGTGAACTGTCTCTTTTAGTTCTGCCAACGTTCCTTCACCTATGCGGATAAACCGCTCTCTCTGCTATTTTGCTACAACCATCTTACTCACTTTGCAGAAAATAGTCAACCGGAATCTTATACCTGAATTCTTGTTGCCGCATCGCTGCTCATTGCGATCCGCTTCTCACCACTCCTGATGATCAGGTCTCTTCCGGAATTCTGAATGACTGTGATCTCACTGCCTTCATCAATCTTGCATTTTCGGATCTTATCCAGAACTTCCGGGATGCCGAACATCCACTTGATGGTGTAGCCTTTTTTCCAGCCGCCGCCTTTTGACAATGCCTGCATAACTAACACCTTCTTTACCTCTTTTTTATATTGTAAGTTGCACTGGCTATGTTAGTCAACAGGAACATTGTTTGCACAATTCTAACTTTTATTCATAATTTGCAGATAATATTATTTGCTTTTTTGAATTTTTATTATCTAATATCATCTACAGAACCAGAATCCGGAGGATGATTCCAAGTATCAGGCCAAGCATTGCCGTCCCATATAACAGCTTATGCGATCTCCGGATATCCAGTAGTTCCATCTCCCGGACCGGATCTCCGATCGTCGGCTTCTTATGCAGCTTTCCAAAATACCACGCATCTCCTGCAAGCTGCACATCCAGCGCCCCCGCCATGACTGCTTCTGTCTGTGCTGAGTTCGGACTTTTATGATTAAAGCGGTCTCTTCGGAAGATACGTGCTGCATTCTTTCCATCCATTCCGGTCAGATATGACGCCACGATCATCAGTACTGCCGATACCCTCGCCGGGATAAAATTCACCACATCATCCAGCTTCGCGGCAGCCGTTCCAAACCACTGATACCGGTCGTTCTTATAACCGACCATCGAATCCATCGTATTAATTGCCTTATAAGCAAATCCCAGAACAGCTCCGCCGATCAGCATATAAAATAACGGTGCGATCACACCATCTGATGTATTCTCTGCCACCGTCTCTACGGCCGCCTTGGTCACACCTTCTTCCGTCAGATTCTGTGTATCTCTTCCGACGATCATGGACACGGCCTTTCTCCCGGCCTCCAGGCCCTTGTCTTTCAGTGCTATGTAGACCCTGTCACTTTCTACTTTCAGGGATTTCGTTGCAAGGATCTGATAACACCAGAAGCTTTCCAATGCAAGTCCAAGCTGCCAGAAATACTTATATGCAACCGATAAGATCACCGCCGGAACTCCTGTACTGACCGTCACAACCACCAGCACCAGAATCCCTCCACCGATGCGTTCCCCTGTCTTATTCGCCGGCAGACAGTTTCTGATAATTCTTTCGGTTCCCGATATCAGATGCCCGATCAGCCTCACCGGATGATACAGCCATCTTGGATCCCCGAAGATCAGATCCAGAACAAAGCCCGCCACGATCGCAATCGTCATATATGTCATTCTCTGAAATTCTAAGTTCATATCCTTCTCCATTCTTTATCTGATAATCATAATAACTTCCTGCTGGTGTCCCGTCTTCCTTTACTGCATACCGTTCCATGATACTCATGATCGTTCCGCCATGTGCCACAACCGCAATCGTCTCCCGGTCATGTGCCTGCGCATCCCGTACGACTTCCCGGAACCCTTCCAGTGTCCGCCGGATGAACGCTTCCCTGCTTTCCCCTTCCGGAAATGGCAGCTTCCCACCACTGTCTATCCATGCCTGATACTCCGGGCAGCCGGAAAGTTCGATATAATTATGATTTTCAAACAAGCCAAAATCACACTCCCGTAACTTTTCATTACAGCTATATGCTCCTGCTTTCATCATCTCCGGATAAATGATCTCTGCCGTCTGCACGCACCGCTTCATCGGACTTACATAGACATATGTAACCTCAGGATACATTCCTTTTCTCTCTTCCAAAAGCTGTATTCCTTCCAGACATAAAGATTCATCCGTCGTTCCGATATAGCGTTTTTCTTTATTTCCTTTCGTCATCGAATGACGTATCAGATAAATCCTCATACTTCCTTTATCACCTGTCCGATTCCGCACATCACACGGTATACTTTCTCCGAATATGCCGCAAGGCGCGTGCACACTCTTCCGGTCTGCTCTCTGTATTCCCGTTCCATCCGGTCAACCGGCACGATCCCGTATCCGATCTCATCTGTGATCAGGATCAGTTCCGGATTCTTCCGAATCAGTTCTTCTGCAAGATCATCTATCGGTTCTCCTTCCTTTATCTTTCTTTCGATATACTGATGGAAATGATATATCCCTTCGCAGCTATATAGTTCTTCTTCCGTACATACCGCACCGTCTGCCCATGTGACATCTGGGTAGATTTTCTTTGCGAATGCAAGTTTTCCCTGATATGCGCCGCCTATTATCATGATCATGACTTCTTTTCCTTCCTCCAATCCTGTATTTTCATCTTTCTGTTATTTTCTACTATTTCTCTGCTGTTTTCTTTCTACCACTTGTTTTCTTCATTCTTTCCACACTTTTATCCAGCCTGTTCATCATTTGATGATTCCGCTTTTTACTACGATATCCACTACTACCACGACAAGCGCCATCACAAGTTCACATACCTGCAGGAAATATCCACACAGATCCCCGGTCACACCGCCGAAATTCTTCATCGCCATCCGGTAATAATATCCAAATACCACGCCTGCCGAGATCACACATCCGATTCCGCAGATCCCTCCAGTCAGTGGAATCAGGAAACACAGTACAATCAGATAAATGCCCAATACCATTCTTGTAATTCTGGTCGATGCACTTTCCGAAAAATCTGCCACCATACCTTTCTTCCTTGCCTGTGGAAATGTAACTACAGACAGTCCACTCAATGTTCTCGATAGCATGAAGCTATATGCGATCACTTCCATACTCCGTACACTCAGACAAGAATACACGCCAATATACATCAGAAAATAGACGGTACATGAAATGATAGCAAATGCTCCTGCGTGGGAATCTTTCAGTATTTCCAGACGCCGCTCTTTCGTCTGCCAGGAACTCAGCGCATCCTGTGTATCCAGAAATCCGTCCAGATGAATTCCTCCCGTAATAAATACCGGGATCAGGATCAGAAATATTACAAAAAAGTAAGGAATAATTTCCTCCTCCATTCCCATCAAACCATTTTGAAAACCGAAACACTCCATAAGACAAAAGTCCGATCACCGCACCGATCCATGGAAAAAAACACATTGCATACGATTTATTTTCATCTGTCCATTCGCTGCGCGGCATCGGAATCCTGCTGTACATGGAAAACGCAATTTTGAAACTATCCATATTCTTTTTATACTCTTCATACTTCTTTTGCTCCTTACGAATGCATACCGGAATTCCATACACAACTTCCGTTACTATATCTGCAAACTCTGCAAGACTTTGATTCACCATTCCGATGCATTCCCGATAATTTTTCCGTCTCTTCACTATAGCCGTTTATATCTGCGTTCACTTCATTTGTAACAATTACAAGACGTGTCGTAGAATTGCTCAGTCTGCGTACTCCTGCCAATACTTTTTCTTTTGTTTCTTTTAAATCATTCAATGTACCATCTTCTCTGTAAAGCTCATTGGCCACCAGATTCGATATGCACTCCAGAAGGATTCCCTGATTCTTTGGTATCTCAAGTTCTGATAGATCTGTATATTTTTCCAATGTCCGGAATCCTTTTCCTGCTCTCAGCCTGTGATGTCTTTCAATCTTTTTCATCGTTTCTTCTGTGTATGGCTGCATGGTTGCAATATATATGTAAGTAGCATCCTTCTTATTTCTGCCTGTCAGCCAGTTCTCCGCATACTCAGATTTACCGCTTCCGCTTCCGCCTGTCACTAGATGTATCATTCTTTCTCACCTAATTCTTTATAATCTTCGATGTCATTTTCTGAAAATGTACTCATCCGTCCATACACTTCTGCCGCAAGATCCAGCACCGGAAGATATGCCACAGCTCCGGTTCCCTCACCCAGGCACATATCTGCATGCAATGGTGCATCCATGTGTAACTCTTTCAGGATCTTCTGCATTCCAGGTTCTTTCGAGACATGTGACACAATCATCGCATCTTTGACCCACTCACAGATTCTGACGGCCGCAAGTGCCGCAACCGCTGAGATAAATCCATCAACTACAATCGGGATTCGATATACAGCACCTCCCAGATAGAGTCCGGTGATTCCCGCCAGATCGAATCCGCCTACTTTTGCCAGTACATCCACCGGATCATCCCATTTCGGACGATTGACCGCTATCGCCTTCTCGATCGCGTGTATTTTTCTTTCCAATCCTTCGTTCGTCAGTCCTGCTCCCCGTCCCGTTATCTCTGCCGGTTCGTCTCCCAGAAGTACGGAAGCCACGGCACTGCTGGTCGTCGTATTTCCGATTCCCATCTCTCCGCTAGCAATGATCTTATATCCGGCTTCCTTCTTTTCCTTCACCTGATGAATCCCGGTTAAGATTGCCTGTAACGCCTGCATTCTTGTCATAGCCGGACCTTTGGTCATATTTGCGGTTCCATTTGCCGTTTTATATCTTGGGACTTTTGTATCCGCTGCCATACCGATATCGATGGGAAAGATGTCTACACCGGCTTTTTTACACATGATCGCCGCACTGGTATTACATGTCAAAAAAGTTCTCTGCAACAATTGCAGTTACTTCCTGTCCTGTCTGCGTTACACCTTCTTCTACCACTCCGTTATCCGCACACATCACGATCAGCGCCTTTCGGTTCAGATTCACGTCTGTATCGCCGGTCAGTGCCGCAATCTGCATAATATGATCTTCTAGTTTTCCCCAGACTGTGTAACGGTTTCGCAATGGAGTTCCACTTTTTCTGCGCATTTCCTTTCGTTACTACATCTGCCGGATGAATGCCAGATACGATCTGATGGAATTCCTGTTCCAGTTGTTCTAAACTTTGGCTCTGCCATGTTTTTTGATCCTCTCTGTTCTCTATGTTCTATCTCTTTCCCCGGCTCTTTTCTCTTGTTCCCTGCATCTTCTGCATTGTTCCAGAAAGTTCTCCGGAATCTTTTCATTTCCATAATAATGAATATGCGGATATCCTGCCAGTACCGTATCGGTACTGATCATGCATTTCCACGAACGGTTT